>Ga0326513_10000059_pt1 | contig 79443 bp, 50 predicted proteins | sample 2_2465_0518_D_FD_203654 | JGI IMG/M metagenome (GOLD analysis project Ga0326513, IMG submission 203654) | Bovine rumen microbial communities from UC Davis, California, United States - 2_2465_0518 | ecosystem: Host-associated > Mammals > Digestive system > Stomach > Rumen | place: USA...
TGATGTTATGACAATATCACCTACGTTAACCGTTGTCTGCTTTTTCTCACAGCCTGTGATAGCAAAGCTTGACAGGTTACTGTACAGAATATCCACGTAAGTCCAGATAGCACGATGCGTTTCCTTGTCATATACGAATACCACATGATACCCGTCACGTTCCACTACTGCCTCCTTTGGCACAATGAACATATCACGGACAGAGTTCTCGATGATCACCTTCACGTTCATTCCGTCAAGGAGCCTGTCAGAATTGTTCTTCACTCTTGCCTTGACGGTCACGAGTCCCTTTTCGTCTATGGTAGGATTTATCTCTGTCACCGTTCCACCGAGCACGATACTCTCATCTATGAATGGAGAAACCTTTACCGCCGTACCAATCTTTACTGATGCAAGCTCAGATTCAAGAATCTTGAACTCAACATCGAAGAAAGAATCATCTATAAGGGTACAGAACTTATCCCCACGCTGATGAGGACGGGCAACAAGGTCGGCAACCTTGCCGCTGAAAGGGGCAATAAGCCGACAGTCGGACAGCGATGTCTCTGCTGCCTTCAGGGCATATTTTGCAGAATAATATCCGGATGTCATCTCTGCTTTTTTCAGGATGTCGGCAGGCACGTTCTTGGCATCAGCATCATAGCCTAGACCAATGAGCTTGTCCTGAAGATCCACCTTTGCCTTTTCCAGATCATGCTTTGCCTTCTCCAATGCCGTGTTCATATCGCGCGTATCAGCCACGGCAAGTACCATTCCGACAGACACGCGCTGACCGTTCTTCACATTCACACTACTGAGTATTGCACCTGTCTTCGGGCACACCAGTTCGGCACGCTGGATAGCCTGCAACTTACCGTTACAAAGAATCTGTTTCTGAAATGTCTGCTTTCGTAGCACAACTGTATCAACCTCTACAACCGTCTGTTCACGAACAACCGTAGAAGTCGTATCATCTTCTTTCTCTTTCCCATGCGTCAAAGCATATACGGCATAAGCCATACCGCTCAACAGTATAATTCCAACGATTGAAGATACTGCAATCTTTATGTATTTTCTATTCATATTTTTTCTCTAAACACAAAACCCTAAACATTAAAACCTTTTCCATCAAATATCCCGACAAGAATTGTATTTATAAGGAAATCCTCCTTTGACATAAGGCAATAACCATTCATTCCCCATACTTTTCCCCACGAATTCTTGCAGATAAAAAACAAGTTTCCATCTTCCTCCTGCTTTATACCGACAATAGCCATCGAATGTTGGTCTGGAGTTTGAAAACTCTCAAAGGCTTGCTGACGTTGAAATGCAAGATTATGCTCTATGACAGGTTTCTCGTTTCCGGGCATCTTGCCTTCCCAAAATACAGGATGATGTTCTTTCAAAGCCTGAACCACCTGCGAGTAGAATTCTTCTATTTCCACGTTCATTACGGCATGACGGCGGAAATTATCAGAAAGTTCAATAACATAAGGTTCTCCAAATGGGTGATGGGTATATGATGTCAGCCATTTTACACTTATTCCAGATAATAGGCTATCACTATATTGTTTATGGGTATAATGCGTTCCCTTTAGGAAGAATCCATTCCTTATATTCTGTGGAACATAGGGAAGAACTTTATCCACATCCTTATTTAAGGCATTCAGTTTCTTGCGGTCGTTGATTGCATCATTCACCTTTTCGTGTATCATTTCCTGCAATACATGACTATTTACGGAGTCTGAATAATAAGCATCCCATTGTACTATACCATATTCCCTCATTAGTCGCTCTGCATCAGGACCTATCCCCCTTACACTAATAGGCAAAGCACCTTGCGACAGATATTTTTCCGTTGCCTGTTCCACAAGCAAGGAACGCATCAGCCACATTGGCGACAGATTTACAGAATCATTATGGTGCTCCATACGTTCTGTTTCAACACAAGCAAGGAATGCATAAATCCAACAGGCTTCTGTCATTCCCTGATTTTTTACAGGCGTACATCTGAGAGTTGTCTTAAAAGGAGAACAAGATACCTCCTCACACTTCTTTTCCGTTTTTGCACATGAAAAAAGTAATGTACTTATAACAAAAGCGATTATTATTTTTCTATTCATTTTTCGTTACACTTTACACCTTATTCTTTACTCTTTTTTATTTTATCAGAGCCTCAAAGTCCACGCTAAGGTCACACTTGCTCTGCCAGTCATATAAGGTGGCTTGCTGCAAGGTATAGTAGTCATTCCAGAAAGAGGATAACTGCGCAATATACTGTGCCTTGGCTGACTCCATCTCCTGCTGGGCAGTATTCAGTTCCGTTACAGAGATAGCCCCAGCCTCATAGCGTTTACGGGTTATCTCATATCGCTCAACCGCGATTTCCTGCGCACGAAGCGCATCCCTGCATTGAGTTGGCTGAGCGTTGAATTGCGTCACCTTCTTTCGAAGATCCTGCATATAGTCAAGATGACTTTGCTCAAGCTGAGTCTTTACCACGTCAAGCTGCGCTTCTGCCATCTTTACCCTTCCCCTGCTCACGCCCCAGTCGAAGATAGGCAGTGAGAGTGATAGACCTATAATCTCGTTATCTTTCAGTCGGCTATAGGCTGTACCTAATGTATTGCCTGTCTGAGAAAAGCCAATCTCACTGCTCAGCGTCATCTGTATTCCCTTGTTCGCCTTTGCCTGTGCAAGAACCTTCTGAGCCTGAAGCATCTGCAATTGCTGGTCAAGGCTATGTGACGAGTTCTTTATCGCCTTCTGTAGCACATCGTCCGCATTCACGAGAATATCGGGAACACTGAACGGAGCCACCAGCTCAGCCTTCTCATAGTCGGTCAGTCGGAGATAGGAGAACAGGTTATACATCGCATTGTCAAGTGCAATCTTATTCTTCTTTACCGCCATACGTGCATTAAGCAGCGACAGTTCCATCTGCAACACCTCGCTTTTCGTTGTCGTAGTCAGGTTTAGCCTGCTCTTGGAAATCTCATAGAGACGTTAACGGTCTTCCACCGTTGCGAGACTCTGCTTATAGTCCGACTGGACGGCAAGTACATTGAAGAACAAAGAAGTCACCCTTATAGTCACATTCTGCATCGCACTTACATAGTCTCGCTCTGCTATCTGGTATTCAACAGGAGCGGTTTTCTTTTCCCATTTCAGGGAATTGAACGAACGCAGACTTTGCGTATAGCTGATGCGAAGAGGCTGAGAGTTATATGTTTTCTCCTTATAGTCAAACTGATCCAGACGATACAGATATGACTGCAAGGATATAGTTCCACCAGTTGCTGCAATCTTCTGGTCAAGTGAGAGAGTCAGGTAATTAGTCATGGTGTTGTTATTCACCTGATTCACTCGTCCTGTCTCAGGATCACGAGCCTCAACGACAGAATGATTGAAGTTGCCCAGCATACCGCCAAGGTTTACCGAAGGCTTCAACTCTGCCTTGAACGAGCGATATTGCCAGTATTTGCTCATAAAGGAGAAACGGGCTATCTGGGCATCAAGAGAATTCTCCTGTGCTATCTTTATCGCATTCGTAAGGGTAAGCGTCTGGGCATTCACAATACTATAGCCCATCAACAATAATATACCTATAATTCCAGTCTTCTTCATTATGAATCGTCCAAATGTATTCAGAGTACAAAGATAATAAATATTTCTGAGATACTATAAGAAATCCATTGCTTTTTTCTTCATATCCCTTGTGGCACGAGATTCTATCTTGGGTTTCTTCTCTATTACCCGTCTTGCCAAGGCTCTTGCTTTCTGCTTGTCTCCGCTTTCCTGATAAAGCATCATGAGCTGATATAGAGGATAAAGCCTGTTAGGCATCACCGAGAACGCCTTGTTATATGCCTGCTCTGCCAAGTCGTAATGCTTCATATCCTTGTAGTTATTGCCCATAAGTACATAGAACATCTCTTCTGTTCTCTGCTGTACACCTTCATATGCCCTTCACCTTGCTGAGGTACTTGAGAATACCGACGGCGTTTCTATTGACGACATGAAGCTCCGTGTAGGTTTCTTCGGTGCAGAGCCTTGGACAGAGGGTATGCGTAAGGAACTTGAGGATAAGCTTCACATCAAGGCTATGGATATCTACGGTCTCACAGAGATGAGCGGCCCTGGTGTTGGTGGTGAGTGTGAATATCAGGACGGTACTCACCTTTGGGAGGATATGTATTACCCAGAGATTATCAATCCTGACACTCTTGAGCCATGTGAACCAGGCGAGTTCGGTGAGCTTGTCTTCACGTCACTCACAAAGGAGGCAATGCCAATCCTTCGCTATCGTACCCGTGACCTTACCCGTCTCATCTACGAGCCATGTAAGTGCGGACGTACTGCTGTTCGTATGGATCGCATCCTCGGCCGTTCTGACGATATGATGATCATCCGTGGCGTGAACGTATTCCCAAGCCAGATTGAGACTTGTCTCACTGAGTTCCCTGCCTTCACACCTCAGTATTTCATCACCGTTGACCGTAAGAACAACGAGGATACATTCGACCTTGACGTTGAGCTTCGTACAGAATACTTCTCTCCAAACCCTTCAAAGCAGATGCCATTCATCAAGCCTCTCTACGACCGCATCGTATCTATGGTAGGCATCAAGCCAAACATCCACATCAAGGAGCCAGGAAGCATTCAGCGCTCAATTGGTAAGGCTAAGCACGTAAACGATAAGAGAGTGTTTAAGAATTAAAAGACAGCCCCCTAGCCACTCACAAAGGAAGACCCCTCCCCAGCCCTCCCCATAAAGGGGAGGGAGTAGATAGTGTGATAAACGCAAATAGGGAAGGGAAAAGGCTATTCTTGTAAAGTTCTTAAATACAATAAATGAACAAAAACAGTTTCACCCCGCTGACAAAGGTAGTAACTACTCCCCTCCCTTTATGGGAGGGGTAAGGGGGTGGGTCTTTATATGTTAAATAGAACTATCGTCACCGAGGCTATGGAGAGCATGGCGCTCGGTGATTTTTCGCAAGCGACCATTCGCGATATTCAGGCGCTGTCAAAGCTCCTTGAGGAGAAAACAGGACAGCAGGTTATTCATCTGGAGATGGGTGTTCCTGGTCTTCAGCCTTCAGAGATTGCCTTGAAGGCTGAACAGGAGGCTTTGGCTAATGGTTGTGCTACCCAATACCCACCTAATGGTGGTATTCCTCGTATCAAGAAGGCTGCTTCTGAGTTCTGCAAGGCTTTCATCGGACTTGATATCGACCCTCTCTGTTGCATCCCTACAACTGGTAGTATGCAGGGCACATTCGCAACATTCCTCGCCATTCGTCACGCTATGGCTGACACTAAGAAGGACACCGTGCTGCTCATTCAGCCGGGCTTCCCTGTGCAGACAACCCAGTGTGATGTAATCGGCTTGAAGCACGTAGGTCTCGATATCCACGGCTATCGTGGTGAGGCTCTTATCAAGAAGCTCGATGAGATAATGTCTGAGGGCAATATCAACAGCATCGTGTATTCTAATCCTAACAATCCGTCTTGGGTTTGCTTCACCGAGGAAGAGCTGAAGGGCATTGGCGAACTGGCTGACAAGCATGACGTCATTGTGCTTGAGGATCTGGCATACTTTGCTATGGACTTCCGTCGCGACCTCTCTCATCCTTATCAGGCTCCTTATCAGGCTACTGTTGGCAAATATACCGATAACTATGTGCTGTGGGTGTCTGGCTCAAAGGCATTCTCCTATGCCGGTCAGCGTATCGGTGTCACCTGCATCAGCAATAAGCTCTATCACAGGGTTTATGAGCCATTGAAGAAGAACTTCGGAGTGGGTGAGTTTGGTAACTTCCTCTGCAACCGACTGATGTACACGCTCTCAAGTGGCACTACTCATAGCGTTCAGCACGCTATGGCTGCTCTTATGGAGGCTGCTTGCAATGGTAGCTATAACTTCCTCGACGATGTTAAGGAGTATGGTCGCAGGGCTAAGTTCATGAAGGATGTACTTCTGGCAAACGGCTTCTATCTTGTATATGACAACGACATGGGGGCTCCTCTTGCCGATGGCTTCTACTTCACCGTTCAGTATCCTGGAATGACCGACCTCGCTCTTACCAAGGAGCTCATGTACTATGGCATCGCGGTTTATCCTCTTGACACTATGGGCTCTACCCAGCAGGGTGTTCGTGTATGCACCTCTTTCTTCAAGAAGGAACAGGAAGAGATGTTCAAGCAGAGAATTGAGGATTTTTCAAAGGCACACCAATGAATCTACTGAACTTTCCCACAGTTCGATGAATTCAATCTGTTGACAGCAAGCTGCTTTTTACTGACAATAATTACCAATCTTCACAATCTTTACAATCTTAAATTTATGAATTTTGGTTCTACATCCCAATATTTATTGGAAAAAGATTGGTAAGATTGGTAATTATTGTCAGTTCAAGCACCAAAGGTGCACATTCAAATTGAATGCCATAAATTCGTCGAACTGACGTGAAATTTATTTTGGCTGGGTTTAAAAGTATATAGTTCCCATAAAATAATAAGGAGGAAAACTTTTATGAATTTACTTGAAAGACTGAATACATCTGACCGCTTTGCCAATGGTATAGGTGCCCAACTCGTGGAAATCCGTGAAGGCTATGCTCGTGCGGAACTCACGGTTGAGGAAAAGCACCTTAATGGGGCAAATGTGTGTCAAGGTGGTGTGATGTACACATTGGCTGATCTTGCCTTTGCAGGAGTATGCAACTGTCATGGCACTCTTACTCTTGGTGTTAATAATAGCATCACCTTCCTGAAATCAGGACAACTTGGTGAGAATATTATTGCTGAGGCGGTAGAAGTCCTTGATCACCATAAGTTGCCTTATTGCGAGATTAAGGTCAGAAACGAGCAAGGTGAACTCCTTGCCGTGATGACAGGTCTTGGCTATCGTCTCAAGAAAGACTTCGAGTTTGATACTTTGATGTAAGAAATCAGAACATAACGTTAAGATTTTCCATCTTAAACATAATAAGCAAAGGGCTGGCTCCTATATCTGGAGTCAGCCCTTTTTCTTTATTCTCTCACATGTGAATGCGTGTGCAGACACATGTGAGAACTGTTCAAAGTTTAGTGAACGACAATATCAATAATCATCATCAAATGACCATGAAAAGCCCTTGGCCGAGGCCTCTCCATCGTCTCCACCTATGGTAGGATTGTTATCGGAGCCTCCTGTTGTTGTACCGCCATTGCCGCTTCCTGAATTGTCAGTTGTGGCTGACCACTCTAGCAAGTTGCTCTTCGTCTTTAATTCGTGAGCATCAATGCTTGGTTGTTCATAACATTTCTTCATGTTCTTTCTTTTTTTAAATACTTTTATTTGATGATATATTTCTTACCATTAACCATGTATGCTCCCTTAGGAAGATTCTGAAGGTTTGTTGTATTCTTACGAACGATCTGTCCCTGCATGTTATACACATTTGTGCTCTGAGTCAGGATGCCGTTCATGAGAAGTACATTCTCAATGCTGCTCTCTTCCATGCCAGTAGCTTCACCTTCATTGAGCTGGTCATCTGGATTGCCGAGTAAGATAGTATCAAGAGTCTTAGCTGAGCTGTATATGCCAGAGAAGTTGATATATGCACGGTAAGGTTTGAGGGCAATTCCTGCATCCTTTGTGCATCTTGACAGGCTTCCACTTGCATTCATGTAATATGAACCCTGAGGTGCTGTTACACCAGTAAGTGTTCCAGTGAATGAATACTCTTCCATACCTCCATAGTTTTCAGAAGCTATTGAGATACCTGTCGTTGTCTTGAAGCCCTTGCCTGATATAACAGGGATACTTGCTGTTGTGGTAGGGATATAAGCATTTGTTGTGATCTTCTCTACAGCCTTTGTAGGAAGGATGAAATATGGATAACCAGCGATGATGTCCTGATTCTCGTGAGCAATGAAGTTTGCTGTAGTCAAGCCTGTTTCCATCTTTGTCTTATCCTGCACATCACGCAACAGGACAACACGTGTCCCCACACCAAATACCTCCTCCATAGCATTCTTATTCATAGAGAATGGCAAGCAGATAGAGTTCCATGTGTTAGCTGCGAATGAACGGTTGAGAGTTACAGCTACAGCTCTATTATCCTTAGTTATAGGATATTCTACATAACCACCTTTTTTAGGACTCTGTACTATTCTTGTTGATGTAGTTGGTTTTGCAACTGTAGTATAATCAACTCCATCATTCAATGTAAGCTCTGCAAGTTCCATATCCTGACGGCCGAGCTCATCAGTTGCATTATTACGATATACGTATGGCTCGAAGTAGTAGCCTGCAAAGCCGATACCTGCCTCTGAACTAAACATATAGTAAGTCTTGCCAGGATATACATTGAAACTATACTTCACATAGCTATCATTGTTGGTGCGGAAACCTGCCCAATCTCTATTATCTACATCATTTTTGTTTGCGGTCTTGCAGAATACGTTTTCTGATACAGCGTTACCGAACTCGTCAGTGATGTAGTATCTCTTTCCACCCTTCTGGAATACATGTACATTGAGTACACCAGGAAGTGTAGGTTCAAACTTCAAGTAGCCACCACGGCATGGAAGAGTCCATGGAGTGAAGTTCTCGATATAATTAGTCATGAACTCACCACCTATAGTATTAAACAGACCTTCGCTTGCTGGATGATAAAGATTACCTGTAGTGCTCTTTGGCATCAAACTCTCGCTTGTTGGAGCAACTGTGTTACGTGAGATTACAGAGAAACCATCTACAGCAATTGAAGAAGCACCAGCAGTTTCATCAAGGTCACTCCATGAATCAGTTACTTCTGTTCCATCATAAGCAGTATAACCATTGTTTCCTGCATTATTCTTCCAACCACCGTAGGTTACAGCCATAGCGTTAGGAGTGAATGCCCAAGTATTACCTAAACCTCCTTCTACTTTACCGCCATTAATACCAGTTACAACGCGCATGCTTGGTTGTGGTTTAACTACGTTCTGTTCATAGCTATACTGAGAATAGAATGAAGATGTCAGGTTGCGGTTTACACCGATACGGTCGATTGATGTTTCTTTGGTGAACTGCAAGATACATGGTGTGCCGTTTACGCCAGTGTAATTGGTTTTCATAAACTTCTTACCATTGACGTTGTCAAAATTGGACATATTTAGCACGCTCTGACCTTGGAGGTCTATACATTCATTCTTGATATAACCTAAGAAGTTGTCAGCATTCTCCAAAGCGATATAGAGGATATCACGCTTGTAGTGGTGCAAGCAGTTTATGTAGTCTGGAAGATTGTTTGTTGTTCCTTCTATTGTTCCATCTGCTGGACGTGTATCATAATTCATATCGTTGCGGAATGTGTTCTCAACGTATGGAATATACATCTTAACGCCATTGTTTACAACCAAATGAATACTTCTGACTCTGCCATTGGCAAGTTCAGCCTTGATTTTTACTGTATTTGCATCAGCCTTGAACTTAAGACCTGCAGCTACAGGTATCACACTTGTTCCATCGTATGTAAGTTCTGAATATGAACTTGTCTGGGTATCATTGCCTGATGTGCCAAGTGCCTTATTATAAGAATAAGTTCTTGTTTCATAAATACCAGAAGTTGTTCTTGTCATAGTCCAATGACTGCTATTCATCTGGCTTGCAACAAAGCGATACTGGTCACAGATGTCGAAATTCCACTGAACCGCCAAACGGTTGTTGTAATTAACAGCACCAGGCTTGCAGACATTCACGGTAATAACATAAGGAGCTGAGCCTTCAAAGCCACCATTACCATTTGATTGCTCTGCATCTGCACCTATATAATACGTGCCAGTTGCATTATCTCCAGTAGGTGCAGTGAAGGTATATACCTTATCCTCTACCAATTTACTCTTACTACCAGTCTTGTTATTACCACTTGTTTGATATGTATATTCTGGTGTTGCACTATAATATTCTCTCCAAACAACATGAGGATTCACGCCACCAAGAGCCTCAGCCTTAAAGGTGTAAGACGCACCTGGAGCCAAAGAAATAGACTTCATTGTAGGAGCAAGAACTGATATTTCTGGCTTAGGACGCGCAACTACATTTACAGTAATAACTTGAGGTGCAGAGCCTTCATATATTTCAGACCCTACACTAGACTCTACACACAACTGCAGTGCATCTGCTCCAATGTAATACGTACCTGTGGTTGTTGGTGCAGTATAAGTCAGTTCATCACCATAGACCAATGTTGTTGGTCTTTGACTTTCAGCACTATACCATGTATTTGTTGTATATCCTGGTTTGTATTGTCTCCAAACAACTGTCGGATTACCCTCACCACCAGAAGCATGTGCCTTAAACACATAGGTCTGACCAGCGACTAATTCCAGAGTATTTGATGTTGGAGCAATGACAGAAATCTCAGGTAAAGACTCTTTAGCAGAATGCCTTACTATCTTTATGCTACGAATTGCAGTCGTATTTTCCCATTCGGCATTACCATTATCATTGTTAGCCCAGTAGCCTGTCAATATGATATTACTGGTGCTGCCATCAACTGAATTTATGTCTTCTTTAGTAATTTTATGATCTAAACTATATGCGCTCGTTAAACTAGAAGAGTTTCTATAAGTCAGATTTGTTCTATTCAATAGTTTATAACTTACAATCCCATTCGTTGTTGTCTGCTTAACAGTATAAAAGCCTATGTCACCACGATTTATACAACGGACAATCTCCACCAAGAGATGGTCTCCTGCTTGGATTTTTCCGTTTGCAAACAGGAACGTCAAACGCTCTTTATCGACAGCGCATCCCATAGAAATGGCATTTTTGCCATTCGATGTAACGATATTCGCATCATTATCACCTCTCAGCCCAGCCGTCCAAGAGAACTGGCCATTAGAGACATACTTAGTGCCCGCAGTATTGGTCACAACCGCCGTCAAATCCTCGATATCCATCAGGACTTGTCCCCACGAACTTCCTGCCCCTATGCCAAGCATCAGAAGCATGATTAATAGAATTTTGTGTTTTAATTTACTCATAATTTTATGTGTTTTTAATTTGGTTTTGGTCAATTGTGTATTGCCTTTTAGAGATATTATCTAAAATATCAATTACGTTAATGATTTGTTTGATGATTATTTTATGAAACAATTGCAAGAATAATTCTTGGTGCAAAATTACAAAAAACTTTTCAAACTCGCAAATTTTCCGCCATATTTTTTGCGAAAAAAATTACACTTTAATGCAATCAATTGCACAACACTTCTACACCCAAACACAATCCCCCACCCTTCGGCAAGCACAAATACATCCACGAATCACAAACAAAAAGGTTTTATTCAAGTTCTAACTTGCTTACTTTAACGTCAATTCGACGAATTTCTAATCTTCAACGTGAATGTGCACCTTTCAGTTTTTGGTGGAGTGTAATATCCGTAGATACTCCATCGTTCCTCCAAAAATCAACATCGAAATTTGGAGGTGTGAGAAATTGTTTGTATCTTTGCAACCAACAATTCAAAGAAAGGCTACACTATGGCAAAATATCTTGACCCAAAGGCAGACCTAACCTTCAAAAAGGTATTTGGCGAGCAGAAAGATCTGCTCCAGAGTTTTCTCAATGCCGTACTTCCATTGAAAGAAGGCACAGAGATAGAGTCTCTGGAATATCTCTCCCCTGAAATGGTGCCAGAGAACCCTGCAAAGAAATACTCTATTGTGGATGTTCGTTGTACGGACAATCACAACCGCCAGTTTATTGTTGAGATGCAGATGTACTGGACGGAGGATTTCCTTCAGCGTGCACTCTTCAATACATCAAAAGCGTATGTCCGTCCACTTGAAAAAGGGGATGGATATGACGAATTGCGTCAGGTTTATTGTGTCAGCATCATCAATGATATTGCCTTCCCTAATCTGAAAGACGAGTTTTATCATCGTTATATACCTGCGAATATTGATCATCCGGAGAACACAATAAAAGGTTTTGAGACTATATTCCTTGAATTGCCTAAATTCCGTCCATCGAGCGTAAGCGACAAGAAGATGATGGTGCTCTGGCTTCGTTTCCTTACCGAGATCAATGAGCAGACAAAGGAGATTCCTGCGGAGATGTTAGAGAATGAGTTTCTCTGCAAGGCTGTGGGTATCGTAGAGCAATCAGCATATACAGATGCCCAGCGTATGGCATACGACAAATTCTGGGACGAGATTGTCAGCGAAAGGACTCTTATGAAGGGTTATTTCCGTCAGGGACATGCAGAAGGACGTGCAGAAGGGCGTGCAGAAGGTCGTGCTGAAGGACATGCAGAAGGTCGTGCAGAAGGTCGTGTCGAAGGCGAGAAGAAAGGCCGTGCGGAAGGTCGTGCTGAGGGTGACAAAGCACGTCAGATTTCCACAGCAACATCCTTGAAACAAATGGGCATCCTATCTATTAGCCAGATTTCGGAAGCCACAGGATTAAGCGAGGATGAAATTCGCAAATTATAGTTCTATCACTTTGCAGTCTTTTCAGTTTTGGGTGGATATTAATGTGATGATCCCTTGTTTTCCCTTCGCTATGCTTAGGGGGTAAACTCAGTGTGCCTTCGCTTCCTGTTCGCTATAGAAGCGAAGCTTCACTGAGTTTACCCCCTTGGCACTACGGATGATGAGCGAGACATCAACTTCTCTTTTTTAACTTTAGAAAAAATGTTTATCGATGTTCCTGTTATGTTTCTCTATGTTGAGCCTTTAGGCGACTATTAAAGTCGTCGTTTTGCTCCTCAACATCTACAAACATTTATAAACATGAAAAAGACCGGTCAGTTCGTGTAGTTCGTGGTTCTTAGAAAAAAAGAATTAATGTCATAATTAATGTCTCAATTATTGTCATAATTAATGTCTGCCGAAGGCTTGATAAACGGCAATAGTTTATGTTTTTTGCTTGTGCCTACACTAATTAAGACGTCAATTGGGACGTTAATTAAGACATTAATTGCCTTACGGCTATGCGAGAAAAACACGATGAATTTTATATTAACCACGAACCACTCGAACTAAACGGACATTTACTACAAGTTAACAGTCAAGGCGTAAGCCAACAGTCCGGTCAGTCCGTGTAGTCCGTGGTTCTAAGAAAAAGACTTAATGTTTTAATCAACAAAAATGTTGATTGATGTTCATTTATGTTTCTCTATGTTGAGCCTTTAGGCGACTATTAAAGTCGTCGCTTTGCTCCTCAACATCTACAAACATTTATAAACATGAAAAATAATTGTTTTCTCATATTTTAACGTCAGTTCGACGAATTTGTTAGTCGCTTGATTGATGAGCCCCGAAGAGGGCGTCACCTAAAAGGGCAGTCTATAAGGATATTTTGATTGGTGAGCGCTGTAAGTGCGACATCTAAAAACTGGATGATATAATAGGTGTCGGACTTCTTCGCATAGGCTCAGGCGAGCAAGCTCGGAGTCCAGCCCTCACAAACCAACACCATTCAATATAACAGCCCTCACGGACTGCCCTTTTAGGTGTCGCCCACTTCGGGGCTCGCACATCACAACCCCTTTATTTTTCTGAATACCAAATATTTGAAATTCGTCGAACTCACGTTAATTACCATTATTCCACGTTTTTTTTGCCATTAGATTCATCCTGCTTCTTCCAGACTTACAGATAAGTCTCCCGTTCAATGTCTTGGGATGTCAATGTGAAGAAAGAGCGAAAGCGTGCAAAAAAACTTCTATAAAAAGTTAGAAAAGTTTAATAAACGGATTGTATTTGAAATAGCGGCTACAAATACCCAACAATACACGTTATTGGATAGATAACTTAATGTATTCACGATAACATAGAACAATGGATCACTTAACATTGACAAAAACTAATTTCTTTAAAATGATTGGGGGCGAGGCGGAAATCAATCCGCAGAAAGCCTATCAGGAATTTATTATGCAGGTCATCGAACTATGCAAACAGACGGATGAAGGATACAGGGCAGTAGCACTGACCTATGCTGAAACAGAACTCAATTTTGTGAGTGGTGTACCACCTGACATAGAACTCTGCGCAAAGAAGGCACTTGCATTTGTACAGAAGATGCTCAGGCTGACAACAGAGGGAAGGGAAATAACATTTGTAAAGGAAAATGCCCTTACGTCACCTGTCATGCAGTGGACAGGAAAGAAAGCCGACTTTGTAGAATTGGTCTATGGACTCCAGACAATGGGTGTTATAAATGATGGGAACATCAGCGTTCGTGACCTGCTTGAAATCCTTAACCGGATATTCGGGGACTTACTTCCGTTTGAGCAATGCTACGGAACCTATCAGGCCATCAAAAGAAGGAAACTGACGGCACGGGCCGCATTTCTCGAATCCATGATGCATGGACTGCATAACCGAATGGCGGAAGATGACAAAAGGGAAAGAGAAAGGCGTTAGCTAACCAACATCAGGTTAAGTATGCAAGAGAAATCGGAAGAACCAACAAGATTTTGTTGAGTCCTTCCGATTTCTATTTGTCACCCCTTCTGTTGCAACAAATGTTGCAAAGCGGGATCGTTCTTGATGCGCTCCAGCTCATCACGTACAATCTGCTTGACCTCATCCTTGATACGGTTGTAGTTATCGCGGATGGTCTGCTCCATGACGTCATTTCCGTTTGCATCCGTGAAGTCCGCAATGACGGGAATGGGCTGGTAGAGTTTCATCTCTGCATCCACCTTTGCGGAGTCAACCACAATCTCAGCATGGAAGATCTTCTGCTCTATACGCTCATTGAAGTTGTCGGACACAGATCCGACGAACATTCCCTGCGTAAGCCCCGAAATCTTGCTTGGCGGGATAAGACTGTCCATCTGCGTGTTGATGGATGTGGAAACATCCTGTCGGTTTATGGAAATCGACTGGCGTTTCTGGAGCACCTTACCGAAACGCTCACTGAGCTGCTTGGCAGTCTCACCTACGACCTGACCGCTAAATATGTTTCCTACGGTATTCATAACAACCTTCGCTTCCTTATCACCATAGTCACGTACAAGCTGGCTAAAGTCCTGAAAACCAAGACAGACGGCAACCTTGTTACTTCGGGCGGTGGCAATGAGGTTATCTAGCCCCTTGAAATAGATGGTGGGTAGCTCGTCAATAATGACTGATGACTTCAGTTTTCCCTTCTTGTTAATCAGTTTGACGATACGGCTGTTATACAGACCGAGAGCTGCGCCATAGATGTTCTGTCTGTCGGGATTGTTACCGACACAGAGGATTTTCGGCTCATCAGGATTATTGATGTCAAGCGTAAACTCACTGTCGCTCATCACCCAGTAGAGCTGTGGTGAAATCATTCGTGACAATGGAATCTTGGCACTGGCTATCTGGCCCTGTAACTGCTCGGCTGCCCCTCCAAGCCATGCGTCCATGAATGGTGAAAGGTAGTTCTCCAGTTCTGGATATGATGTAAGAACAGGAAAAAGATCCTCATATCTGCGGTTAAGCAACTCTATGGCATGAGGAAAGGTGCAGAATCGTCCTCCCTGATAGAGGCGCAGGAACCATATTACTGCCGCAAAGAGGATGATAGGCGACTCCACGAAGAAGTCACCCTGCTTCTGTACCCATGTCCGGTTGAGGTTGAGCATGATTGTGTATGCACTTTCGTAGGCATCGGCAATATCGGTCATGAAATCCGGATGAATGGGGTTGCACCTATGGCTTCGCCGCGGATCGTCAAAGTTGATGACATAGAATTTCGGTTTGACCTTGTAGCCGTCGGAATGCGTCAGCAGATGGTTGAAGGCTATGGTGGAAAGGTCAGGGTATTTGTAATCATAGCAGTAAAGCGAATATCCCTTCTCAATCTGCTGCTTGATGAAGTTGTTCACGACTGCATACGACTTACCGCTGCCTGGCGTACCGAGTACGATTGTGGCACGGAAGGGGTTGACCACGTTGATCCATCCGTCATGCCATTTCTTCCTATAGTAGAAACGGCTCGGCAGGTTCACGGAATACTCATTCTCCATCAGGCAGGTCTCCTGCATGAAACTCTCGTTCTCGTTGTTGAAGACATCCTCCATCAGGTTGTACTTCAGCAGACGGCTCATCCACAGGCCAGCCATCATCAGACAGACATATCCGACGGCGATAGTGAGGATGTAGAGTGCTGTTACGACATCGGCATGGATGGGTAGCAGCAGCATACACCAGTTGATGATGAAGTAGAAAACGATACCATTGGCGAAGATTGCCCATATCCTCGGCCAGGTGATCTTCTCATTGATAACTCCCTTCGTGCCGAGACATGACAGGGCAAGCAGGAGTACAGCAAACAGCTTGGTGTAGAGTATGGAATGAAACAATCCTGCCTCGCGGTTGAAGTTAAGCAGAATCCTGTCGACTACGCCGATATTGAAGCCATGCGCCTCTACGCAGGCATAGCAATACCAGTACACGTTCATCACCACGAGGATGATGCTTACGGCACGGAGAAAGTCCATGATTTTCGCCAGTGCCCTCAAATCGTCTTCCTGTTGCATAGTAAAATGGAATTAGAATTAGAATTAGAAATGTAATTGAAGTGCATTTGAATTATTATAATAGATTATAGCTTCGGAGCACGATGCCTTTTCTTCTTTCCCTGCATCCTCCTTCTGAACTCTTCTTCGGCAGGATCAACCACAGGATCGTCAGATATGAAAGACCCGAAACCGTCGAAGTCGGAACGGGAGTGTTCATAGTCAGAGGATGCAGTGAACCGAGTTTCCCATAGGTCGGCACCATTGAGAGAGTCACCACTATAGACTTGCCCCGCATTCACTACCTGCTGCGTAGCTTCATGGTTATGAGAACTGTTGCAGAAGTGTTGTTCCAGTGCATTGGCGGAAAGTTCCCTGCACATCCTAGAACCATTCAGCACATTGCGGCTGTCGTGATCAATGAATGTAGCTCCGTAGATGCTGCCAGAGTCCGTATAGCGGAAAACGACATCCATGCCCAGGTGTCGCAACCGTTCCCTGAAATCCCTTTCACCGGTACTTGCAGAAAGTATGGGAAGTATCCTTTCTTTCAGCGAAGCTGCTATGCCACCCTGGGCAATCTGCTTCTTGGACCATGCGAAGCATTTCCGAACCGCCTCATAGCCGACAGAGGTTCCAATATTTGAGGCCTTGAATGGATTGCCCACCTTATTTCCGTTGTCATCGGTGGCTGAATACACCAACCCGTGATACTCACGGTTTCGTGCAATTCCCCTCGTTTCCTCCACATCTATATTATATAAGGAAAGGACGGCACGCAGTTCGCCCAATGTTTGGTAGTGGTAGCCGCGAACGACAGCCTTGACTGTATTGGCAACCTGCTTCTTCACGTCACCCTCGCTAGCATTAACCTTTCGGAGAGGAATCTCGGAAACCGCCTTACCATGTTCTGCCGTGTGAAGGTTATACTTCTTCTCCAGTTCCCTCGTAGCCTTCTTGCTACGATAGAAATTGTTGCTAGAACTGATTGCTTTCCCGTCCTCCTTGATCCTGATGGAGACGATGTGCATGTGGTGGCGGTCAATGTCCTCATGCTTATATACCATGTAAGGCTGTCCGCCAAAGCCTATCTTCTCCATATATTCACGGGCGATATTCTCCATGTCCGTATCCGTAAGCCTGTCATCCGGATGAGGATTGAGGGATATGTGTACTATGGGATTCTCCGTACGGCATCTGTCCGGGATGAAGCGCATGAAGTCCTCCTGTGTCATGTGGATGTTCACCATGCCAGAGCCATCGTCGAAGATACGGTTGGTGGCAAGCAGTTTCCCCTCGCCCTTGTTGATCTTATTGCCGTTGTAGGCCAAGACCCCGAACAATGAATTTCCCAGACTTATCTTTGCGACCATTTATCCCTGTATTCATTTGTGAGTTCCAGAATCTTCATTGCAATCTTCACGAGTTGCTGCATATACTTCTCCAGCTTGTAGGTTAGAGCCATCGCCCTGCGTTCCGAGAAATGGCTCTTCAGTTCCTTCAGAGTCTGGTTGTAGTTGTTGCCTACCATGCGGAACTGCGCGTGAAAGTCACTCAGTTTCGTGTAGTATTCGTGCAGTCCCTTGTCGAAAGTGACTACATGGAACGTCTCACCGAAGAACTGCGCCTTGATAAAGGCGGACTTGCTTGTCATGCCGGAGTGGTCATACATTTTAAGGAAACGCATATGTTCCTGACTGGTAAAGTTTACAGAATAGCGGTTTACCGCTGGATCCGGCTTGGGATTTCTCCCGCCCTTATTCAGTATTTTGTTCATTTCAAAAAATCTTTTTTGTTTGACATTATAGTTATCACTTACTGCTTACATCCTTGTATGGGGTATATTTCAAATGTTGAAAGGAACAGGCATGACGACTTCGGAGGCAAGTCCTAAGCCCTCGGCAGGGCAAGGTGTTTTCTGCAGCAAACATAGTTTCGTGCAGCAGAAAACATACCTTGCTATGTTCTCTGGAACATTAACATCCGCCAAAAGAGCGGACATACTCTGACTAGTCTAAAAAGACAGGTCAGATGTATTATTCCCTATACCGCAGTATGCGGTTAGATGTTCTTCTTTCCTGTGAGAAGAAGGATAATCTTCCCACATGGCGAAGAGACCTGAACTTTTCCATCAGGAAGCCATACAGGCTTATGAAATGTAGTTCATCAACTCATTTCTTCTGAATCCGGCTGCAAAATTACAGAGATTTCATGAGTCTGGACATAGGCTACCGAAGACTAATGCCGCCACATCAAAGCCATGTATCGTCATGGGGGCTGAATACTTGTCCGTATAGAAAAAACACTGTTTCTTTGCACATGGAAATAGTTCCATAATCATCAAAACAATCATTTATGAATGTAAGTTTAAAGTTCCCCAATCGCATACGCAACCAGACATGCAGACTGCTATCCATATATAAATGTAGGTGTTCACCGGAATGTTTGCATAGCTATATAAGTACGTAGCTATATAGCTGGATAGACATTCGAACATTCAAGCGAGTAACAGATTACCTGAACTGGCAGGCACAAAGCCGAAAGTCTGTATAGGTATATGAATGTAACTGCAATCATTCAAACGGACATATCAACAGACACATAGAAAAATATGGAGTTAAAGACATGAGTAAGGAAAAGACCAATGAACTATATGTAGCAATAGCTACACAGAAAGGGGGCATCGGCAAGTCAACCATCACAATGCTGCTTGCCAACTACTTCCACAACCTCTGTGACAAGAATGTTGGTGTCATTGACTGTGACGATCCACAGCATAGCATCTGCGATGCCAGGGAACGTGAGTTACTGCTTATCAGGAACAATGAACCACACATGGAGGCCGCAAAGGATGTTTTCCGTAAGACAGGAAAACGTATATTTCCGGTTGTTGCCACCAATCCCGTTGACGCCATCGAGCAGGCAGAGATATTGATCGAGGACGGAAATATAGACATTGTAATGTTTGACCTGCCTGGCACTATCCGAAGTAAGGGAGTCCTGAGCACGTTGGCAAGGATGGACTACATTTTCGTCCCAATCAGTGCAGACAGGCTTGTATTGGAGAGTGCTCTCCAGTTCGTAGCCAACTTCAAGGACAACCTTATGACCACAGGCAAGGCGGCAACCAGGGAGATATACCTATTCTGGACTATGGTTGACGGACGCGAGAAAAATAGTCTCTACAACCTCTATGACGAAGTTATTGGTGACCTCGGTTTCTCCGTTCTGAGAACCCGCATTCCAGATAGCAAGCGTTTTCGCCGTGACTTCTCTGAGCCGGATAAAGCAGTTTTCCGTTCCACCATCTTTCTGCCGGATTCCCAGCTTCTGAAGGGAAGCCGTATCAGGGAATTGGCAGACGAGATACTTTCCATCATTGACAAGTAAGGAGCTATGAGCAAAAAGAACAAGACAGACTTCATTGATGAAGACGAATTCCTGTCAACCGTCACTATGAACAAGAAAGGAGGCTGTGTCAGGATGGGAAAACCTCCTCATGGAAACGAGGAACCCTCTCGTAATGAGGATATGCAGGAAGAAAGCATCACCTCAGGACAAACCGGGCATGAAACGCAGTCCCATCCTACGCAAGGCAGGGAAGAGGCAGACAATAAAAGGACAGAACGCCAGCGCGGGCATAACGGGACACTTGCCAGACTGAAGACATCCAGGGAGAACGTACAACGTATGTCTGCGTATATCAGCATTGACAATCATAGGCGATTCTCTGTTGCCGCAGGAGTCTATAAGACAACTATCGGCCAGATGGTTGATGCCATTCTTGACGACTGGTGGGAGGAGCACCGTGACGAGGTCAAGGACTTGTATTATCAAGATCGGAAAGTTTTTGAAGACACCTAGTACAACATTGGGACAAGATGAACACAGTGATAGTCATATTGTTGATATGGTTGATCGTATTTCTGCATTTTGTATGGCTCGACATCAAGCCATGGGAATTGATGCGAGACCGAAAAATACAGAAACAGCCACAAGTCAGATCACCAGAAACGGAAATAGGGAAGGGATCGGATTTCATAGGGAGAAGTCATGTTAAGATCATAGTCAATGAGACAAATGCCGCCAATATTGCGCCAAAAGCACCACGCACAGAAGAAGGCGAGGATGTTGACGCGAAAGACGTTACCTTTGCACCGTCAAAGCGGGAAAAAACGCTCAGGCAGATGACTCCCGAAGAGGAAGAAGAGGCATTCAGGAACTTCACTTACTCTAAGGAAGAACAGATTGACGAGGACGAGTATCCAGCCGATGGCTATGCTGAAGGACTCACTAGTGAGGAAATGGAAAGAGCCGTATCCGTAGCCAACGGAACCAAAGCCACAAGGGAAGAAGAACGAAAGGCATGTCAGGTTCTCCGGGAAATGGATGGCACGGAACTCCTTGACCTGCTCACAAGGAACAATCAGGCATTCAGGTCCAGGGTACGTGACTTGCTTGACAGATGCGAGATGATGGAAGCAGACGCAAAGGATGAAAGTCCGTCATCAACCGTAAAGGGACACGAGTCCATCATGACAGAGAAATCCACGGACATAGACATCCGTGACTATATTTAACCATCTTAAATCATTAACAATTTAAAACTGTTTTCTTATGACAAAGAACAACAAGAGAACCGGAATTATCGCAGCACTCGTAATTGCTGCAAGTGTCAACGCAATGGCCCAGGGCAACGGACTGGCAGGCATCAATGAAGCCACCTCGATGGTCAGTTCATACTTTGACCCTGCCACCAAGCTGGTGTATGCCATCGGTGCAGTCGTGGGACTCATCGGAGGCGTGAAGGTATATGGCAAGTTCTCCAGTGGCGATCCCGATACCTCGAAGACCGCAGCCTCATGGTTCGGTGCCTGCATCTTCCTGATAGTGGCAGCTACCATCCTCCGCTCATTCTTCCTCTAAACATGCATCAATGTACAGGAGAAAATGACGATGACCGTGTACAACATCAACAAGGGTATAGGTCAGTCAGTCGAGTTTAAGGGACTTAAGGCGCAGTACCTCTTCATCTTCGCAGGTGGACTGCTCGCCGTCTTCGTCCTGTTCGTCATCCTCTATCTTGCTGGAGTAAACCAGTGGGTGTGCATCGGTACGGGTGTCGTGTCTGCCTCACTGCTTGTGTGGCAGACCTTCGCCCTCAACCGACGCTTCGGGGAGTACGGATTGATGAAGCTGATGGCGAAGGGTAACAGGCCGAGATTCCTCATTAACCGAAAGAAACCTTACCAGACAATCAACAACCGAGTGAACAGCGAGAGCAGAGCCGAACTTGTTCAGGCTTTGCCGAGTCATGAACGAGGAAGAACAAAGTTCAACAAGCTAAACAATAGACTGAATGAGAAATATCCTGAAGGCAACGACCATTGAGAACAAGCTGCCCCTGCTGGCCGTTGAGAACGGGTGCATAGTCTCCAAGGATGCCGACATCACCGTCTGCTACGAGGTGACGCTGCCAGAACTTTACACCGTGACCTCAACGGAATATGAAGCCATTCACGGCTGTTGGTGCAAGGCCACCAAGGTATTGCCCGACTACAGCATCTTGCATAAGCAAGACTGGTTCATCCGTGAGACGTATGAGCCGGAACTGCACAAGGACGGCATGAGCTTCCTCTCGCGCAGTTTTGAACGGCATTTCAACGAACGTCCGTTCCTGAAGCATACGTGCTATCTCTACCTGACGAAGACCACCAGGGAGCGTAACCGCATGCAGAGCAATTTCTCCACCCTCTGCCGCGGTCACATCATTCCAAGGGAAGTGAACAGGGACACGGCACGTAAGTTCATGGAAGCCGTCGATCAGTTCGAGCACATCATGAACGACTCCGGTTTCGTCTCGCTCCGCAGGCTGTCAGACGAAGAAATCGTCGGCACCCCTTCGAAAGCCGGCATTATAGAGCGCTACCTCTCGCTCCAGCCGGAGGGTGACAAGTCCCTGCAGGACATTGACCTCGACCCGGCAGAGATGCGCGTGGGCGATAACCGCCTGTGCCTATTCACGCTCTCCAGCGTAGGCGACTTGCCCGCAAAGGTCGGGACGGACGTGCGTCATGAACGACTTAGCACAGACAGGAGCGACTGCCGCCTCTCATTCGCCAGTCCCGTTGGACTGCTGCTAAGTTGCAACCACCTCTACAACCAGTATGTGATTCTCGACAATAGCGAGGACAATCTGCAGCGCTTTGAGAAATCATCAAGGAACATGCAGTCGCTCAGCCGCTACTCCCGAAGCAATGCCATCAACAGCGAGTGGATTGAGGAATATCTGAACGAGGCACGCTCCAACGGTCTCATAAGCGTCCGTGCGCACTACAATGTAATTGCGTGGAGTGAGGACGGCGAAGAACTGAAGCGTGCAAGGAACGACATCGGCAGTCAGCTGGCATCAATGGAGTGCATCCCGCGTCACAACACCATCGATTGTCCGGCACTCTACTGGGCAGGCATCCCCGGCAATCAGGCAGACTTCCCGGCCGAGGAAAGCTTCTACACCTTTATCGAGCAGGCGGTGTGCCTTTTCACGGAGGAGACGAACTACCGCAGTTCACTCTCTCCGTTCGGTATAAAGATGGTGGACAGGCTGACGGGGAAGCCCCTGCACATCGACATCTCCGACCTACCTATGAAGAAGGGCATCATCACCAACCGCAACAAATTCGTTCTCGGACCTTCGGGAAGCGGTAAGAGCTTCTTCATGAACCACCTCGTCAGACAGTACTATGAGCAGGGTGCACATATCGTACTGGTGGATACGGGGCATTCCTATTCTGGACTGTGCGCCATGATCAACCGCAAGACGCACGGGCTGGACGGCATCTACTACACATATTCGGATGAGAAGCCCATCTCGTTCAATCCGTTCTATGTGGACGATATGGTGTTCAGCGTGGAAAAGAAGGACAGCATCAAGACACTGCTGCTGACGCTCTGGAAGAGCGACAATGAGAAGGTGACGAAGACGGAATCAGGCGAGCTGGGCAGTGCGCTGAACGCCTACATAGAACTGATACAAAAGGACAGGGATATTGTGCCGTGCTTCGACACCTTCTATGAGTATGTGCGCGACGTGTACCGTCAGCAGATGGCAGAGCGTGACATCAAGGTGGAGCGCGACGACTTCAACATCGACAACTTCCTGACGACGCTGCGCCAGTACTACAAGGGCGGTCGCTATGACTTCCTGCTGAACTCGAAGGAGAACATCGACCTTCTGGGCAAGCGCTTCGTGGTCTTCGACGTGGATACCGTGAAGGACAACAAGGAACTTTTCCCTGTGGTGACCATCATCATCATGGAAGCCTTCATCAATAAGATGCGCCGTCTGAAGGGCATCCGCAAAGTCCTCATTGTGGAGGAAGCGTGGAAGGCACTGGCATCCGAGAACATGGCGGAGTACATGCTCTATCTCTACAAGACCGTAAGAAAGTATTTCGGCGAGGCCGTCGTCGTGACGCAGGAGGTGGACGACATAATATCTTCTCCAATCGTGAAGGAGTCCATAATCAACAACTCCGACTGCAAGATACTGCTCGACCAACGTAAGTACATGAACAAGTTCGACCAGATACAGGCATTGCTCGGTCTGACCGACAAGGAAAAGTCGCAGATACTGAGCATCAACATGGCAAACGATCCGTCGCGGCTCTACAAGGAAGTGTGGATCGGACTTGGTGGTACGCAGTCGGCAGTCTATGCCACGGAGGTAAGCCCTGAGGAATACCTCGCCTATACGACGGAAGAGACGGAGAAGATGGAGGTATGCCAGCTGGCGGAACAACTTGGCGGCGACACGGAGCTTGCCATCAGGCGACTGGCAGACGAAAGAAGGAAGAAGTAAGGTAAACGGTGTAAAAAGGCACCAAGTATTAACCATTAAAACAAAAAACAGAATGAGAAAGAAAGCATTAGTGATTATCGGCCTGTGCCTGACGCTGTGCGTCGGCGAGGCATGTGCGCAATTGGCTGTTGTTGATCCCACCAACCTTGCGCAGGGTATCGTGAACTCCACCCGTGAGATCGTACAGACCTCCACCACGGCTACGAATATGATCAATAATTGTGCGCCCGTCAAGGTGATTTGGTAAATATAGCTTTGGCAAGCTATTGGGTCTGAGTTCCTATAACCCATCATCACCCTACTTATCCATAGACGAAAGAATATGGGGAGTGTAGCATGTAGGGAAAAGTCGTGAGTTATCTTAGCTATCAAGGTACGACTGAACGGAAGATGAAAGAGAATGGTATGAGGATAAAATCTGCATTGATTGAATGATAGTCCAAGCGGTACACCATCAGACTATAGCGTTATGATAGCAATACCCGCTATATCATAGTAGCTGTTTTATGGAAGTTTTATAGAGCAGTCAGGAATGTACTATGACGCAACTGCAATAAGCAGCAAAGGACGAAAGTCATATCCGACAACCTATCTAAGCCAAGTTATCAATTCACAAACGGGGATTGCCTAAATCGGAATGCCCATGAGGCTATGAGGTGCAGACCTCTGAATATCCGACACGGCAACGGAGTCTCCATAGTAGTCCGAGCAAGGGAAAGCCTTGTACATGGCGAAGGGAGACAGCCAGTAATTTTAATACGATTAACGGAATTTGTGCGAGACAAAATGAGAAATCCAGAAAAAGTATTGAACAGTCTATCGGTGCATAGCCGAGAACAAGAGTATAAGTATGAGAGAATATACCGCATCCTCTTCAACCCTGAGATGTACTATGTCGCATATCAGAGAATAGGCTCAAAGCCTGGTAATATGACATCAGGCTCCGATAATGAGACCATTGACGGAATGAGCCTTAAGCGTATTGAGGATATGATTGGCAGACTGAGGGACGAAAGCTATCAGCCGATGCCGTCACAAAGGGTGTATATCCCTAAGAAAAACGGGAAACTCCGCCCTTTGGGCATTCCTGCCATCAATGACAAACTGGTGCAAGAGGTAGTAAGAATGATATTGGAAGCCATCTATGAGCCGCAATTCAGCAATATGTCTCATGGTTTCCGTCCGTCAAGAAGCTGCCATACGGCACTCGCAAGCATTGAAAAGACTTTCTGCGGTATAAAATGGTTCATTGAAGGTGACATCAAAGGCTTCTTTGACAACATCAGTCATGAAGTGATGATTGGCATCTTGAACGAACGGATTGGCGATGAAAGGTTTATCCGACTCATCCGCAAATTCCTACGCGCAGGGTATCTGGAGGACTGGAAATTCCATCACACCTATAGCGGAACTCCGCAAGGTGGCATAATAAGTCCCATCTTAGCCAACATATACTTGGATAAGCTGGACAAATATGTTGAGGAATACATCCAGTCATTTGACAAAGGCATGGGCAGGAAAATGAGCGAAATGTATAAATCTCTGCAATACAAAAGGAAATGGGCTATGTATAAGTTGAAAGAATGTAGGGAAAAAGGCGCAAAAAGGAAACCATTGGTGAACAACCTGAAAACCCACATTAAGGCAATGGCTTTAGTCTCGTGTGGTGACGAAATGGATGCAGGCTACAAGCGTCTCAAATATGTGAGATATGCGGATGATTTCCTGATGGGAGTTATTGGCAGCAAGAAAGATGCCGAGACTATCAAGGAAGATATTAAGAAGTATCTTACTAATAGGCTTTCATTGGAAATGTCCGATGAGAAAACACTCATCACCCATTCGGGTGACAGAGCTAAGTTTCTCGGTTATGAGGTCTGCGTCCAGCGTTCCAGCTCAATGAGGCGAAGTAAGGATGGCAGTCTGAGACGAGCCTTTAACAAGCGTGTACGGCTGATGCTGCCCAAGGACCTGATAAAGAAGAAACTCCTGAGCTACAATGCTGTCGAAATCAAGACGCATAACGGCAAGGAGTTTTGGAAAAGCAAGTCAAGGGGTGGCCTGACAGCACTTGACGACCTTGAAATATTGAAAAGATACAATATGGAAATAAGAGGTCTGTACAACTATTATTCCTTAGCTCACAACTGCTGTGAAATGGCTCAGTTCGGTTATATAATGAAGTATGGCATGTACAAGACTTATGCCCACAAATACAGGACGAAGAGTAAAGCCATACATCGGAAATATGACAAGGACGGAGTGTTTACGCTGACAATACAGCTAAAGAATGGCAAGTCCAAGGACTACACATTCTACCAAGGGGGGTACAAAAGGCAGAGCGCAATCGAACTGGCAAAAATAGATTATGCTCCAAGTCTGATGGTATTCAAGACTACGACAAGCCTGATTGACAGGCTAAAGGCTGGGAAATGTGAAATCTGTGGTGCAACAGAGAATCTGGTTATGCACCATGTGCGAAAGTTAGGAGAACTCAAGGGCAAAAGCACCTGGGAGAAACTGATGGTCGCAAGGAACCGCAAGACCATAGCTATATGTAGCAAGTGCCACAAACAAATACATCTTGGAAATGGATAGACTGACATTATTGGTGGAAAGCCGGATACGCGGAGACGTGTACGTCCGGTTTGGGGGCGAGCATTTGAAAACCTGCCGTAGCAATACGGAAAGGCGTCGGATGCTTAGCCTACTCCAGGAGACGGTGAAGATCTACGAACAGGGCAAGAAGTACTATGATGCCCTGAAGTCCGTGAACAACCTCGTGAAGGATGCCCGCAAGGTACAGCAGACCATCGTCATGGTCGGCGAGATCACCGACATCTACGTGAACTCCTTCCAGAAGATGATGCATGACGAGAACTTCACCGTTGACGAGCTGTCTGCCATCGCCTTCGGCTACACCAAGCTGCTGGAGGAGAGCAACGGAGTGCTCACGGAACTGAAGAACGTGGTCAACATCACCACATTGTCGATGACCGACAAGGAGCGCATGGACGTTGTGGACAAGTGCTACAATGACATGAGGCACTACCGCAATCTCGTTTCGTACTACACGAACAAGAACATCAGTGTCTCGTACCTCCGTGCCAGGAAGAAGAGTGACCTCGACCGTGTCTTCGGACTCTACGGTACGGACGGACAGCGTTACTGGTAAGCATGGCAGACTAACTGAAGGATACAGGAAATGATGAATCTGTTATTAGCCATCGACTACGGAAACCTGCATACGCTGCTGCGCAGCCTCTATGACGAGATGATGCCGCTGTGTTCAGGCATGGCCGGCGTGGCGAGGGCGATAGCCGGATTGGGGGCGCTCTTCTACATAGCCTACCGTGTCTGGCAGTCCCTCGCCCGTGCGGAAGCCATCGACGTATTTCCGTTGCTTCGTCCCTTCGCCATCGGCCTTTGCATTCTGATGTTCCCCACGGTGGTACTTGGCACACTCAATGCCGTGATGACCCCCATCGTGCAGGGCGTCACGACGATGCTGGACGGTGAGAAGCTTGACATGCAGAAGTACCGTGAACAGAAGGACAAGCTGGAGTATGAGGCCATGAAGCGTAACCCCGAGACGGCCTACCTCGTCAGCAACGAGGACTTTGACAAGGAACTGGACGAACTCGGCTGGTCACCCTCCGACCTCGTGACGATGACAGGGATGTACGTTGAGCGGGGAATGTACAGCCTGAAGAAAGGAATCCGCGACTGGTTCCGTGAGGTGCTTGAACTGATGTTCGACTCTGCGGCTCTGGTCATTGACACTCTGCGGACGTTCTTCCTCATCGTGCTGGCGATACTTGGGCCGCTGGCATTCGCCATATCGGTATGGGACGGTTTTCAGTCCACGCTTAACCAATGGCTGTGCCGGTATATACAGGTGTACCTCTGGCTGCCCGTCTCAGACCTGTTCAGCTGCATACTTGCGAAGATACAGGTGCTGATGCTGCAGAGCGACATAGAGCGGATGCAGGCAGACCCGGACTTCTCGCTGGACTCCAGTGACGGGGTGTATATAATCTTCATGGTGATAGGCATCGTCGGCTACTTCACCGTGCCGACCGTGGCAAGCTGGGTTATACAGGCCGGAGGCATGGGCAACTATAGCCGTAATGTAAGTAATCTCACCATGCGCGGCGGTGCCATTGCCGGAGGTACGGCAGGTGCTACGGCTGGGAACGTCGCAGGCAGACTGAGGAAAATATTCTAAACGTAAAACAGGAAACAGAAAGGAAAAGAATGGAATTTAAGTCATTGAAGAACATCGAGACCTCCTTTAGGCAGATACGTCTCTTCGCCATCGTCTTCCTCATACTATGCACCGTGGTGGTCGTATGGAGCGTTTACAGCTCCTACGCCTTCGCCGAGAGGCAGAGGGAGAAGATCTACGTCCTCGACAAGGGCAAGTCCCTGATGCTTGCCCTGTCGCAGGACCTGTCGCAGAACCGTCCGGCAGAGGCACGTGAACACGTGCGCCGCTTCCACGAACTCTTCTTCACCTTGTCACCCGACAAGAGCGCAATTGAACATAACGTGAAGCGTGCCCTGCTTCTGGCGGACAAGAGTGCATACCACTACTATCAGGACTTTGCCGAGAAGGGGTATTACAACCGCATCATTTCTGGAAACATCAACCAGACGGTGATGGTGGACAGCGTGGCTTGCGACTTCTCGGGCTACCCGTACTCGGTCAGGACCTATGCACGCCAGATGATCATACGCTCCAGCAACGTAACGGAGCGCTCGCTCGTGACCACGTGCCGGTTGCTGAACTCCAGCCGCTCCGACGATAATCCGAACGGCTTCACCATTGAGGGCTTTACAATCGTAGAGAACAAGGACATGCAGACAGTGAAGCGATGAGGAAGGCTATGAGGACGTTACGGGCGTCTGCCTACCGCTGGTGCAAGGGACTTTCCGTCTGGGAGAGCTGCGTGGTTGCGTGGGCGATGCTGACAGTACTGGGAGTGCTTACGCTCCTGACGATGTGGGACACGATAGCAAGCATGTGAAACAATTAACAGACAAGAAAGAATGAACAAAGAAGAAAAGGATAATGGTCAGAATCCTCCTGTGAATGGCAAGGAGCCACTCACGGAGGCAGAGCGCATCAGGCGCAGGAGACTTGTGGTCTATACGCTGATGGGACTGATATTCCTCGTAGCGATGTGGCTGATATTCGGCACGTCAGACGACAGGTCACCAACGTCAGTGACAAGAGGCTTTAATACCGAAATGCCCGATGCCAACAGCGGTGACATCATCGGTGACAAGACGAAGGCTTATGAGGCTGGGCAGATGGAGGACAAGCAAAAGGCAAGGGAACAGGCCCTGGGCAGTCTCGGTGACCTCTACAACAGTCCTTCTTCCAGTGTGAAGACTGACAACTTCAACCTGATGGAAGACAGTACGACACAGATGTATGAGGACGATGCAAGCCGCAAAGCCAAGGAGAAAATCACCTCGTCGGCTGCTGCCTACAACAACCTGAACACGACGCTGGGCGGTTTCTATACCAGTGATCAGAGCCGTGAGAACGAGGAACTGCGACAGCGTGTCGCAGAATTGGAGCAACAGGCCAGTGCCATGCAGAACCCGACAAGCACCGTGGACGACCAACTGGCACTGATGGAGAAGTCCTACCAACTGGCGGCAAAGTATATGCCAGGTGGCGTACAGCAACCAGAGGGACAAGCCACGACAGTAGCCAGTGAGGACAAGGCTCAAGTCACTCCCGTGAGGAACGTACCAAAGTCAGTCGTGTCGGCACTCCCGCAGGAGCAGGCCAATGAGGACTTCGTGGCTGAATATTCCGTGGAGCGCAACATGACCTTCAATACGGCAGATGGCAAGGCTCATGAGCTGGAGAAAAACACCATTTCCGCCTGTATCCACGGCAACCAGACGGTAACAGACGGGCAGAAGGTGCAACTCCGACTGTTGGAACGTATGCGTGTTGGTGACATCATCATCCCGACGCACTCGATAGTGACAGGCTCGGCAAGAATTACGGGAGAACGTCTCGGTATCAACATAACCTCGATAGAGTATGCCGGTTGTATCCATCCAGTGAAACTGAGCGTGTATGACACAGACGGACAGCATGGTATATTTATTCCTGGTTCAATGGAACTGAATGCCACCAAGGAGGTGGCAGCGAACATGGGCACGTCAATGGGAAGCAGCATCAACATCTCCAGTGATGCAAAGGCTCAGCTGGCATCAGACTTGGGAAAGGGCTTGATACAGGGAACAAGCCAGTACATTGCCAAGAAGATGCGGACGGTGAAGGTGAATCTAAAAGCTAACTACCGTGTCATGCTATATGCAGAGAAACAGTAATCAACCAAGTAACAACCATTTTTTAAACATCTTAATTTCAAGACATGAAGAAAGTATTTGCAGCATTCGCCCTAATGTTGGGCATCGTATCTGTCGCTTCGGCACAGACTGACAGCACTGGTGACCTCTTTGATGGGTACACCAGAAAAATCACCTACGACCGCATGGTTCCGCCTCACGGTCTGGAAGTGACGTTTGACAAAACCTGTCACGTCATTTTCCCTGCCGCCATCGCATATGTGGATCTTGGCTCTGCCAACATCATAGCCGGAAAGGCTGACGGTGCGGAGAACGTCATCCGCCTGAAGGCCGCCAGACGCGGATTCAAGGGCGAGACAAACATGAGCGTCATAACGGAGGACGGCGCATATTACAGTTTCAACGTAAAATATTCCCGTGAGCCACGTATCCTGAACGTGGAGATGGCGGACTTCATACACGACGGGGAGGCCGTGAACCGTCCCAACAACTCAATGGACATCTACCTGAAGGAACTTGGAAGCGAGAGCCCCGTGCTAGTGCGCCTCGTCATGAAGAGCATCTGGAAGGAGAACAAACGCAGGGTGAAGCACATCGGCTCAAAGTCTTTCGGCATCCAGTTTCTCCTGAAAGGCATCTATACGCACAACGGTTTGCTCTACTTCCACACGGAGGTCAAGAACACGAGCAACGTTCCGTTTGACGTGGACTATGTCATCTGGAAGATCGTCGATAAGAAGGTGGCAAGGCGCACGGCCATTCAGGAGCAGGTGATCCAGCCTCTTCGCACACAGAACTTTGTGATGAACATCGACGGCAACAGCAATGAGCGCACGGTCTGGACGATGGATAAGTTCACCATGCCCGATGACAAGTGCCTGGTAGTGGAACTGGCGGAGAAGAACGGAGGGCGTCACCAGTCGTTCATCATAGAGAACACAGACCTCGTAAGGGCAAGGGTGATCTCAGAGCTGAAAGTGTCTAACCAGTAAGACGCAGTATAGAGGACTATGAAGAAGAAAATGCTATTGACTTTCGCCGTGCTTGCCCTGACAATGGGGCAGGCAACGGCGCAGAGAGTACTTCCGAAGATGCAGGGCATAGCCATCGTTGGCGGATTTGTGGACGGGAAAAGTGACTCATTCTATGGTGGCATGACGATAGACACCTACACCAAGGGCGGCAACAAGTGGGTATTCGGTGCGGAGTACCTGCAGCGTAACCACAAATATGAGCATGGCGAGAACGGCAGTCAAACCATCCCCGTTGCTCAGTTCACGGCGGAGGGCGGTTTCTGCAAACTCGTACTTTCTGATGCATCGAGGTCATTCCTTGCATATTTCGGTGTATCGGCACTTGTCGGGTATGAGACTGTCAATTGGAACGACAAACTGCTTGATGACGGATCCTGTCTTACAGGGAAGGACGGCATTGTCTATGGCTGTGCCGCTACGCTCAACGTGGAGTGGTATCTGTCGGACAAGGTGGTGCTGACGGGCAATGTGCGTGAGCGATTCCTCCGGGGCAATACTTACGGGCATAGCCATGCGCAATATGGCATTGGGCTGAAATTCATCATCAACTGACGAACATGGTGGATATATCGAAAATAAGGGAAACGCCGATTGCCGACCTGCTGGGTCGGCTCGGTTTCCAGCCGGTAAGGAAGCATGGTGCCGTATTGTGGTACCATGCACCTTACAGGAATGACAGGAGTCCGTCGTTCAAGCTCGATACCAGTAGGGAGAAATGGTTTGACTTCGGCATTGGTGAGGGTGGCGACATCTTTACGCTGGCAGGCAAGCTGATTCCGTCAGATGACTTCATACGTCAGGCACACTACATCACTGAGAGCATGAGCCTGCCGATGCCTGAAGTCAAGGGAACGGAGTATCAGAATATGGCAGGGAATGCAGAACCTCAGTTCTCGAACGTGGAGGTGCTGCCACTCAGGCACTATGCCCTGCTCCAGTACCTTGCGGAAAGGGCTATACCCTTTGAGGTGGCTTGCAGGTACTGCAAGGAAGTACACTACGACCTGCGTGGTAAGCGTTACTTCGCCATCGGATTTCCGAACGCCAAAGACGGTTATGAGGTACGCAACAGGTTCTTCAAGGGCTGCATAGCCCCGAAAGATACGACATTCATAATGGCTGGTAATGAGCCCGGCAGTGACTGCAACGTATTCGAGGGATTCTTTGACTTCCTTTCAGCAGTCACCATGAATAATGATGTAGCGCAAAAGGACAATCTGATACTCAACTCCATCATCTATCTGCGTAAATCGACGGACTTGCTGGCCAGATACGAGCACGTTCATGCATTCATCGATAACGACGAGGCTGGAAAGAAGGCGGTGCAGATGCTGAAGGAGATACTGGGGGATAGAGTCGTCGATAATGCTGCCAGCTACTTCGGATGCAAGGATCTGAACGAGTTCCTGATAAAGAAACGACATGACTACAATAACAACCATCAAAAAAAGACAAGCAATGAAAGCAACATCAACAATGAAGAAGGCAATCCGGAAGATTGCGGGGCTGTGCTGCATGACAACGGTCGTATTTTGCATCACAGCCTGTGACGGTAGCCTGGATATTCAGGATGCCTATCCGTTCCATGTGGAGACCATGCCAGTTCCTCTGAGGGTGACGATGGGGGAGACTGTTGAAATCCGCTGCTCGCTCCTTGCTGACGGCAGGACTGATGACACTCAGTACACCATCCGCTGGTTTCCCTATGACGGGAAGGGTACGCTGAAATACAATGGCCGTAGCCTGAAAGCAAACGACCGCTATGTACTGACAAAGGAGGAGTTCCGTCTGTACTACACTCCGGCATCACCGGATTCGCACAGTTTCATCGTGGTCATAGAGGACAACCACGGGCAGAGCCAGCAGCTTGAATTCAAGTTCAGCAACGAGGGGAATTCCGACATTGCTTATGGAGGGCTAAGCGTTGAGGGTAGGCAATAGCAATAATCGGATACCAGCAGGACTGACGGTTGTCGTCCTGCTGATGCTCCTGCCCCTGATGGTCATGGCGCAGAAACATCCACCATCCATGACAGAACAGCAGCGTTTCAGTCTTGCGGTGGAGATAATCAGGCACTTCGAGGGTTGGCACACCATCCGCGACTATCCATACGTGGGATGGGGACATAGGTTGCTTCCCGGGGAACGGTACGATGCAAGGACGATGACGAGGGAACAGGGGGACAGGCTTCTGCGTCAGGATCTGATGAAGATGTACCGGATGTTTGACGGTTACGGCAAGGATCAGTTGCTTCTTGCCGTCCTTGCCTACAATGTAGGGCCTTATGCGATACTCGGAACGAACAACCGCCCACGGAGTACGCTTCTGAGGAAACTCGATGCTGGCAACCGTGACATATTCCATGACTATATGCGCTTCTGCAGATACAGGGGAAGGATGATGAAGTCAATAGAGCGACGGAGATATGTGGAGTTCTCGATACTGTACATTAAATAAAACGCAATCCCTGACGAGTCAAAGCTCGTCAGGGATTGTCGTTTCTGTCTATAGGAAAATGGTCATGAACACGGGCAGAAGTGTAGTTGCTTCATCTTTGCCGTAGTCTTTGGAATAGATGAGATAGCGGTTGCTGATGCGGTTGGAGAATTTCTCGCAGAAGGCATCAAGTGAGGCGTGAGTCTTATAGCCGGAGGATTTCACCTCTATCGGCCATATCTTGCTTCCACGTGATAGGATGAAATCTACCTCATAGTTGTGGTTGCTGTCCTTTACAGGCCATGTGTGATAGAATAGCTTGTTGCCTGCTGCCGTAAGCATCTGAGCTACGATGTTTTCGAATACATAGCCGAGATTAGCGGATAGCTTGTCGGAAAGCAGTTTCTCGTAGATGATATTTTCCGTGACATTCTTATCCCAGAATGCAAGCGTGACGAATAGTCCCGTGTCTCCTACGAACATCTTGTACTGGTCATTGTTGCTGTTGAGGGGGAAACCTACATTCGGATCGTTGGAGTGGTAGGCGAAATTGACCACCATACTGTCCTTCATTGCCTTCAGTACCTCTGACAGATTCTTGCGCTCACTGTCAGACAGTACGCTGCCAACCTGATAGCGCGATGCATTCTTGCTAAGTTCCGAAGGTATCGCCTGAAACAGTTGGGAGGCGCGTCCTGATGAATCTATTTTGAGGAAATCGTCAATATAAAGCTCGATAATCTCTCGCTTTACCGCATCTACCTTGCTGAGATTGTTGGTGTCAAGGTACTCATTGACGGCTTGGGGCATTCCTCCGACGAGCATATAGAGACGGAAGTCGCGCATTGCCTTGCGGAATGCCTGTCCGAGGGGCATGTGCTTGTCATAGAACTGGCGTAGAAGCGGTATCGTTGCCTTGTCGCCCAAAGCCCAGCGGAACTCCTCGTAGTCCATAGGATACATGTCGATGCGTGTCTCCTCACTCGGGATGATGATGCCCTCGGTGTACTTGCGTATGGAGATTAGCGAACCTGTCTCTATATAGTCATATCGATGGTCTTTTACGAGTTGCTTGATTGCCTGGCGTGCAAGAGGACACTTTTGTACCTCATCGAAGATGATGACGGAACGGCGTTCCTGGAGTATCACATTGTAGATTGCCTGCAAGCGCAGAAAAATGTAATCGAGATCCATCAGGTCGCTGAAAAGTGATTTCACCTCTTCGGATGCTCTCGCAAAGTCGATGAGCATATACGAGTCATATTCCTGACGTGCAAATTCCTCTACGATAGTGGATTTGCCAACTCGTCGGGCACCCTTGACCAAAAGTGCCGTCTTGCCGTCGCGCTCCTGTTTCCATTGGAGCATACGGTCGTATATCTTTCGTTTGAAAACTCTTATTTCTGACATAACTTGAACTTTGTTTTGGTGGCAAAGTTAAGCAAAATTTCCATAATCCCCAAATTTTATTAGTATTAATATTCCAAAATCCCTTAATTTTGCAAGCTCGAATATTCCGAAATCCCCTAATTTAAGGATGACACATGTTTTATGCAAGATGGAACCGAGTTTTCTTTGCTTCTTTCTTTTTTCGCCTTCCATGCTCATGAAAGAAAGAAGTCGGGCGGAATTTTCGTCCGTCCGACTTTATTGGTCTTTGATTGTTTTGGCTTATGCCGTCATTCTCTGCCTTATGCTGTCTGCATTGCTATTCACAAGGCTCACGATGCGGTCGTGGTACTCGGTGTTCTTGTTGCACACGCCACGGCTCTGCACTACCCGCAGTTGTCTGAGGTCAAACTCCACCGTCTCTACTCTCTCTCCCTTGATGGTGGCGGAGAATATCAGGCTGTTCTCGTTGGAGTAGTACCTTGCACTGAATACGCAGTGGTGCATGTGGCTTCCCTCCTGACGATGTTCCTCCACGCTTTCCAATACGCGGACGTTGATGAGTCCATCCGTGAAAAGGAGTCCGAAGAATCTGCCTTTCATCGCCTTGAACTCTGCTTCGCTCTTGGCTGCTATACTCATTTCCTCTGCCTTGCGCTTACGCTCTGCCTTCTCTTCTATCTTCTGCACCAGATGGTCGTGTGCGGATTGGAGGTCAGTTGGGCATACGTAGTGTGCATTGCGGATATCCTTGCCCATATTGCGTAGCATTCGGATGGTGTCGCACCATAGGCTGATGTTTCCGATGTAGTAGTGGTTGCGAAGGGCAATCTTGTAGGAGTTCCAGCAGTTTTCGAGGTCGTTGGGGTGCGTTATGAAGTGGCGGAAATGGTCGATGCGTCCCGATTTGAGGAGCGTTTCGTAGCGATTGTCTCGGAGCAATGCCCTGAACATTGTAAGGGGAGCAAGTCCGCAGAGGTCTCCCGTAAAGCCGTTGCGCCTCAGTTCGGGGATTATGCGCCTCCTCGGGTATGTGGGGAAGGTGGCAAGGTGACGATAGGCTTCGTTTTCGTGGCGGAGTGCCATTCCTTCATTGTAGGAGAAGGTATCGATGTACATACCCATCATGCGCTTCAGTCCGATGACCTCGTAGTTACCTTGTCCATTCATATAGTAGCGACATATCTCGCGTATGGTGTATGTGGCTGGCTGTCCCTTGCGCTGTTCTGTCTTCAACAGGGCGACACGGAGAACTTGGAAACTTTTCCTTGTGGTGAGCGTTGTGAAGTAGGTTGCCTGATGTAGTGTTCGCTCTCTTGTCTCCTTCACTTCCAGTTTGTGTCCGCAGTGTGGGCAGATGAGGTGTTGTTTTTTCTTTTCTGCGTCTGTGATGCTCCACTTGTGTCCGCAGTCCATGCAGGTGTGGTGTAGGGATTTGGGATAGCGGTAGGCATAGTGTTCGGTGAGTTCATCTATTGCCCAATTGATGGCAGTCTTGGTGATGGATGCCATGCCCTTGTCGGACTGGCACACCATCTTTTGGAATCGTGTTCTCGGTTTCATAATGAGTATGTGTTAGAAGTTAAACAATGAGAGTTGCTGAACGGAGGTTTGCGCCTTAGTCTTTGGCTTCTTGCGGTTGGCTATGCGCTGGTATGTCTCGTTCTCCAGTCGGCGGATTGCATTGTGCCGTGCTTCTTGCTTTTCCTCCTCTGTGAGTTCTACGATGTGATTCACCTTGATGTCGCACTCCAAAGGCTTGCCAACTTCCAAATTCCTTTCCTCGGCTGCGTGTATGGCGAGAGAGTAGATTTCATCATCGGTAAAGCCCATGCACCCACTTTTTGCCACTTGGTTTAGGATATAGGTCACGATGTCGTCGATAGGTCGGCTTACCTCGTGGTACTTCTCTGCGAAGAGCGTGTCCTCGCTTGCCCTCTGCTCCAGATAGGAGTGAATGGTCTTTTTGAAACTTTCTGTTCCTTTCATTTTCTTTATCTTTTATTGATTATACTTTTTTTTCAGCGTGACACAATCCAAAGGAAAGTGCCTGAGAGTAGGATGATGGTGAGGAATGTCACCACCCATGATAGTATGATGGCTATGACAGTTTCTATGATTACTGCCGTAAGGTTATATACAAGGCTCATCAACCAGTATATGATACGTAATGGTATCAGAGCCATTTCCATTGCCGTCGAATTTGTATTCTGTCTCATGTTGCATTGGTTTTGATGTGGATGATATTGCGGTTTCCACGAGTCGGAGGAAGTGAGTTTCCTGCCTTTGACCTATATGTATGAACCGCTGGACTTGCCATTTTTTTTGCGTCTGTCCTGTCGCCGTTGTCGTTTCGTTTCGGCGGCTTCATCAGGGACACGAGGAAGGCTATACAAGTTTTTCGTGAAAAATACTACCTCGGAACGGGCGTGGAGATTTTTTGCGAAAAACTTGGAGAGCCATAATCATGTGTCCGTACCTTTGCCGCCCTAAACGGAAAGATCGGGACAGGACTGGGAAAAGTGGCAATTCGCGACAAGAACAACATATATTGGGCTGGAATTCGGCTTTCCGGCTTTGTGGGGATGCCGATGATTCACTGTTATGAGATAATGTGAAGATGGACTTGTCTGAATATGAGACAGTCTGCCAACGAGCCGAGAAAAGCAGGGACGGCAAGCCCATAAGGCAAGTGTGCATCGAAAGGGACGGACAAATGTTTACCATCTGTCGGACCATTCCGACGTACTCTTGTGGGGCTTGCCTAATTGCAGACAACTCTCTGTATTTTTCCCGTCGTACCTGCTACGATGCGAGAAATACAGAATGTTGTATGCCTGGATGCTTTTCCTATTGTTCCTCCTATACCTCATAGCCGACAGCCGTCATTGAGTGCTCTTCTTTTAGTTAGGAATGGCAGACAGAGAAGTGAGCCAAGCGGAAGAGTCTGCCCGAAGACTTTCAGGCAGGTATTCGCTTCGCTGTCTTCTCGCCAATCCGCTGCCGTGTCATTCTCTGAGGCTTGTCCCCAGAGTATGAGACGGCAGAAAAAGGACAGCACCAACGACGAAGCCGTCGGCCATGAGGAAACTGGAGGAACTTGAAAACGATATGGTATTAGTAACAACTATGAAAAAGGAATGGATTATATTGTTGAAAGAAGAGCATTTGAGAACTGACATATATATATGTATTCTGAAAGAACGGAACAGAGGTTTCTTTGCTTCTTTCTTTCTCGCCTTGCGTGCTCATGAAAGAAAGAAGTCGGGCGGGTTTCCGTCCGTCCGACTTCCCTACTCACTTGTTGATTATAACTTGCCCTGCTCGTGGTAGGAGTAATACGCTCCGTCCGTCACGATAACGTGGTCGAGGAAATGGATGCGCATGAGCTCACAAGCCTTCTTCACGCTCTGTGTCAGCGTATCGTCAACCCTGCTGGGGCGTGTGCTGCCGCTGGGGTGGTTGTGGCAGACTGCCATGACGGTCGCATTGTTGAGGACTGCCTCACGTATCATAATCCGTATGTCTGCGCTAACCTCTGTGATACCTCCTTGGCTGATACGCTCCGACTTGATAAGGCGGAAGTTCTGATTTATCAGCAGGACGTGAAACTCTTCCGTTGCGAGGTCTTGCATCTTGGGAAGCATGTAGTTGTAGATACGGGTGGCGGTGCTCATGTCGGGATGCAGTTCGGGTGTTGCCATCTGTCTGCGTCTGCCCAACTCCACGGCTGCGAGTATCTTGCAGGCGGTCTGTGTGCCGACTCCCTCGGTGGCGAGGATTTCATCGAAACGTGCCTTGCCCAATGTGTTGAGGTTGTGGTTGAACCTGCCCAACACATGGTTGCCAATATCCACTGCGCTGTACTGCTGCGTACCACTGCCAATGAGGATGGAAAGGAGTTCTCCATCGGTCAGTGACTCTGCGCCTAAACGCTGTAATCTCTCGGTGGGGCGGTCTTCTAGTGCCCACTGCTTAATGCTCTGTCTTACTGTTGCTGTATTCATAATCAGTTGTATTGATATTTGTTTGTTCTACGATAATTCTTGGTCTTGGCGAGAAACATAGCCATTCTCACATGTGCTCCTACCGATTCCATACGCTCCTTGAATGCGTCTGATGTCCTGCCCGATGTGCAGATGTCGTCAATGAGCAGGATGCGCTTGCCCTTGAAGAAATCTTCGTCTATCCACACGTTGTCCTCGGCTGCGTATTCACCGCAAATGTGTACCTTATCTCGCTTTCCGATAACCTGGATATGCCCGAAGCCGTCTATTGCGCCACACATGGCAGACAAGTCGGCTGAGAATTTGCGGAACCTGCGGTTATAGGTGCGCTGACAACTTGCAGGGATGCAGACTATCACTGTGTCCTTCAAGTCCATCAATGAGAGTGCTTTGCCGATGAGCCGTGAAGCCTTGTCGGTTGCATAGCGTCTTCCTGACTTGAAGTCGAGGATTAAGCGGTCATTCTCCTGTGTGTCGAATGATGCACGACGGAGGTAACGCTGTGGCACATAGTCGAGAAGGGCGTACTTTAGCATATCCAAACTGCTTTTGATGTTCAACTTTTGTTTTTTGCGGATTCAGGAGCTGTGAAGTGAGTTCCTACTGAATCAAATCCGTACTCCGTGAATCCTTCGTTTTTTTTGCGTATTTCTATCGCCGTTTGTTTCGTTCCTGTGGCTTCATCAAAGGTCGCAGATTGGATACGGCAAGTTTTTTCGGCAAAATACTACCCCTTGCGGTGTGGAGATTTTCCAGAAAACCCTTGTGGTATGAACTTTCCATTCCAAGCTACGGGATTACCTTTGCCACGGGAACGTATCTAACGGGCGTACAGAAATACCTGCGAAGGTTCGCGGGTAGGATTGCAACCAAGTGGCTTGCCCACCTTCTGGCAACACCTGAGAAAAAGAGAGTTTTGGATGCTAAAGAATGTGTATTAGATAGAGTTTACTACAAGAAAGGAAGTTGATAGTGTGACAATGACCAGAGAAAAGCAAGGACGGCAAGCCCAAAAAGCAAGTGTACATCGGAAGGGACGGACAAATGGTTTCCATCTGTCCGTCCCTTCCGACGTACTCTTGTGGAGCATGCTTAATTGCTGACAACTATCTGTATTTGCCCCCGTCGCACCTGCTACGATGCGAGAAATACAGAATGTTGTATGCCTGGATGCTTTTCATCTTCCATCTTATCCCTATGACAGACTACCGTCATTGAGATCGTCCGAAAGGAGTGACATCGGGAGAAGTTAGCGAGCTTTCTTCACGTCGCTCCATTGCCATAGCATTCTTTTCGGCTTGTCCAAGAGTATGTTACGGCAATAAAAGGACAGTCCAACGACGAAGTTGTCTGTTGTGGGGAGAACTGCGGAAACAAGAAAGTAGTATAAGAAAATGGAATTTGTTAGTTTGCTGATAGCAAAAAAATGGGGCAAACGTGCTAAGTTTTGGAAAATATTTACTACCTTTGCAAACAGAAAAAAGTGTTCTTTGGTAAGATGCAAGTTAGCGCGGATGAAAGTATTCAGCTCGTTTCTTATCCGTTAGCAGTTACCAATTGAGAACTGTCTAACTAGTTGATTTTAATCGGGTTATAATTTATATTATGACTAAACCTACACTAAAACCTGAAATTTTCAGAATTTCAGGTTAATGGATAATTAATAATTGATAATGTATAATTTAGTTTGATACAAACGTTTATGATACTATTCACATTATTCATTATTAATTATTAATTTCATGCCTTGACAGGCATGATTAGTGTAGGGTTGGTGTAGGTTTAGTGTAGGGTTGGAGAATATTTGAAAACGCTGCAAGTTATTGATGTATAGAAGAATACATAGGGTGGCGATGTAGGGGTGTAGGGTTTGCGCGAAAAAGTTTTTTCTGAGGACATTAAACTCTCGCAAAAAACGATTGAATTCCCGACATCACTAAATGGTAAATAACGAGAGTTCGACAAAAAAATGGAAACGGATTTATCTGAAATAAATCGCGAAAAAATTACTGCGCCAGCTATCAGATAAATCTGTTTCCCTTATTATTTTTACTGTTAAATTAACGTGAATTCGACGAATTCAAAATTCTTTAATAAACGCAACTTTGTTGCTTGGTTTTACAGAAAATTATTCACGATGACCAGAAAATTCAACCCAGAAAATTTAAATTTTCTGGTAATTTTCTAAAAATTTTTGTTCCGTCAACAGCAGCTTGCTGCTAAAACAACATAGTTTTAATTCGTCGAACTCACGTTAAATTATCAAACGCAAAGGCGCGAAGACACAGAGAAAAAAACTTTGCATCTTCGCGCCTTTGCGTTTAAATATAATTTTAGATCAGAGAGAAAAGGCTCTACTTGATGCTGAGCTTCTTCTTACCAACGATATAGATGCCGTTAGCAAAGCCAGAGTAGGTATTAGTGCCAGGAACGACATTGAAAATACGAACAAGCTGACCTGTGGCAGTATAGAGACTCAGAGAAAGGGCAGCCGGACTCTCCACGTAAATCTTGCGATTCTTTGCATAGATACGCAAACCGTCATTCTCCTCCTCATCATTCTGTGGGAGTTCTTCAATACCAGTATCCTCATAAATAAGGATGCTCTCAGGCTTAGCAAATGCCTTGCCTGGAGAAGACGAACCTGTGATGGTCATATAGGTACGGAATGGAAGTATATCCCTTTCGTAACCGCTAAAGGATGTTCCGCTATCGTCTATGCCATAGGTATCATCATCATTCTGGGCAGAGAAGGCTCCACGATGAGTTACGACTCCTGCCGTAGTAGAAACTGCGCTATCGTCAGTTACGCCAATAAGATTTGCATTCTCAATATTGAGATTACTTACCTTTGGATTATTACCATACCAAGAGAATGTGACATTCTGAGGCTTAGTAGCAACCTCTCGGAAAGAGAATCCATGAGCATCGGTATCAGCATCCCAAACACCATGTTCACCAAGACTGAGAGACTGGTTGAAATCACCTGAAAGGTCAAACTCCTTGAAGGTAGCACCAGGGAAGCTTACGATGTAAGGAACATAAGCCTGCTGGAAGTAGTAACCGCTGAAGTCACGAGCTGCCCTATATATACTGAAGTTATTATCTTCATAGATGTCACCATAGATAGCGGCAAAATGAGAGTTGAAGTAACGATAGTCGCCTGTGAGAGTTCCACCTGTGAACAATTCTGCTCCTGGGCGGGTGAACGTAGCCTTTATAGGCTGTGAATCCGCAGCAGGTGTAGAAGCGGTAAGACCACGCAGCCAGTATTCATGACCAACATTTGTGGTATTAGCCTCAGTAGCATTAGCCGCATTGGCATCAGTCTCACCATAGAAATGAGAAATCTCGCCATTGAAGCTTGCCTCTACCCTATTCACAGAGAATGGTAATGATATGCCTTCCCAAGCATCGTTCTTGTTTGCTGCATAGTAACGAGGTACGCGGGTGTACCAAGCACGATTTGAAACAACAAACGCGATAGGACAGTTGAAGTCATTATTGAAGCAATCACCACCCTCGCTGTTCTTGTTATCAACAGTACGCTCAACAAGATGCAGGAACTCGGTTGTAGGAGTTACCGCCTGATTAATGACATGAGCCCTGATGTTTGACTCAGGCGTAGCCGGAGTCTCGCCATAAGTATCAGAATATTTGAATGTAGCGAGAACGCCATTAAGGTCACTTGCAGAACGAGCATAGAGCAAGAGATTTCGGGTTACGCCTTCATCAAGACTTATATTATTCATGCCATAGTCAGAAACAGGATAATAGAAGTCCATGCCTGTGCCTGCAGCTCTTGATATATTACCACCAATATTCGTAGCATCGGTATAATTCAAGCCGTTATAGCCATAGAAATCGATGGCAGTAATACCGTTATCATGAACATAGGCATCAGAATTATAGTAGAAGCCGTTATTATTCTTGCTACCATAATATCCACCTGCACGATATACTCGGTTCTTCATATCCTCATAGAGCCTGAAGGCATTACTTTCCTCATCCTTTGCGATAGCAGCCGGAACAGTAAGGTTGGCAATACCCTCCAAACAATTCTTAGTATCTGCATTTAGGATTTGTCCGAAGAAGAAATAGTCATTCTTTGGCTTACCGCCCTCAATGAGATTCTCATTCATGAGAGGTCTGTAAGTCACGTTTCCTTCCTCATCCACCACAGCACGGCTCTCATCAATAGGGTGAGATGTGTCGTGTGTAGTTGCAGCATACCCATAGTTCGGGATAAATGAGTTACGGATAAACTCAGAGCCTTCATAGTGGTTATCGAATGAATAGCCAGAATAGAGGTAGTCTCCGTTCTCGTAGTATTTCTCCACATAGTCCTGAGTATTCTCAAGACTTCCCGTACCATCCACATAACGCTTATGCAGATAATATTGGTTGAGGTCGTATGCCACCTTGCCATATCGCCAGTCTTCCTTCGCATATCCGGTGAATGCCGTACCGTCAATACGATATACGGTATTATGGCCATATTCATAGCAGCAATGCAGACTCGGGTTATTTGCAGAAGAATTTGCAGAAACAATCCTACCGCCTACAAGACCGAGGTTATAGATATTAGCACTTGCATCAATAGCCTTGAGCAGACTCGCGCTGTTTGCAATTCCCGTAATAGCATGTCCGTCACCATGGAATGTGCCCTTGAAGTTATCAGGAGCCACATAGTCAGAACTTACCGTTACGTTATCCTGCATAACGAACTGCATATTCGCACCAAAGTCATTCTTTGTGCCAACCTCAGCAGATTCATCCGTCTTCTCATTAATGAATGAAGCGAACCTCTGAAGATCGATTTCATCCTCAATGTAGATGCGAGGCTCTGGAATCTCAGAGTTGGCAGCACGCTGTGCAGCAAGATCAATATGGAGGTCAAGTGCATCCTCACCCTCGTAGATACCACCACCTGAACGGCGAGGTTCCATACGATGATAGTTATGGATTTCAAGTTTGCTGTCGTCATCCATCGGAACTAAGAAGAGCTCATTAAGACCGAGGACCTTGAAGCAATACTGCACTCCATAGCCATCCATGAAGTAGTATGCAGGAATACGGATACAAGGATTCGTGGTGTTACTCTCGTCATAGATAACGTCTTCAAGCATCTTCGAAGTGGCATTGTCTTCACCCTTCTCCTCCAAGTAAGGATAACCCACCTCGTAGGTGTAGAATATCTCCTTGTCGTTACTATCCTTTTTGAATCTCCATTCACCATTCTCATCCTTTACACGAGGACCTATGCGATATACGGTAGCACATTGTGGCATACTGTGGTCAGCTCCAATCTGTATGCTACCCTTGTTAACCTCGATCATCTCACCTGGCAAAGCACAGTTCACTACCTTCACGGTACCTGTAACGTCAGGTCCTTGAACATAGTTTATTGTGAGATAGATGGTGTAGGTGTATTTCACTTCTGAAACGACAGTCTCAAGGTCGATAGTCACCTTACAAGGCTCTGACATGTGCTCCTGATAGTATTGAGCGCCAGAGTTGTTTGCCTTGTCTATGAGCTGAAGCACGATATTGGCTCCATCAATCTCAGTAGTACCCACGAATGTACCGACCTCACTTCCTGTAGAAGAAGTAAACGGCACGTTCACGTAGTATGCGCCCTTAACCGTTTCAGGTGTAACGCCGCTATAGTCATACAGGCCGTCATAGGTAGTGGCCGATGTAGCGCCTATTACAAGCTGATATTTCTGATATGCATCAGAGTTCGGATCAATATTGCGCATCTCTATATCGCCCTCATAGTTCTCGGTATGAGCACTTCTCCATGTAACATTCTTGAGCTTCACGGCAGATCCCAGAGGAGTACCCACAAGATTCATGAGTGCATCGTGGTTATCTGAGTTGAACTTCAGGTAAGGCTCACTTGAACTGTTATACGTATAACCCGTGATAGTGGTGTTATAGTAGTAATGAGTACCTGTGACATACCAGTAGTGGATATCGTCCTTTACAGCAAGACTCTCCTGAGCGTCATATCCGTGGCTGAAACAGTCGTCAACGATGTATCTGCCCCTGGAAGCATCATGAGGGAATACGAAGTTACCAGAAGTCTGGAGGAAGTCCTCAGCACCTTCCACCTCTGGTGCATCAGTAGATATAGCCTTCTTGCGAGGCGCATACTGCTTGGCACCAGCAGCCTTACGGCTATGTATATTCTTGGCATACACATAACCACCACCCTCATCGTCACGCACATTGACGAGTGCAATCTCCACGACTCCGACCACAGGACCATAGATGATCTCCTCAGAACTTGCCACAGTCTTGATGTTCTGCACCTTCAGGGCATATCCGGAGGCGATACCAATCATATTGGCAGCAGTACCGTCATTACGCTTGATGAACTCATCATCAGATTTACCCTTGTAGGTGTCAATATAGTATTGCTTCTTTCCTATATATGAAGGTGTACCGTCATCCTTTGAACCATCTGCCTTGCGATAGTCATCGGCAAACGCCACGTTAGAATAGATAGCACCGCAATAGTGGATGTTGTTTGAGAGGCCGAGATAGTTGCGTGAACGCTTCGCGGTAGTAGCGGCGAGGATGTTTCCTGACTTGCTGGTAACAATATTACCATCAGTTCCTCTCACGTTCAGAGACACCATCTGGATCTCACCCACACGTGCTATAGAATAAGGTGTTGCGGAAATCTCACTAATGTTATAGTCACGAGCACCAAGCAGCGTCACAGCACAATCCGTGAGGCGGAGCATATCCATACGCTGGAAGGAGTTCACTATACGTGCATTGTCAGGTGTCTTGCCAGCAAAGCCGTAACCATAAAGCTCTCCGCTACGGAAGCCCTCAGCGAATGAAAGGTGTCCGTCACCGTACATACCACCATCACCATTGTATTCATATATAATAATCTTACCATCCCTTGTCAAAGCATCAGGCAGGTTGGAGGTAGAAGTAACATTATATCCTTCGGTGTATATATACTTGTAGTGACCGTCTGCGGTCTGATAGTAATATCCGAAGATATCATCGGTAGGAGCGATGTCCTTTCTCTCGTTCATAGTCTGAGAAGAAACGGATATATGGTCAGTAGTGAAGCTTGTTTCAGATGTAGGAGCATCCCATACCAATACGGTGGTATTACCTCCGAATCCTATTGTGCCTACGCTCTCATCCTTCCATTCTCCACTATCTTCCTCGCCAAGGCTCTCCACACCGTCGAACTTCTTCACGGTATAGGTACCTGCTGCGACTGAAGAACCGGAAGCGAGGGCATAACCTCCGCCATATACAGCCTCATCGATTTTAATGTCGATGCTGTTCCAGTTCACGCCGCTGGATGTGGTTACTATATTAGAGAAGTTACCATGCTCACCCGTCGTTGCCTGAGTATGTCCGGCATCGTATGAGTGTATGGCATCAAATACCTCCTCGGATATGACATCACCCTCAAGCAGGTTGATAGTCTTCTTCACCATCTCAGAGCCGTCCTCGTTCTTCACCTCAGAATTCCATTTGTCGGTACGCTGCAAGTGATAGGTTCCGCTCTTCTGCACGGTGTAATACTTAGGATATCCAACGAGTACGTGTGTGCTACCCCACATTATGCCTGAGTAAGAGCCTCCGCATACGGAAGATGCCACATGACCGTTATATATGCGGACATAGGAATTACCTACCACGTTACCCTGCTGACCTCCGCCATAGATATAGTTGGTAGTAGCTCCATGAGCCTCGGTATCGAAGCGTGTTGCCGCAGCAAATCGGTTTTTAGCCACATCCTTTCCGAAGTCAACGTGAGTGTTTCCGCGCACGTATGCCAAACTACCATATCCTGCACCATAGATGCTGCACACGGCAAGGTTCTTCGCCTTTGTCTTGGCGAGTTCCGCAGGAGTGATATTGGCAAGCATGTCAGACTTCATGTCGATATGCACGTCACCCACGATTGTGCCTGAAGTATAGCATCCGCCATACACATTGGCACCTTCCATGACTCCGTTCTCACCGACATAAGGCAGGAACTGACACTCAACATTAAGCTTGATAGCATCCTTGCCACGTGCACCGAGCAGATATCCGCCCTTGTGCAGAATTCCAGAGTAAGGCATTCTGTAGTTCGACATATTACAGCCACCAACTATCTTATCGGTAATGACAAGGCTTGACGGGAAAGTATATGTTACCATATTACCATTCTCGTCAGGCTCCACATTCATGTTACCTCGGTTACCTCCACAGTAGAAAGAACCGATGGTTACGTTCTGCATGTCATCTGCCCAATAGACGATAGGCTGCACATCCATCTCTACTGACTGGAAGTAGAGGTCGAGAAGATGCTGATAAACCTTTGGTCTGTTCTCGTGAGATACAGGCAGATACTGCATTGTGATGGCATGGTTACCAGGGATATGGCTCCAGTCGATAGCATCCTCGAGGTGGAGAGAGTTCAAATCCTCGTATGCCTTACGGTATTTCTCACTTCCATCGAACATAGCATCGCCATCACATCCCATGAATACATTCTTGATGTTAAGGTTACTGCCGAAGTGGAAGGTAACGACAGGCTTGTTGCCATTGAGGTTGTTGACCGTAGCAGAGTTACCGCCACCATACACGCCACCGAGTTCAAGGCGGTTGTCAGCAGACGGTCCGCTAAGATTAATCTCCACATTCTGCACCTTTGGACGATATGAACTGCAGTTCACCATGCGCTGAGCTGGAGAAGATGCTGCTATACTGGTCATGAAGCTTCGCAGAGGAACGGTATATACAAGGTCGTAAGTATTTCTACCCATCTTGTAATACTCGTTCACAGTTACTTTCTTCTCTCTGTTTCTACCAACAGCATACAGGTAGTCACCATTACCAGCACCATACACATTACCATTCACATGACCTGCAGAAATGTTGAGAGTGGTTTTGGTGAGTACATCACCAGACACATCATTACCACCATACACATTTTTGTGAATCCAGATAGACTCGCCATCATTGCCTGTATCAGTACCAATGTTAAGGGTTATAGTGCCTCTCTTTTCGGTAGCAAGAGTTGGGCAATACTTCGTTTCATCCGTAAAGCCCACATCGCCCATCAAACCACCACCGAAGATGTCATTGCAGTCAATCCTTTTAATATTTACTTCAACAGCACCAACAGGGGCATAGAAGCCACCCCCAAACACACGACGAAGGAAGGTCTCACCTCCGACATTCACATGGGTTGTTCCTCTTACTATGCCTGAATATCCACCACCAATGACATCCATGACAGACTGACGAGTGTAGAAATGAGTATGAAGTACAGAAAGATCCGTAATGATAGGAGCATCCTTAATGAGTATTCCATCTTCGGTTATTCCATCCTCCATAAGATGCACGTTGACGTGCGTATCATGCTCAATGATGGTATTTTCACCATATCCACCACCCAAGACACAGAAGTGAGGTGAACCTGTCTTGTGATATACCTCCGTCCACTCGTTGGTATTAAAGAAGCCACCTGTCTCCGTGGTACTTACGCCAGAAACCATTTCACGGTTACTCAGCAACATACCCTTTGACATATTAACATACGTATCACCTTTAACGACACATGCCGTGCGACCGCCACCATAGATATTATGGTTCACGGTGAACTTCTTCATAGCCGGATCATACTGAGGAGAGTAGAGTAACATCTCACCATTCTTGTTCACAAGCTTTGCCTCCGTCCAACAACGACCTGACTCATTCCAGAGAGAGGTAACCTTTGCCTCTCCTCCTCTGATGAGGATATTGGTGTTACCTGTGACATCAGCTGAGGTAACACCATCAGGATTGGCTACCGTAACACCATCTACAGTGAGTGAATCGACATTACCCCAGCCACCACCGAAGATGTTGTACGCAAAGTAACCGCCCTTGAGATCCACAAGGGTATTACCATAGACAGTACCATTCTGACAACCACCATATACACGATTCCAGAGGTAAGGAATAACTGCCTTTTCCAAAGGTTCAGTGTCCTCCTTATAAGGATATGCCCTGGTTGTTTCCTCTACATAGAAACGAGTATTTCCATAGACAGCACCAAGTTTCTGATAGCCGAATTTGCCATCAGCATCTTTACCAGAACACTTTGCCTTTACACGACCATTACCGCCAGCATAGGAAGCAGAAAGAATACTTGCTCCATAAATAGATACTGAGGTAGTAAAATGCTTTCCACCTTCATTATCACTCAAATATCCATTCTCAATATAGCTTTCAGGTATTTCTTCCGCTATTTTTTCAGTTGTACCGACACATGCCACGTCGCCACCACCATAAACGCTTCCATAGACAAGCACGCGCTCCATGTCATAGGTCAGATAGCCTTCACCATTAGGGTTAGGCACATCTGACGGCTTTGACACAGCCTCACCATATACCTCAACCTCGGTCTTACCCTTTACTCGGGCAATATAAGGGAAGTCAGTATCTATCGTTCCATCCTTATCCTTGTCTATTGACTCAACACCTGCACCACCACCAAAGACATTGAGGGAAACGATACCAGAGTGGAGATACACACCAGCATCACCACCGACCTCACCATAAGTCTCCTCTCCTGTAGGACTCTCTGGCACAGAGCCGAGTCCGCCACCAAACACGTTACGACAAGCAAGCTGACCATCAGTAATGACAAGAGCATCACCTGCAACATAGCCACTGAAACCACCGCCATGAATATTCATGAACGTGAAGCTTGGAACACCGAGCGACATAGCCAGACGGCTGGCACGATAGCGAAGGAATGTGCGCACGTCAGAGTCAGAGCCATCAGAACTACCATACATCTTTATCTTTTCCTCCTGTGTCACAGATCCATAATCTACGAACAAGGCATCCTCAAATGCTTCGTATTCCAGATAATCCCTCCACATATAGGCGTATGGCTTCTTACCGCCCTCAGACTCTGGCATTATTGTAGCACCATTAGAGCGGAAGCTCACGCCAGGCAAGACATCCACCATGGTCGTGCCGACCTTGGTATTCATACCATAGCCACCACCAAAGACAGAGAACTGCGGATTTGCAGTGTTACCGACACTTGCATACCAGCACAAGCCTCCTACGGTTGTTTCGTCAAGCATATTGATGACATTACCCTCAGCATCCTTCAGTTTGCCTAAAGGAGAGTGATTGATTGAAACGACAGCCGTACCACCACTTGTAAGATTACCTTCATCATCATAAGTACCAACGAAACAAGCATTCATGCCACCACCAAATATATTGTGTTCATTGGTGAAATGCAAATTGCCCTTAGTATCGACAGAAACGAACCTTGTATCGAGATTTCTCGCAACTATAGCCATGCGCTCAGCCGCAGACATAGCCCTGATTTCTGCAAGACTGCCCGCTACGACTTGAGATGCACCTGTCCACACGGTGATATCACCTTGCAGATCTGCCTTCTGATTCCACAACCATGTACCGCCATCAATAACGACCTTCGTGTCGCCCAATACATTAGCGTATGAACCATTAGCACGCGATTCTCCCGTACCATCTTCAAATGCAGGCTTATCATCAGCAGCATCACCATATCCACCGCCAAAGATACTATTGCCCAGCATACCGCCCTCGATATGAACAAGGGCACTACCACTAACAGTTCCGTATGAACAGCCACCAAAGATACGATCCCATATATAAGGAACATTATCACCATCAGCCACATGCACGAGAGTGTTGCCCTCTACACGACCAAGCGTTGTATAGTCAGAAGCCTCAGACTTCCTACGACCATTACCTCCAGCAAATACTTCTCCAAAGATGTCACCACCGATGACATTGACGAACGACTGAGCATTGGCATGTTCATATCTCCTTGGAGGAAGGAACATATCTTCCACATCGAAGATTGTCCTACTCTCAGGTTCTGCCGTAGCAGAGGTATTCTCCTCTCCTACGTTTGCCACGTCACCACCGCCATACACAGAGCCAAAGACCTGAGTCTTTCCAGAGATAGTGACAGAAGTCATACCGTGAACACGCGCCATGTCCTTAAAGTCCGTAAGAGTACCATTGACTATGGCAGACTCCACGCCGGCACCGCCTCCAAAGACATCACCATAGATATAGCCGCCATCAGTAAGGACAGTGGCATTACCGCCCACCTCACCAAGGTTGTCACGAGTCTTGCCATCATATATTTCCGTTCCTTGCTGTAACATTGTGTAAGCATCCAGTTGTCCATATCCACCGCCATATACACGATGCATATAGGTATTGCCACCAACCTTTACGTCGGTATCGCCAATAACCAGACCGGCATAGCCTCCACCAAGGACACCAAGAACAGTGTTACCTGCTACACCATAGCTATCATCATAAACTCCTATAGAAGTACTGTCCTTACCACCACTGCGCTTTGCCTTCTTTCTCTGGGAATTGTCCTCGATCTCAATTGTAAGATTTGTAGATTTCGCAAGCTGCATATCTGTGGTAGCACCTTCACTTTGCTGTTCACTCACAGCTACGTAAACCTTTGTTTCCGCTACTGATGTATATGCGCCATATCCACCTCCGAATACATAGAAGTGAGGATTCTTACTATCATTATACGCATTCTTCCACGCTTCTGTTGAAAGCAATTCATACCCGCAGAATCCCTTTGTCACCTCTACCGATGCTATACCACCTTCCGTATCGACAATAGGCATTACCCTACAAGCACGGTTTCCACCGCCATAGATATTGTGGTTGTTAACGAATATCGGTGCCCTTTCTTCACCTGCAAGGAACTCGTCCCAGTTCTCTCCGCCCCACTCACCGTTCCAGTCATAGAAACGCTTGAGGGTTCTGTTCCACTTTCTGTTCCATACTGCGGTTGCACCGTCGATATATACGCTTGTAGAACCTATGACATTGGCAAACGAGATAGGATTTGTGGTAATATCACCGTTGCCACCGCCAAAGATTTCTCCGGCAAATGCGCCCTTAGATATGTTTACGACTGCGTTACCATATATATCAGCCTTGTTTCCGCCTCCGTAGATGTTTCCATACACCACAGGACCTACACCCTGCATTGAAATCTCCGTACCATACAATGCAGGATAGTGACGGATATAATCCTCTTTTTCATCATCAGTACCATCAGCAGGATAAACAGTACCTACAGGAGCTACATTTCCACCACCGAATACGTCACCGAACACCTGACCGCCATTCAGGGTAACTGTGGCACCTCCTGACACAGGACCGGCATTACCACCTCCGAAGATAGTAGCCAGGCCATAGTCTCCTTCCTTCGTTGTAAAGTCGTTTATCGTGGTATAGGTATCGCTGACAGGTGCCATAGTTCCATAGCCACCACCATATACTGACATCTGTCCCTTGGTGGTACAGTCGTTAACTATTATTTCCGTCTTACCCTCTACCTTACTTGCCATATTGCCACCACCATACAGATAGTAGTCGTTGCTTGAGGAAGCATAGTCAACCTTATCTACCTTTATGTAAGTGGTGCCCTTTATGTCGGCAGATGCTGTTACCTGTGCATCGGTAGCAGTAGTAGCCGAAGCTCCTCCTGTAAGTGCTCCAAGACCACCGCCATAGATGTTTCCATTCAAAGTACAGCCATTCAGCGTAATAGATGTACTGCCATTGGTTATGGCAGACTCCGCACCACCATATATGTCACCATTAACCGATGGATTTCCCGATGTCTTCACAACTGTATTACCATTGACCAAACCGAAAAGCTTTGCATTTTCAGGAGTATGGAGGAGATATGGGGTTAAGGTATGAGGAATGGTAGTTATGCTAACATCATTCGTGATACCCTGAGCCGCACCAAAAACATTACCCTCAATCTCAGCATTGCCTGAAATATTGACAGTAGTAGTGCCATCGACAGCAGCAAGCATACCACCACCATACACATTACCACCAACGCCATTATAAGACAGGATCTTGGCAGTACCACCGATATTGACGAATGTGTTACCAGTCAACCTTGCCATGTTGGTAAGTGTTCCGTATGTAGTAGTATTTTTCTGCAGAGCCTCAGCCACCCCGGCACCGCCACCATATACGTTACAGTACATAGTGCCACCGTTTATGTTCAATACTACGTTTCCGTATGTCTTTCCAAGCTCTGTATAGTCAGAAGGAGTTCCTGCATAAGGGTCTTCTGCATAGAACTTATCAGTACCTCTTCCACCGGCAAAGATTCCGTGGTCACAATAGAATGTACCACCAGTAATAGTCAAGGTAGAAACCGTTTCACCTGCCTTGCCATAGATGTTACCTCCATACTTACTTGGAACAACACCCTTATCATAGAACAGACTCGGACTCATAAATCCACTACCGCCGGCATATATGCCATCAATAGGCTGAGTAGGAGAACCGAAAATACCACCTTTAATGACAATATTCGTGCTGGTCTTCGCAGGATCAACCATTGTATATGGATTAGTAGGATCATTTGGATTATAGCATTTTACAGAAACAAATTTTCCCTTTGCATCTGCGTAAGGACCATAGAGCACAACAGTACTATCAGAATTCCAATATGCGATATGCTCATCCACAGTAGGATTTTCATCATCTCCAACTCCGTTGTAACCACCTGCACCAGCACCGAAGATTCCGCTGAAAATCATATTCTTCTTTGGGTTGTTTTCAGGAAGAATAGTGAATGTTCCTCCATTGATTGTCACCGTGCTGTATCCATAGAATGGATTCTTGATAGTTATACCACCAGTAAAACCACGTCCTGTACTACCACCATAAAGCTCTGTGATGATAACCTTGCTATTGTCACCATCTCTCGGGTCAACAAGGATATTAGCCCTACCAGAATAGGTGTTGTCAGGGAATCTGTAGTTCTTACCGTTATAATCGAAATTGAAGTTTTTCTGATTTCCCATGTGTCCGTTTACCACACGAGCCACGTATCCGCTCTTAATGACGATATCCAAATCGGCATACATCGGTCCCTCATGTGAAGCAGCAATGATACCACAATCGTAATCAGCACCGAATTGATTATGCGCATCATTGTATGCCCTGTCAATATCAATGGTTACAGTACACTTGATAGGCATATTAGGAGTACCCATCAATCCATTAATCTGATTACTGGTTGACTGTCGTCCGGCAGGAGTGATGCAAGAATAATGTCCTGACTTCAACGTAATAGTGAAGCCTTCCTTACCATGAGGCATTGAAGCATCCATAGCATCCATATCCAATACGCCTTTGTCGGTACGGAAACGTTTGTCATTGTTCAAACCGCCATAGATCTGGAAAGAAGAAGTCTTCGCTCCATCGATAGTTCCATATCCAGGGGCATTACTTGTGAATCCTGTCATCTGAACGCCCTCGCCCATCTCAAGGTTATGATACTGGCAGAAGATATAGCTTGAGTGCTTGGCTCTGGAATCATGATTGAAGGTAATATTCTGGAAACGGGTATCGCCAAATAGTCCGATATACCTAACTCCACTATTTCCATCCTCATAGGCTTCAATTACACCGCCATAGTCCACACCTTCCCACTTACCTGTGATGGTAGTATTCTTTGCAAGGTGAGAGGCATCAACCTTCGCTTTCCATTGTACGTAGGTTTCAGACACCGCATTTCCCTGAAGATTAGAAGTGATAGAGAATCCTTTATTACCATCTTTTTGGTCACACGTAGCTTCTCTGCTACTTGTTCCAATCAGCACGATATAGTTCTCGTCCCATGGTGCATTTTCCTTGAGCAGACTATATGCCTTCTGCCATGTCCTTACAGGAGTCTGATCAGTCTTTCCGTCGTTGTTGTCATTTCCTGAAGGATATGACTTTCCGTTTATCGTCTCAGTATCCTTTGTATGTAGATAGACAATAATAGACTTGATGTACTTTACCGTCAGCTCAGTGGTGAACGATGTCTCGTATTTCGCGATGAGATCCTTATATATATCTTCCGTACCGTGATTTGCTACGAAGGTATTCCATTGCGCATCAGTAGCCGTCACGGTGCAATAATATGTCTTGTTTTCATTTGCACCAGAGAGAGTTGCACCAGAAACAGTCTCGCCACCTGATAGTGGAATCTTTCCTGAAGAGCTGGATGTATATGTATCACTTGTAGATAATGGTGTGTATTCACCGCCATCCTTACCGTATGTGCCATCAGCAAGCAACTCATAACCAATCTTATCATCAGCAGAAAGGGCTGCATACTCCTCTGCCGAGATAACATCTGTCATGATATGCTTATATGTTACTGTATAGCTTGAAGGGTTGGCATAGATATCCGCAGACCAGTTTGCCTCAGGAACTGGATTTGAGCCTTGCGTCACGCTCTCGATATATGAACGGTTTGCATCGAAGCATTGCTGGGCTGTATAGTGCAAGGTTGTGGTTGTACCATCCGACCATTCCTTCCAGTCGTAGCTATAGGTGTAGCCTCCTTCGGTGAAGCTTTCATCTGGAGTGACGGTAAACGAACCTGAAAAATCATACTTAGGATTATAGTCGGCAGAGAATACATATCCTCGTGGAAGCTCTATTACCTCGGTTGTATATTTCAGATCAGAACCTCTGAACACCTTGACATACACGAGCTGTGGAGTTACACCAAGGCGTATTTCCTCGCTATTGCTATATGGTTTCTCTTCACCATTGACATACCATTTATAAGTCAAGCCCTCGTCGCCCAACTTATTTGTGACAGTCAGAGTATGGACAAACTTTGAAGCGTCACCCAAGTTGTCATCGGTAAACGTGATGTCGAACACTTCTCCGAGATGCAGTTTTCCATCTGCTCCGAATGTGAAGCCAAACGCCTTTATCTCGTCGTTAAAGGTTGCCTCGCTTCGTCCGGTACTGAATGCTGACGCAACTGCCGACATGGCACTTGCATCCATCAGGTCAACGTATGCTCCATAGTTTACACCTTGATAGTAATAGTCCTGCAAGTCTTTCTGGTGATGCCACTTGGTATCATAGTATGAGTGTGAAAGGATTGTCCTTGCACCCATATCACATGGATTTCTCTGGGCATTGTTGTCGCTGATGGCAGGATAGGAGTCGGTTATATCCCTATATGCACCGTCATAGTATATCTTAAAGCGATTGTCGTAGAATATGTTGCTGACAGGATCTGACTCTGCAGCATTTATCTTGCCGACATACAGATTACAGTAGTAGTCATAGTCGCTTCGAGTGTTATTTCTGAAAGCACCAACTGAGAACAAAGGACTTACCATAGCCTTTCCTATAGCCTTCACCTTACCTGTATAATAGGTATAGTTCGGCCAAGGCATAGTAGCAGATGCTCCAGAAGACATCATGGAACCTATGATACCTGCAACATCAACCTTGTACTGGTCGGCACTTGTTGCTCCATTCTCGAATTTAGCAGAGTTAATGGTTATGTCACAGTCGGATACCAAAAGACGAATGGTAGTAGTCGTATTCATATCGCCTGCATCGGATGCGAAAGAGTATTGCGAACGTCCGATTATACCTCCAACAGACAACATATGCTTTGCAACGCCATATTGTGTTGAGCCTTCGTCTGTTATACTACAGTTGCTCACCTCTATGTTCTGTATTGTGGCATTTGCACCGACGACTCCAGCCAGCACACCAACATAGCAGTTGTTTGCCGTACCTGATGTGCCGTTATAATAGAATGTTGTATTGCCGGTATCATGAGTGAGTACGGCATTCTTGATGACAAGATTCTGTATGATAGCTTTCTGTGTGCCACTAACACCCTGAACAGCTCCGAAAAGTCCCCATACGCGATTTACCTCCGCATTCACATCACCAGCTTTCCATAGTATATTCATACCAGTAATGGAGAGACCCTTACCATCAAAGTGTCCACGGAAGCAGTTCTCTGCCTGATAATTATCCTTTACAGAACCGATAGGAGTGAAATCCGTCACACCTGTCAGATCTACATCCGCATCAAGCAGATAATATGCCTGGTTATAGTCTGCCGTTGTCTTGCCATAGTATCCGTTGGAAGCAGACTGATTACTGAGATATGACAGCAGAAGCAACTCTTCCTTGTGACCTATGAGATACGGATCATCAGCCGATGTTCCCGAACCTGCAAACATAAGCATAGGTGCAGCTGCCGACAGGCTTCCCTCCTTCACGCCATTCTTCAATACATCAATGCGGAGAGAAACCTCATCGGATGGAAGTACAGGCGTGATATTAAGGGTTGTCCCATCACCTATCTTCACATCATTGCGATACCACTCGTAGGTGTATGCGTCAAGATTCAAGCCCTTAATTTCGAGTGTGTGCTCGTCCAAGCGAGGCTGCCCAGCATTATTGTCAACAACCTCCATCTTCAGGTTTGAAAGGTCATAGCCTGGAGTCTGACTATATACCCAAGGATAAAGATCCTCACGTGCCTTTGCCGTCTCATTTGCGGTGGCAAGGAAGGTGGTGGCATAGTCAGCCAAGACCTTCTTCGTTCCCACATTCTGATTTGCCGCATTCACATAGAAAATGGTTGACGTGGCATCTGTAGTAAGACCTGTGGCATTCTTACCGAATACCGAGCCTATGTTAGTAGGACCAGAAGGTACGGTGATTTTGCCAAGGGCATAGACATTCTTAACACATGTCTTTGCATTGGTCTGCCATTGACCTACCACACCACCAACAACTATATTATTTGCAGTATTGACAGTAATGTTAGAAATGTTAATATCTACATCAGTAGAGATATTAATGAAACTGTAGTTATTGCTAGAAGTATTGATTTTTCCTGCTAAGCCACCAAAGTACAGTTCCTTACCATTCTGTGTGCTTGCCGTAGCAGAAGCCTTCATCTCGGAATTGCGCACGATGACATTCTCTATCTGCGAATATTCCTTCACATTACCGGCAAGGATGCCTACACACCTGTTACCCCACAATTTATCGTTCGTTGCCTTTGAGACAACTGCATCGGCAATGACAAGGTTCTTCACAACTGCCCACTGGCCAGACGTACCCTTGATGATAGAGAAAAGTCCGAAATTGGCAGCAGCAGCATAGTCGGTATCCCAGTCTATATGCAGGTTACTTATGGTATGTCCCTGTCCGTCAAATACTCCGGCAAACGCACCTACACCCGTTTCCTCCATTCCGTTCATTGGTGACCACCAGGCATTGCCGAGGTCTATATCTGCCGTAAGCACATAATGCTCCCTATTCTCGGCATCAATCTCAGAAACATGATAGCCCATCCATGCAAGGTCGCTTGACGTAGCTATCTGATATGGACTCTCTGCCGTTCCGTTTCCTGTAGGCGCACTTGCCATTGAACCGAAGTCATACCATTCCTTTCGTGGTATGGTAACGGTACGCACACCTACCGGAGAACCGCCATTTGAGATATGCACGGTGGCAGTTTTTGCCTCCATGCCTCTTGCCGTTTCTATAGAAGGACCTGTGCCTATGGTTGTGCCATCCACCTTCCATTCGTAGGTATAACCAGAAGGAAGTGCCGAACCATCATCACTCTGAACGGTAAGGATAGAGGTGAAGGCATCAGTAGCTTTCATTCTCTCCGTAGCCACGAACCTATCCATGACAATCTTTCCCGTAGCATCCACATCCCATACAGGACTATCCTCTCCCTCACGCAAGGCTGCAAGAACGGTGTTGATATTGCTCTGATAGCTACCACGGTTCACACCCTGCGCATAATACATATAATATGTAGGGAAAGAATTAGTACTCGTTGCATACGACGGGTATATTGACATATCGGCATTATTACCATTGGAACTATATGGAAGTATGGTCTTTGAAGCCTTTAATGCACTACCGATTTTATTCTCTGTCCAAGAACTGACATCACCTATAGTGGCATACCCTTCAACTGTATATCCTCCATTACGCGTCTTGCCAGAATTGATAAGGTCGGAAGTGAGATATATCTGATAGTCGCCATAGTACCATTTTCCATAATTAGCTGCATTGGCTCTATTGTTGTTCGCTCCGGAATAGTCATCATAGATGAAGTTCTCCGAACTATTGTTCTTCTGGAATGTACCCACAAGTGGACCTACAACGCAATATGGTGCTTTCACCTTACCACTGTAATAGAGAGTCTCAGGAATATAATATGGATTAAACAGTCTGCCTATTACACCACCTATAACAAACTCGTTGGCTTGCAAGTTAGTTACGGTAGCTGGTAAATATCCTGAGAAATCAAAGTCGCAGTATGCCACACAGCGTTCTATCGTAATCAGCTTGCTAGCACTTGTACCCTGATCTACGGTGCTACCTACGACACCGCCAACATTCATATACAAACCTTTTTCAAATGTACTACCTGCCATTCCAGGTTTTGAACCTATGTAATTCTGACCATACAGCAGACAATCGGTAATCTTTGCACCGGCATCCACCTTTGCAATCATACCGCCAAGTCGGATATCATTGCCTTTATTGGTGCCACCAGTAGCCGCCAGTTTACCAGACATATAAACTTTCAGCCCGGTAGCCTTACACCTCGTTATATCATTATAGCCTCCATCTACCCAGCACACGATACTACCTATAGCAACCTTAATATTCAATTCGCCGTCAAGATTATATGTAAGATTCTTCACTGAGCATCGGGTTATCACCGAACGTGTAGTAGCATTCGTGCCCTGCATACTTCCCACCATGCCAGAAAGGTTACAACCCTGAAGTTTTTGAGCAGAATTGTATGTGAAATTCTCTACACTACACTCTTCAACCAAGCACGCTTTCTCCATACGACCTAACAGACCACCATAGTTTCCATTAGGATTAATCTCGCCATTTAGATTGATAGAACCGTTTTTCACCGAACAGTTCCTTACTACAGTACCTAAATCAAGTGCCTTACCAATAAGACCGCCACAGCATAATTGCGTAGTTTCTCTTCCTGTATTGATGGTTATATTCTCTGCAGAACATCCCTCAACCAAAGTTCCATTTTCTATTTGACCGATAAATGTACCTGCCATTGGTGTACTACCGATATTAGCAACGAGTGTCATCACTACATCAGAAACTCCAATATTGCTGATCTCACCATTGTTCACCTTACCAAGCAAACCATAGTTGTTGCCGGAATTAGGCACATTAATGACATAGTTACTGATAACAGGCTTTACTCCATTACCCTTATCACCTACAAGATGACCGTAGAAAGTCTTACCTGCATTATAAGTCCATTCTCTGCCGCCGAGGTCAATATCCGCAGTTACCTTATAGTAGAAGCGTGAATCATTATACTTCGTACCAAAGTATGCCAGCTCCGCAGCATTGGAAATGATATACGGATCAGCCTTCGTTCCTGTACCGCTTGCAAACTTTGAAGCAACAGAACCGTCCCAAGGGTCCTGAGCATTAGCAGTAGCAAAAGATAAGAAGAGGAGGAAAAGGAAGGAAAGGATACGACAGTAGCCTCTCCCCCTGCCCTCTCCCATAGGGAAGGAGCCGGAAGGCGAAAGGAAGTGTAACATTGTATGTCCAAATGCCTTTATATTTTTATTTTCTCTATTCAATTCCATCTTATTATATATCATTATCTTCATCATAACTATAAGTGTTTTTAGTATTGATATTTAGGAGGGTTCGTTTGGTTTAGTGTTTAGTGATTAGAGATTAGAGTTTAGTGATTAGTGATTAGAGTTTAGTGATTAGTGATTAGAGATTAGTGTAACTTAAATTGGCTTTCCCTTTGGCCGCCGAACTAAAGTTTCTTCACTATTCACTTTTCTCTTTTCACTTCCCTTTCGCCTTCCGGCTCCCTCTCTATGGGAGAGGGCGGGGGGAGAGGCCTCATCTCAACACCACATCAGCCGTTTCCTTATCTCCATCGCTGAGAACGTAGAGGAAATCAGGGGCCACGGTTGCATATATATCGAAATATTTACCTGCTTCTTTAGAAGTGAATCCCAATGTGAGGGTATTCTGGGCGATACAGTCCTTACGAGTGAGTTGATCATTTTTATCATATACATCATATTCAGCAACTATCAGAACTGTTCTGAGATATGCTTTTTCCTCTTCTATCTCATCGACAGTTTCAAAAAGCAAAGGGGAATTTGGATTGACATGAAACTCCAAACAATTACGACCTACGACTGTTAGCGCATCCCCGGGAGCGGCAGGGGTAGCCGAAGCTATCAATGTTGAAGCATCATTTTTATCATATACAGGCTTTCCATTCGTTCCCAAACCTGTACTACTATATATATTCAAATTAGTAAGGCGAATGGTTCTGATAGCCTCCACCTCGCTATTGACTCCAAGCACGAAGCGCACAAGAACTGTGTTATGCTTCAATGGGAAATATACTCGTAGATTCTGGTTTTCCGTTATACCTGTACCTGAGAGATAGTCAACAGAGCTGAACAAAGGAATTGTCTCAGAGTCCCATACATTATCATAATTAGTATCTTCCGTGAAACTCTCAGGGATAACAGTCCTTGCCTCGTAGTTAAATAAGGTATAGTTTTCCTCTATTATCTCGTCAGCAGGAGTAATTCCGAATTCTGTAACACCCTCGGAATTGAGTGCTCCCGAACTTGACAAGTTCGTCAACGTCAAATCCAACTGGGATGCAGCATCAATCTTACTTGTTGCCTTCACAAACACCTTATACAGAACAGGAGTCATAGGAGGGTCTAACCTTGTCAACTCTCCACGTGTCACAGCCTTGGCTGTATTGCTGTTGAAGATTCCTTCCTTCCAGACATCAGCAAAACCAACACCAAACTTCACATCATGCTTGTCGGCATTGTCCTCTACCGCATCCTTTGAACAGGATGTGAAGAGCATACCAACGAATATTCCTAATAAGGTATATATATGTAGAGTTCTTTTTTTCATTCTATATATTGATTAGAGTTTAGTGATTAGTGTTTAGGGGTTAATACCAACTCGTATTTTTCACTTTTCATTTACCAATTATGCCATTCATCCTCTATCAATCCGTCGCTCTTCCAGCTCTCAACTTCCACATTAGCCAGAATTATTGCAGCCCCATCAGGCGTAGTGACGATTTTGAAGATATATGTGTATGACTGGTTTGGTTGCCAGTTGGTATAATGTGCCGGTATTGATGCCAATACATTCTGCTGTGTAAATTGCGACTCGTTCTGATTACGAACCAATATATCACATTGAAGGGTGAGACCTTCGGTATTATTGTATGGCAAGACCTTAGTATATTGCGAACCATTATTAGTGGTAAACAAAGCCTCTGAAGAAGAGGTTGGAAGGACACCACTCTGAGTTCCGGCAATATTAAGTACACCAAAATCCATATATTTTGAAGCTCCGTTTTCTACAGGAACCGTCTCGGTTGTCACATTATCAATATTATCACCTCCTTTGAAAGAGGCATTGGTATATGTAAGCCTGACTTTACCCTCATTTACGAAATTACCTCTAAGACAGACATTCGTTGTAGGCAATTCATTAGTATTGAATGTTCCGTCATCATTCACCCTATAGAAGTCCACGCCAACAACCTTATATCGCTTGTCTCCACCTGACTGGGTTATATCCTCATAGAAACCGATACGGATTCGTGAGCAATAGCGCAGGAAGGTAAGAGTTACAGGCTGACCATACTTACTCTTTGGCACGTACTTCGGCTTGGTAAAATACAGACATTTACTGTCATCCTGCACATCCACTTGTGTGATGTTCTCTACCTCTATAACATGAGGATCTGGAAGTGTGCTCTCTGTATAGTCATAACCGCCACTCTTTGAGAAATCGCCAATAGCCCAGAAGTAATGGCCGTCGCGCTTTTCATCCCAGTACTTTATCGTCTGCTCCTCAGAACCAGAAGCACCTTCTACAGTTCCCACATACTCCCAGTTTGCTGTATTGGTTGATGTGGTATTTGCCTGATTCTCCGTATGCCAGACCTGATAGTCTGGGAATACGGTATTCTTCTTCGTAAATGTTGCAGCATTACCACTACCGCTAATATCACCATTAATGCCATACACCTTGAAATCAGAGATAAACTCGCTAAGACTGACCTCTGCACGAGTCACACCATCTTCTGAACAAGAGAAGGTGATTGGCAATCTATTATCAGAAGTTCCGTCCTCATCAGAGGTGCAAGCAACAAATGCGAAAAGGAAAAGAATCCCGCATCCCCCAAGAGGGAGGATTCTTCTTATAGTATTGAAACTAATAAGCCTCTTCATATTATGTAGTGATTCTTTTTTCATAACAATTTAGTGTTTAGAGTTTAGAAGTCTAAAGTCTAAAGTCAAAAGACTATGAACTAAGGACTATGGTCTAAAAGACTAAGGACTAAGGCTTTCGATCTTTGACCTTCTTCCTTTAGGCTCTACCATTGGAAGATATCTTCTTCATGGTCAAAGAAACTCAGATTCATGAAATCATCCGCCAAAGTGATATTCCATGTGTAGATCTTACCGCTTTCAAAGACCTTTGCCGGAATATCGCAACTGTAAGAGAATGTATGATTCGAACTGTCCTTGCCATTCAGAGTCAATGTTGCTCCTGCGAATGATGCAGGAAATGTGAATGCGTAGAAGTTGGCAGAAACACCTTCTGTTCCCTTTGCCGACAATCCATATCCCGCAGATCCCATACTTGCCTGCAAGGTCTTATACAATATTGCAGATACAGTAAGACTCGGATTATCTGACTCGCCAGGAGTCCATGTAACGGTCTTTGGGAAACCTCCCGTTACATTTCCGGCTACATTTACCGATACGCTTGTAACCTTTACTTTATCTCCCCTATCGTTTGTCACAGCAAAACGGATTACGGCAGGGAGACCGGTAAAGTGAGCAGGGGCAGTCTGTATCTGGGCTCTGCCTATCTCTGTGACTGTTGACTCTGCCTTGATGTATGTGTATTTCTTGAAATCTGCCAGACTTGGTGTTCCATCATGAACAAAGTCGTTAGGAAGAGCAAGAGTCACTATTCCGTCTGCATCTACAGAACTACCATTTGCATCTGGAAGAATAGGAGACAGGAAATATACAGGTGACTGTCCTATAGTTATCTTCTGTATCTCATTTTTCAATATTCCGGAGTTGGAGGTTATGGAAGCAACACTCACAACATCTTCTAAACCGGTAACATTCTTTACCCTGGCACTACTGCTCTTATTAGTGCCCCAAGGTATGATATTTCCGGTAGCTGTTTCCTTCACTACGACAACCATCTCGTTTGAACTATTATCCCAAGCGAACTGATTGTCGTCATTCCAATGGGCACGTGTTACCTTTGCCTGAGCATTAGCGTCGCCAAGCATCGCCGATGTTTCCACATACAAAGCGTCTGCCTCTTCCGCGATTTCATCAATATCGTTGGAAGAGGTACAAGCCATCGTGAGTACGATAGCCGAGAGGTATATTATAGTATTGAGCTTTTTCATGGTGTGCTGTTTTCTTTAAGTTCAACGTCTTCTGATCCGCCATTTCCAAGGTCTGTGCCCGTATGGCCAGTACCATGAAGTACGGCTCCTATGGCAACTATCTTCACAGCTTTCCTTTCCGGCTCCTCGCCTTCTGCCTTATGCCATAATTCTATGCGGTAGGTACCTGTCATCGACGGCTCGAATGTTGCTATTCCTGCATTATAGGAAATACTCGTTACAGGCTCTGACGTGTCAGCCTCAGCCACCCACTCATTAGCCGTTTTCTGATGATAGATGCGCAGGAAATCACTTGCTTCCGCGCTCTCAGATACGAGAACCACGTTTTCCACGCCTTCAATCTTAACGGCAGAAACCTCTATTGGTCTTCCTGCTATGTATGGTGAAGACTCGTATGTTATGCCGTATTCATCAGTATCGCCCTTCTGATGGGTTGTGATGCTATACTCAGAATCCACAGTAGTTATTGTTCCCTGCTCATTATCCGTTATGTTGTCTGTCTCTCCAAAAGCCACAAAGGTGATTGGCGACAACTCGCTGTCTGTTATCTTGAAGAGATATGTATAAGAATAGTTAGGCTTCCATTGGCAGAACTGTACAGGTACTACCGCTGTGGCATCTGTCACGTTTATCTCCTGTCCCGACTTGTCAAGCGATACAAGGGTATAGTCAACAGATATGGAAATCGGGGTATCGTTGTCCTGGAATGGCAACACACAGGTATAGTAGCCAGGAGCAGAAGCATCACCAGCGTATGTAGGGGCTGAAGTAAGAACTCCAAGATAGTTACTACCGCCATTCTGAGCCAGCCATCCACTTGCCGCCGTGGTATAGTTCAGGTTGCCAAAGGTATGGGAAACTGCCAGAACAGCATCTGTCAAGCCTACATTCACATTCGGATTATCGGAATCTGAATAGTCATAACCAAGAGTAAGGGTTCCTGACATATTGAATTTTCCGTTCACCGTACACTCCGTATATTGAGTACTTCCAGAGCCGATATGGAACTTCACATCCTTCACAGCATATCCAGGCACAGTCTCATAGAATGCAAAGCGAACACGACTATGCGCTCCTAAAAACTGGAAGGTGACAGGATCTGTGTATTGATGTTTCTCTATTACTGTTGGCTTTGTATAGAAAAGTATCGGGAAATCAGCAGCCGATTCTGACATGTATGTCTCGAAAGAGGATATTCTGCCCAACTCATCCTTTTGGGTGAAACTGCCTTTGTCGGCTCCAGCTATTGCCCAGAAAGTGTAAGGGAAGGCAGAGAAATCCCAGTACTTTATGGTTTGAAGCTTATTGTCAACAGGATCATAGCCCACATACTCCCAAAAACTCGTGTTGCTTTGCGAAACATTCTCATCATACCAGAGCACATAGTTGTTGAACACAAGTTCGCTTCTTCCACCCTTGGTATCTGTACCATAAATACGGAAGTTGTCAATATAATTTGCAAGTGGGGAAATATCGGCACGGGTTACTTTGCCCGACGTAGCGGCGAACACAATTTCGTCCTGCGTCTGCGGCGCCTCAACGAATTCATCGTGAGAGCAAGCACCCACAACGAATAGGATCAGCATTGCGATATATATGTTTTTTATGATCTTCAGCATTATATTATTCGGTTTTAGTGTAAGTGTAAGCTATCTCTAAAGAGATAAATTGCGGAAACTGAGTGTAAAGATACTGATTTTTTCCGAAACTTCAAAGAAAATCTTGGAAAAAAAAACGGAAAATGTCAATTTTAACAATTCACGCCCCATTTTTGCATAAAAAACTTTGTAAAACAGCCAAACATATAAAGTTAAAAATGCAATTTCATGCAAAATGCGCAAACGTTAAGCTATCGTCATTTTCCTCATTCACCGAGGCTAATTCTTCGCTATTCCACCGAAGATACTCCATCGTTACTCCATATCAACTCCATAGCAAGTCCATCGTTTCGATGGAGTATCTATGGAGATATGATGGAGAAGCGATGTAGATGCTACGGACCAGTGATGGAGCAACTAAGGAGTAATACACAGGTGGCGATTAATAATCTTAACGAGAGTTCGACGAAAATAAACGCTGCGCTTGGCTACATGAATTAATCGTGAATTAACCGCAAATTATCCGAAAATTTATTATTGTTGACATGAGAATAAAAGAATTTACGATTAATTCACGGATAATTCACGGGCATTTACGTTCGCCCAAGGCAAAAAATTAAGGGGTGATGAGTAGTTGCAAATTCATCGAACTCACGCTATCTTACATCTTCCCATGATATTAAATGATATACACATAAATATCATAATTAATATTTTACAACACAACAAAAAGCAAACGTTTTTGATACATATATTTTGTTCATAATTTACAGATTTGTTTTCTTTCAAATTTATTTTTCAAAAGACAAAAGTCTGTTTTCAAAGTCATACAAGAGTTGTGAACAAGCGTCGAATTGTTAAAAAAACGGAGAAAATCAAACTTTTTCACTTTTTATTTGCATATTTTCAAAGGAAATGCTTATCTTTGCAAATATGTTGTCACAGCTAAAATCCCGAGCAACGACAACAATGCTTATTTCTCTAGAAATAATAACCTTACAAGTAATTGAATTCTATGAAAATGAAAAATATCATACTCATCACATTTGCTCTTGTCCTAGGAGTTGTGGGAGCGTGGGCTCAAACCGCCCTTCCTGATGCTAGTGCAACTTTGGTAAGTGGTACTATCTATACAGCAACGACAAAAACTATAAACGGAACACTCACCGTCCCTACAGGAGGAACGGTGACTATATATATTCCCGCAGGAGTTACGCTTACCATTAATGGATCTGATGCAGGTAATGGCGGTAATGCTATTAATGGTGCAGAGAATGACCGAAAGAATCACACACATAATGCCAACACCTGTGCCAATGGCAGTCAGGCAAGAGATAACGAAAGAGCCTGTGGAGGTTTAGCAGGAACCAAAGCACAACCCGCTATTAGTGTGCCTTCGGGCGCAACGCTGATAATTACTGGTGAAGGAACGCTCATTGCCAATGGAGGCGATGGCGGTTCTGGAGGAAAAGGAGGTAATGGACAAAACGGCACTAAAGGAGGATTAATATTAGGAGCTATAACAGACTATGCCGGTGCTGGTGGTGGCGGTGGCGGAGGTGGCGGTGGAGCCGCTGCAGCTATTGGTGGTGCTGGCGGTAATGGTGGTGACGGTGGTAAAGGAGGCCCATACACCAACGATGGATTATCCCCAAGTGGAAAAACAGGAGAACAAGGACAAGCAGGAGCAACATCAAACCTTTTGGGGTCACCAATGGGAAATGTCTATATAGTAGGAAATGTACATGTTGTTGCACAAGGTGGCTCTGAGGGGATAAAAGGCTCTGATGGAGTAAAAGGAACTACCGATTCTAAAAATATCACTGTTCTTTTTGTTACAACTACATGGTATTATCATAGCGGAGGTTATGGAAATGGAGGCGGTGCAGGTTCTGCTCCATCATTCAGTATCGGAGGTGGCGGAAACGGCGGCTGTGGTGGAAACGGTGGTAAAGGCGGTGATGTTTCAACAAGCAATACCGATATAGACGTATTTACAAGAGACCAGTCATACACCATTACAGGAGCAGCAGACAATGGCTCTCTCTATGTACAACAAAGCACTTCGCTTAACTCTCCAGACCTAGGGGAAAGTACTTATGATACAGGTTCTATGTCTTCTATAACAAATGCTCAGATGCCTTCTGCTATCGCAACAACGTTTACGATAGATGGTGAGTCAACACCTCTTAGAACTATCTTCTATGGTACTGTAATTGAAGATATGGAGCTGACAGCTGTGGAGAAAGAAGTGACAAGAACCGGCTATACTTTTAACGGATATAAGATTAAAGGAACGCAAACGCTTGTTTATGATGCTAATGGAACATTTGTTTGTCCAATAACAAAAGTAGCATGTTCAACAGACAATACTCAATACGTATCGCTCCAAGCTCCGGGAAATATCGTTCTGGAGGCTGTTTGGACAGCAAACATATATACCGTACAATTTGACAAGCAAAGTGGTTCTGGTGGTGATGATTCTGTTACCGCCACTTACGATAGTGCCATGCCTTCTGCAACTGCACCAACAAGAACTGGCTATACATTTCATGGGTATTTCACAGAGGCAAACGGAGAGGGCACAAAATACTATAACGCAGATATGAGTAGTGCCCACATATGGGACAAGGCAAATAATACAACGACGCTCTATGCTCATTGGACGGCAAATTCATATACCGTAACACTTGACGCTAATGGCGGTACAGGCGGAACGACATCAGTCTCTGCCACTTATGATAGTGCCATGCCATCGGCAACAGCGCCAACAAGAACTGGATACACATTCACTGGATATTATTATAATGACACACAATATTATGATGGAAGCATGACAAGTACCCACACATGGGACAGAGCTTCTGCAACCACCCTTCAGGCACATTGGACTATCAACAACTACACTCTAACCTACGATGTGAATGGCGGTAATGCTCTTTCACCAGACCATAAGAGCGTTACATATAATACTGCATACGGAGAACTGCCGACACCAACAAGAACTGGCTACACATTTGGAGGATGGTACACTCAGGCTATTGGTGGTGATGCCGTATCAAGCGAGACCATCATGGGAGCTGCTGACGTTACCATACATGCACATTGGACAGCAAACATATATACCGTACAATTTGACAAGCAAAGTGGTTCTGGTGGAACTGCCTCTGTAAATGCCACTTACGATAGTGCCATGCCATCAGCAACAGCACCAACAAGAGCAGGATACACATTCGCCGGATATTATACTTCGCCAAACGGAGGCGGCACACAATATTATGATGAGAATATGGTTAGTGTAAGCTATTGGAATATCACCACTAACACAAGCACTCTATATGCCAACTGGACAGCGAATACATATACCTTGAACTTCGATGTACAGAATGGTGATGCCCTCAGCCCATCAACACAATCCGTAACCTACGATGCTGCTTATGGAACTCTGCCAACTCCTACCCGCTATGGATTTGCTTTCAAAGGATGGTACACTACCCCGAATGGCGGTTCAGAAACAGATACAGAGGTTTTGACTTCTGATATATATAGTATAGACGGCGACCAAACCATCTATGCCCATTGGAATACAATAGTGGTTGATATTGATGCCTATTCGGCAGAAACACAACTGGCAGGCAACTATTTCAGAACATTCTACGACTCACAAATAGCACATATCCTTCCTACTGGTGTAAAGGCATACAAAGGCAAGATTGAAGGCAATAACCTTGTACTAACGGCAATAGAGGCAAAGGATGATGACGATAATGATATAATTCCGAAGAATGTGCCTGTTATTCTCAGAATGATGCCTAACGAAGAGGCAGGAGTTCCTATTCCTGGAGATCTGTATCAGATTAAGACAAAACAGATTTCTCTTACCACAAGCGAATCAGAACTCACGATTGATAATACCGACAATGAGCTTATAGGTTCTGATATCGTAATAGCCACAGCTGTAGCAAACAGCTATATCCTTTCATTCGGAAGTAATGGATTAGGATTCTACGAGTGGTCCACACATCCGCTTGAAGCTCACAAGGCGTATGTCATCAAAGATTCCGCGAATCCTGCCAAGGCTCTCACTTTCCGCTTCGAGGAAGACGTGACAGGCATAAACGAAACTATTAAAGATTTCATGTTTAATGACTCTAATATGGTCATTTACAACCTCAATGGCATTCGACTCTCAAAGCCTCAAAAGGGCCTCAACATTATAAATGGCCGAAAAGTATGGGTGAAGTAAACCTTCTCATAGATTAATTGATATAACAAAAAAAGGCGAAGTATTAAAACTTCGCCATTTTTATTGCCTCCACCGCACTTTCGGCACCTCGATTGAGAGGACCTGACTGCGAGCGGACTATTGCCTGTTCCATTGTCTCTGTGGTAAGGACACCACAAACAATAGGAGTTTCCTTAAATGTCATCAAGTGGGATATTCCTTCGTAGATTCCATGCCCTAACAGTTCGAATTGTGAGGTTTCACCTCTTATTATACATCCAAGCAGGATAACGGCATCATAGTTGCCTGTGAGCGTCATTTGGTTTGCACCATATACAAGCTGGAATGCAGAAGGAACCGTCTTGATGTGTATATTCTCGGGAAGCGCCCCATGCTCTTCAAGCGTGAGGACGCATCCACGTAAGAGATTGCCTGAAATGTCGGCCTTGTTTTCTGATACCACAATGCCAAAACACATATTACTTGCGTCAGGCACCTTCTTTGTTGAGAGTTGCTGTATCAGCGTAGATAAATCGGATAAGTCCATTATTTGTTCAAACGTTCAATGTACTTATCAACATCCATAGAAGCAGCAGAGTTAACGTACTTCTCCTTGACTGTCTGATAGATTTTAAGAGCCTCATCCTTCTTGTTCTGGCTCTCGAGAAGACGGGCAGCCTGGATAAGGGCGGTTGGTGCGATTGAGTTGTTTACGCCATCCTCAGCCTCAGAGTCAGCCTTGCTTGCTGCATCCTTGAGAGCAGAGACAGCCTTGTCAATCTGGTTTGTATGAGCATATGCATTGCCGAGAGCTGCGAGAGCAGCAGGACTAATCATAGCATCATCCTGAGCAGAGAAATCATCGAGATACTTTACAGCCTCCTGCCACTTGCCAAGGTTAGCATAGCAGAGACCTGCATAGAGATTAGCAAGGTTTGCAGCGTCAGTACCGCTATAGTTGCTTGCAACTGCAAGGAAACCCTCTGTACCCTTATCACCATTGAGTGCCTTTTCGAACTGTTCGTTAGCGAAGAGTTCCTGTGCCTTAGCGATGGCTGTAGATGCCTTCTCCGCACGTGGGTTCCAGTAGAATGTCTTGAATGCAATAGAACCAGCAATGATTACGATTACAGCAACAACTGCTGCGATGATAACTTTCTTGTACTTCAGGAATATTGTTTCCTGATTGTTCAGGTACTGCTCTGTCTTTGGAGCTTCCTGGTTAATAGTTGAATTTTCCATTCTTTTTTATGATCTTTTTTATTATTGTCTGATTTTGCGCCACAAAATTACAGAAAATATATGAGAAAGTGAAATTTATTTGTTGTTTTTTTTGTTTTTACGGCAGAAAAGGAGTAATTTTGCGGTCAATAATGATGCGTCTTTGATTTCAACAACGTTTTGAATAAACAAAAACCATCAAAACACCTTAATGTCTTAGAGTCTCTTGCAGAGCCTCTTTCAGATATGACCTTCTGTTTTTCATGTAAGCCTTCTTTAGTCGGCTTCCCTTAAAAACAAAATATCATATCTGGCCTACGGTAAGACATTAAGGCAAAAACAAGAAAAAATCAACCAAGCCCACATAGCAAAAATAGATATGGAGCACTCATTCAGCAAAATTGCAAAAAGCATTGGCAGATTGGAAGAGCATGATCCAAAGCTTAGGCATAAACTTGCCAACTATTGCTATGACATTATCGGTTGTTGCCAAGAAGTCCACAGGGACATGGGACCATTTCTAAATGAATACATGTACCAGGACGCATTGGATATCTGTTTTTCTGAACATGGGATAACGGACAACAACAAGATAAAGGAATATTATTTCACGGCTCAATTCCATGGCCAAGAGATCAAGCATCCGCATAAGGTTGACTTTTTCATTCGTAAAAAAATATTTGTAGAATGCAAAGCGATTGAAACTATCGGCACAGAACAAAGACAACAGTTGTGGAACTATATGAGGCTTGCAAAAGTCCGAATTGGAATATTATATAACTTTGCACCAATAATTGATCAGTGTGAACGTTATTACTATGATGCAGACTCTCAAAAGATGTACACATTTTAGTCCACAGACGGCTTTTTCTTGTTTTTTGCCTTCAAGTTCACAAACCCTCGCAGAGGGTTATGACTTGACTTAATGACAAGATTGGAAGCCGAGGCACGATGGCTTCAAAGATTGGCATTAAATCAAGTCTATTGAGGTTTTGCAAAAGACTCTGAACTTGAAGGGATTTTGATTGTTTTTGTTTCATAAAACATATCGACACGAAGAAGATTAATGATACTCAAAAATATCTCCATATTAAACTATAAGAATATAGCGGATGCGAAGTTGGAACTTTCGCCTAAGATAAACTGCTTTATAGGCAGCAATGGCGAGGGCAAGACTAACGTACTCGATGCTGTGCATTATATGTCATTCTGCCGTTCCACTACCACGAATATTGATTCGAGCGTGATACGACATGATACAGACTTCTTTATGATAAACGCTGAATACGTAACCGATTCCGGTGCTCGTGAAGAGTTATATGCCGGAATGAAGCGTGGCACAAAGAAGCAGTTCAAAAGGAATAAGAAGGCATACAAGAAACTGGCAGAACATATCGGTCTCGTACCTCTTATCATGGTATCTCCAGACGACACCGTTCTCATTCATGGCGGTAGCGAGGAGAGACGCCGTTTCCTTGATATGGTCATCTCGCAGTTTGACAGCAGCTACCTTAATTCCCTTATTGCCTACAATAAGGCTCTGCAACAAAGGAATGTTCTTCTCAAGCAAGACCCTGAGCCTGATGCGACTCTAATGGAATTATGGGAAATGGAGATGGCAAAATATGGTGAGATTATCTATCAGAAACGTGAGGATTTCATCAAGAATTTCACTCCTGTATTCCAGTCTATTTACAGTAAGATTTCAGGAGATCACGAAAACGTCACATTGAGGTATGTGTCACATTGTCAACGTGGTCCATTACTTGAGACCATTCAGAAGAGCAGACCGAAGGACCGTATCTTAGGCTATTCCCTTCATGGTATTCATCGTGATGACCTGGAGATGATGCTTGGCGATTACCCATTAAAAAGAGAGGGCAGTCAGGGACAGAACAAGACTTACGTCATATCTCTGAAACTCGCGCAATTCGGTTTCCTCTGCTCTACCTTCAACGCCAACACTCCCCTACTCCTTCTTGACGATATCTTCGACAAACTCGACGCAAAGCGTGTGGAGAATATCGTTCAACTAGTATCGGGCATTAACTTTGGACAGATATTCATCACGGATACAAACCGAGATCATCTTGATCAGATTCTACAGAATGGAGACTTTGACTATAAGCTTTTCCATGTAGAGAAAGGGGAGATAAAATAATTTACTATTTGACTATTTACTAATTACTATTTATGTACTATTTGTTTGATGTACTATTTTTCGTTAATCAAGTATTGTGCAGAATGGCAAATAGTAAATATTCAAAAATAGTAAATAAATAGTAATTAGTAAATCCTAAAATAGTAAAGACAAAAACTGTAAATTGTTCCGACAACATCCCATAAAAGTAAGCGACCTTATGCGCGTTATAATACGACAGAACGGTCTTGAGACGCCTTTATTACAAAAGCGTCTTATAGAGGCATGGGATAATGTTGCTGGAGAGATGATAGCAAAATATACCACAGAGAAATACATACGCAATCAGGACCTTTGCGTGCATATTGAGAATCCAGCCCTCAGATCAGAAATAAGCATGATGAAGACAGAGCTTATCGCTAAACTAAATAACGCTGTAGGCGGTCAGGTGATAAGAGATATCAGGCTTATATAATAATTGAGTAAAGAATAAAAGGTAAAGAGTAAAGGGTAAAGAGTAAAGGGTAAAGAGTAAAGGGTAAAGAGTAAAGGGTAAAGGGGAGGTATAGTATAGCAGCACAAAAGCAATATCATTACAAAGACAATAGATCTCCAATTCTGCATTGGACCTGAATTGGACTTAGATTGGACCTGAATTGGAGCTGGATTGGAGTTGCTACTACCTTACATCAAAAAAGAAACAATACACAGTCATTGCTTACCGATGTGTTTTTTCATTGGCTGTTGAAATAAAAAAAGTTTTTATGCATTTTCCTGTCACACCGTCATACTTATTGAATGTCAGCGAGTTAAGCGTGACAGGAAGGAGTTTCTACTGTCACATTGCTGTCACAAAACATTGTATGTGTGATAGGAGCGTGACAGGAAAAAAGTTCTCCTGTCACACTTAACTAATTGATTTTCAGACGATGTGACGGAGTGACAGGAAAAACATGGAAAAAAAATAAATTACTATAAATTAAGCGATGTTATCACCTCATCCATAACAACATCCGTAGATTCTGAGGGGATGCTTTCAAGCATTTGAAAAGGAAAACACACACCTATCTTATATATGTTAGGAATTTGAGAGAGGAAACGGTCATAATATCCTTTCCCCCGTCCTAAACGATGCCCTTGTTTATCGAATGCCATACCGGGGACAATGGCAATTGATAATTGACAATTGATAATTGACAATTCGGAAGTTGTAGGTTCAAGGATTCCGTAAGGCTCACTTGGCTTTAGCGAATTTTGTCCTGTATATTCATGGATTGTCATCTCAGTATCGCTTACCACCTTAGGCAAAAGAACCTTTTTGCCCATCGCAAGAAGCTGGTCAAGAGCAGAATGGGTATCTACCTCGTCTGGAAGAGAATGATACATCAATATTGTATCCGCTTCCTGAACGCGAGGATGCGTAAGAACAGATGACATAATACAGAGCGACATTTCACCCAACTGTTGTGAGGTGAAATGTCGCTTCTGTTCACGGATATATCTGCGCAGTTCTTTCTTGTCCATACTGGAGATGCTATTTTTTCTTGCCAAACACCTTCAGAGCGGCATTTATCACAGGATCCTTCTGGTTAAGATACTGATGCCAAGCCTGCTCGTTCAACATATTATATATGATACGACTGTTTATATAGCGCTCAAGGAGGGCATGTGACTTGCGAATCATCAGATTCCTACGCTGCAAGCCATGTGAATTAGCATAATCAGCGAACAACTCTACGGTATTCTGCTTGACAAGGTAATTTGCAAGTTCCTGCATTTCCTTAAAGTTATTCAACTTCAGTCGGTTTGCATCAGTATAAGTAAATGCGAACTGTAGGATTAGTCCACTTGCCGCAGCCTGAGTATAGTAGCTTGTAATGCTAGTCGTATCCTCTGCAACGAAGATATCAGGAGTGATACCACCACCGCCATATACCACACGACCAGCCTTGGTATGGAACTTAGGACCTGTATGCTTGATTGAATCCTGAGAGAAGAACTCACCACTCTTATAACGTGCCACAATATCCTGACTATAGTTATCACCCTCGCCTGCAACGTACGGTTTCTGGATGCATCGGCCGGAAGGAGTATAGTAACGCGCCACAGTAAGACGTACAATACTGCCATCATGGAAACGCAGCTGCTGCTGAACAAGTCCCTTTCCGAATGAGCGAATACCTATAATCTGCGCACGGTCATTATCTTGCATTGCACCGGCAAAAATCTCGGATGCAGATGCTGAGTTTTCATTGATAAGGACAACGAGAGGTATCTTCTGATAAGAGCCTCGACCATCAGACCTGTAATCTCTGCGAGGAGACTTACGGCCTTCCGTATAGACAATCATGCTATTGGATGGAAGGAACTCATTAGCCATCTGGACAGCAGACTCAAGATAACCGCCCGTATTGTCACGAAGGTCAACTATAAGGTTACTGAACCCTTCCTGAGACAATGTAGCGAGTGCAACAAGGAACTCAGCATAAGTGGTTTCGCCAAAGTTCTTCACCTTGATATAGCCAGTCTTTTCGTCTATCATATAAGTAGCAGAAACGCTCTTTGTCTTAATCTCATCACGGGTGATATTGTACTCCAATACCTTATTGCATCCATAACGCACAACCCCGATCTTCACCTTGGAGCCTTTCTCGCCCTTCAGACGATGTTGTGCCTCCTCGGATGTGACTTCCTTTCCAACGAATTTCTGCCCATCTACAGAAACGATCTTATCTCCTGCAATAATTCCTGCACGCTCTGCAGGTCCGTTGGCAATGACATTCTGGACATGAATGGTATCTTCACGAATGACGAACTCGATGCCCACACCGAAGAAAGAACCTTTAAGGTCGTCTGCAGCATTCTGAGCATCAGTTGCAGAGATATAGGCAGAATGAGGGTCGAGTTCCGACAGTATCTGCGGAATTGCCTTTTCTACAAGATCATTAATATTGACAGTATCAACATACTGGTCATCAATGATATGGAGAAGGTTATTCAGACGGTTACTGCCCGAATTGATTATGTTCAATCTGTTACCAGAGAAGTGGTTGGCATAGAACGTGCCAATCACGATACCGATGACTACACACAGAGCCATCAGAAGAGGCATATATCTATTCTTCATTTATCTCATTTTTTACGACTTCAATACCAGCCCTGCGAAGGAGATCAATACCATCCGAGAGACGATAGTCACGACCATACACCACACGCTTTATGCCCGCCTGAATTATAAGCTTGGCACACTCGATACATGGAGAATCAGTAACGTAGAGTGTGGCTTTATCACTATTATTATGACTACGGGCAAGTTTCGTGATGGCATTAGCCTCTGCATGAAGCACATACGGATAAGTCACGTTGGAATCATCCTCACATATATTCTCAAAGCCACTCGGCGTACCGTTGTAACCATCACTTATGATGCGGTTGTCCTTTACTACAAGGGCACCCACCTGACGACGTTTACAGTAACTGTTCTCTGCCCATATAGCAGCCATACGCATATATCGTCCATCAAGAATTTTCTGCTTGTCCATAGTTGACAAATAGTAATTAGTAAATAGTCAAATAGTAAATCATTTTATTCCGTTCCTCTCAAGCAACGCATCAATCGTAGGCTCACCACCTCGGAATCGTTTATAGAGCGTCATCGGATGTTCCGTTCCGCCCTTTGAGAGGATACAGTCACGGAAACGCTGTGCCGTATTCTGGTTAAAGATACCCTCACGCTTGAATACGGCAAAGGCATCAGCATCGAGCACCTCTGCCCATTTATAGCTATAATAGCCAGAAGCATATCCTCCTGCCATTATATGAGAGAACTGAACCGTCATACAGGTATCCTCAAGCTGTTTACCAATGATTGCCTTCTCCCATGCTTTCTTCTCGAACTTGATAAGATCCTCGTCAAACGCATCTTTCTTGGTGTAGTATGCCATATCGAGAAGTCCGAAGCTAACCTGACGAAGACATCCAGAAGCAACACCGAAGTTACGGGCATCAATGAGACGCTGTATGAGTTCGTCCGGCATTGGTTCTCCAGTCTGATAGTGGAAGGCAAATGTATTGAGGAACTCACGCTCAAGTGAGTAGTTCTCCATAAACTGTGAAGGGAGTTCAACGAAATCCCACCACACGTTAGTTCCTGAAAGGCTAGAGAAACGGGTATTGGCAAACATTCCATGAAGTGAGTGTCCGAACTCATGAAGGAATGTCTCAACCTCACCAAGAGTAAGGAGAGCCGGTTTCTCGTCGGTTGGTTTCGTGAGATTCATAACCACACTAACATGAGGGCGTACGTTCTCGCCCTTCTGGTTAATCCATTGTCCCTGATACTCCGTCATCCATGCTCCCCCCTGCTTTCCCTTACGAGGATGGAAATCAGCAAAGAGAACGGCAAGATATGAGCCGTCCTTGTCGAACACCTCGTATGCCTTCACATCAGGATGATATACTGGAATATCCTTATTTTCCTTGAACGTAATGCCATAAAGACGTGTTGCAAGTCCGAAGACGCCCTTAATGACATTGTTCAATTCAAGATATGGACGAACCATCTCAGAATCGACGTTGTATTTCTGCAACTGAAGCTTATGAGAATAGTAAGGAGCATCCCAAGGCTCAAGCACAAAGTCAGCGCCCATAGTCTGACGCGCCATATTGCGAAGTTCCTCCTTTTCCTTAAGAGCCGTTGGCTTATATGCCTCTACAAGCTGATCAAGGAGGTTATACACATTCTGTATATTTGCCGCCATGCGATGCTTGAGCACATAATCAGCATAAGTATCATATCCAAGAAGCTGTGCAAGCTCACGACGAAGATTAATCAGTCGCTTACAAATCTCAATGTTGTTCTGCTCATTATCATGGGTACAGATTGTGTTGTAAGCCATGAACATCTTCTTGCGAAGTTCACGTTTCTCCGAATACTGCATGAAAGGTGAATAGCTTGGGAAATCAAGGGTAAACACCCATCCTTCAAGGTTATTCTCCTTGGCTGCAAGAGCGGCTGCCTGTATCTGAGTGTCAGGAAGTCCGGCAAGGTCAGCCTCATCTGTAATATGGAGTTTGAAAGCCTTCTTCTCCTTCAGAAGATTCTGAGAGAACTGCAATCCGAGCATACTTGCCTCTTCACTTATGGCACGAAGCTTTTCCTTTCCAGCCTCATCGAGCAAGGCACCGGAACGCACAAAGCCGTCATAGCTCTTCTCTAAAAGTCGCTGTTCCTCTGCCGTAAGTTCACGTGGAGCAGGTGCACCTTCTACCGGATTGTTATAGAGATCATATACCGCCTTGATACGTTCAAACAGCTGTTTATTAA
>Ga0326513_10000060_pt1 | contig 78638 bp, 53 predicted proteins | sample 2_2465_0518_D_FD_203654 | JGI IMG/M metagenome (GOLD analysis project Ga0326513, IMG submission 203654) | Bovine rumen microbial communities from UC Davis, California, United States - 2_2465_0518 | ecosystem: Host-associated > Mammals > Digestive system > Stomach > Rumen | place: USA...
ATGCAAATACTGCGCTTTAAGGCGCGACTGAATTTTTGTCTACTCATAATTCTTAAATGATATTAAAATTTTAACATTTAAGCCTTTATGGGAGTCAACCTATTTCAGTACAAGACAAAGTGTTACACTTGTTATAACTCACTGAGCATCAGAGCTTTTCTTAAAAAGTTAGGATAAATTTGCATTTTCTTTGAGGCATTTTTCTGTATGTGGGAAAGTATTAGTAATTTTGCAATCAGAACGGGAGAACAACGGCCTCTCCCCCCGCCCTCCCCCGTAGGGAGGGAGCCGGAAGGCAAACGGCAACTCCGCTCTAAAGCCGTTGTAAAGCCGTTGTAAATCCGCTCCCTATGGCCCCCCTCCAACTGACACATACTCCGATGTTATCAACATCGGACTTCCCCCGAGGGGGAGGGATTTAAAGAACACCAAAAAGGCTTTCGAGCCCATGATTTATATGTTTCACTTCATTATTAACTTGCTGTCGCCTTCTAAAAAAACAGGACAAAACCAATAAAAACATATAAAAACAAAACAATAAACAAAACGATAGAAATGTTTTACTTTGTTTTCCTTTGTTTTAATTGGTTTTTCTAAATGGCGTAAGCAACTCATTATTAACAATTAAAACCGAGAATTACCAACGCGGCCAAATGAGGGATGTTACTATAAAACATCCTTCCCTTTGGGAAGGCTTGGTTAGGCTTTTATGGGTAAACTAACAGGTATCATCAGTAAGATTAACGGCTCAGCCGGCAACCTTACATTCAAGAGCCTTAACGGCCAGACTGTTATCAGCGAGAAGGTGACGCGCATCCGCAACCCTCGCACCAATGCGCAGATGCAGACTCGCACCAAGTGGGGCAACATCATCGCGATGTACAAGGGCATCCGTCCGCTCCTCAACTACGGTTTCGAGGCTAAGCCGAAGACGCTCAGCGACTACAACATGTTCGTGAAGGTGAACATGCAGCGCACGCCTATCTACCTCACCAAGCAGGCGGTGGCTGGCGGTGCTTGTGTGGCTACTGCGTATCAGATTTCACAGGGCTCGCTCCCTGCTATCGTGCTCACAGGCACAGGGCAGAACGTGAAGACCGACATCCGTCTGGGCGGTGAGTCTATCACTTCCAACACAACCGTGGCGCAGTTCTCTGCTGCCGTTGTTCAGAACAACGCTGACTACCGCTATGGCGACCAGATTTCGTTCTTCCTCGTCAAGCAGATGGTGAACGCGGAGACAGGCATCCCTTACTGTCAGTTCTCAGCAGCAAAGGTGGTTCTCGATGCTGCAAACACCGAAACGCTTGCCGACGTGACAGGCAATTCACACGGCTTCGCTTCTGCTGACGGCATGCTTGCTCACGTGGGTAACGATGGCGATTGCGCCTATGCTTGGGTTCACACTCGCAAGAGCGACGGCAAGACACTCGTTTCCTCTCAGTCGCTCGTTTCAGCCAACACGAAGGAGGCAGAGTACAAGGGCGATGCTGCCTACAACCTCTCAAAGAGCTCTTACGGCTCAAGCATTGAGAGCTTCCTCGTGCCTGACGGCAACGCAACAGGCTCAACCGCAGGCGGTGGTGACAACGGAGGCGGTGGCGACGGAAATGACTCGCTTTAGAACCCCTTTAGTTGCTTTCGCCATCTAAAAAAACAGGACAAAACCAATAAAAACATATAAAAACAAAAACAATAAACAAAAAATGTTTTCTCTTGTTTTCTTTTGTTTTAATTGGTTTTTCTAAATGGCGAAAGCAACTTATTATTAACAATTAAACTCTCGAAAAGATGAAAAAGGAAACTTGGAAATTCATTCTTCAGACGCTGGCGGCAATAATGACCGCTATTGCGACCAGTCTCGGCGTGCAGAGCTGCATGTAAGTAATTAAACGCAAAGACGCAAAGACGCAGAGAATTTTTTTTCATTTATTATTCCTCTGTGGCTTTGCGTCTCTGCGTTTTATTTTCGCAACGTAACATTTGTAACACTTGTAACATATTTTTTACACACACACACTAACCTCTAACCTCTAAACACTAAACTCTAAACTCTAAACTCTAAACTCTAAACACTAAACCCATAGAAACTTGACATTTCTAAAGCAAATCGCACTTTTTCATCGCTTTTTTACGCTTTTATTTCGTTGTTTCCGCATTTTTTCTTATCTTTGCATTTCATATTGACACATTATTAATAAATAGGCAAGGCAAAAGGTCAAAAGCCAAAGGTCAAAGGTTAGAAGCTAAAGCCTTAGACCTTAGTCCTTAGACCTTAGACCTTAGACTTTAGACAGATTAAAAGACATTGATTTCAGTAGAAGGATTAACAGTGGAGTTTGGCGTGAAGCCATTGTTCCTTGACGCGAGTTTCGTGGTAAACGACCGCGACCGCATTGCCCTCGTGGGTAAGAACGGTGCAGGAAAATCCACTATGCTAAAGATATTGTGCGGCAAGCAGCAGCCTACTTCGGGCACAGTCGCCGTGCCTAACGACTACACCATAGGCTATCTGCCACAGGTGATGATTCTCCAGGATGACACTACCGTGCGTGAGGAAGCGAGAAAGGCTTTCGCGAAGATTACAGAGCTAAAGGAGAAGATTGATGAACTGAACCGCCAGTTGGCAGAGCGCACCGACTATGAGTCGGAGGCGTATATGGCTCTTGTGGAGAAATTCACTCAGGAGCATGAGCGCTACATGATGATGGGCGGCGATAACTACGAGGCTGAGATAGAGCGCACGCTGACGGGTCTCGGTTTCCTCAGAACAGACTTCGACCGTCCTACCAATGAGTTCTCAGGCGGTTGGCGAATGCGCATCGAGCTTGCGAAGATTCTGCTTCAGAAACCTGACGTGCTGCTGCTCGACGAGCCTACCAACCACCTCGACATAGAGTCAATACAATGGCTGGAACAGCAGCTGTCGCAGAGTTCGCGCGCCGTGGTACTGGTGAGCCACGACCGTGCCTTCATCAACAACGTGACTAACCGCACGCTTGAGATTTCATGCGGCAAGGTGATTGACTACAAGGTGAAGTATGACGAGTATGTGAAGCTGCGCGCCGAGCGCAGGGAGCAGCAGATTCGTGCCTACGAGAACCAGCAGAAGGAGATTGCCGACACGAAGGCGTTCATTGAGCGTTTCCGCTATCAGGCTACGAAGGCGGTGCAGGTGCAGCAGAGGATTCGACAACTGGAGAAGATCGTGCCGATTGAGATTGACGAGGTTGATACATCTGCGCTCCGACTGAAGTTCCCTCCTTGCCTTCGCTCAGGCGACTACCCCGTTATCTGCGATCAGGTGGCAAAGAGCTACGGAGAGCATCAGGTGTTCGCCAACGTGGACATGATGATAAAGCGTGGCGAGAAGGTGGCTTTCGTGGGCAAGAACGGTGAGGGTAAGTCAACGCTGGTGAAGTGCATCATGGGCGAGATTGACTATGAGGGCACTCTGAAGGTGGGGCACAACACGCAGATTGGCTACTTCGCGCAGAATCAGGCTCAGTTGCTCGACGAGAACCTCACGGTGTTCGAGACCATTGACAACGTGGCGAAGGGTGAGATCCGACTGAAGATAAAGGATATTCTCGGTGCGTTCATGTTCGGCGGTGAGGCAAGCGACAAATACGTCAAGGTACTTTCGGGCGGTGAGCGTTCACGACTGGCAATGATTCGCCTGTTGCTTGAGCCTGTTAACTTCCTCATCCTCGACGAGCCTACGAACCACTTGGACATGCAGTCGAAGGATGTGCTGAAGGAGGCTATCCGCGCCTTTGACGGTACGGCTATCATAGTGAGCCACGACCGCGACTTCCTCGACGGCCTTGTGGATAAGGTGTATGAGTTCGGTGGCGGTAAGGTTCGTGAGCATCTGGGCGGCATTTACGAGTATCTGAGATTCCATAATGCGGAGACGATTGAGGAGGCGACGAAGGCCCTTTCCCCCGCCCTCCCGAGGGAGGGAGCCGCTAACGCCCCCAAGGAGGCCGCTCCGACGGACAACGCCCTTTCATACGCTGAGCGCAAGGAGCAGCAGAAGAAGATCAATAAGATTCAGAAGCAGATTAAGGCGTGCGAGGAGAAGATTGCGACGTTTGAGGCTAAGCTCGATGAGCTGGGCAAGAAACTGGAAGACCCTGCCAATGCCTCTGACATGAAACTCGTGAATCAATATACTGAGACGCAGGAGGCTCTGGACAAGGAAATGGAGACTTGGGAGGAGCTGAGCATGAAATTGGAATAGCGGCCCCTCACCCGTCACTACGTGACACCCTCTCCCCAAGGGGCGAGGGGGAAGTTAGTAATGAAGGGCTACAGGGGAATTGAGAAATTGAAAATTAAAATTAAAATTAAATTAATATGCTTAGAATATTCAGAAAGAAAGATATTTCAAAAAGTAATTCCCAGAGCGGAAAAATGGTAACTCTAACCTCGCCCCTTGGGGAGAGGATGCCCGCAGGGCAGGTGAGGGGCCGCCGTTTGAACCGCTGTTTGGGTGCAGTTTTTACTATGGCTTTACTATCTATGCCTTTGGCAACAATGGCACAGCACAAGGTGCTGGGTGCCGGAATAAAGGCTGAGAACATGGATCTCAGCGTGAAACCGGGTGACGACTTCTATCAGTACGCTTGCGGCGGTTGGATGAAGAATAACCCGCTGCCTGCTGCTTACTCACGCTATGGCAGTTTCGACAAGCTGGGCGAGGACAACAGCAAGCGCATCAACTCTATCCTCACCGAACTTTCGCAGAAGAAGAGCGAGAACGGAAGTCTGGAACAGAAGATTGGCGACCTCTATAACCTCGCTATGGACTCCGTGCGCCGTAACAAGGAAGGCGTGGCTCCAGCGATGCCATTCATCAAGCAGCTTGAGGATGCAAAGAACATTGACGAGCTGATGAAGTTCGTGTACGACCAGTGCCAGTATGACGGTGACTTCTTCGCAGGCTTCGGCTTCGGGGCTGACGAGAAGGACTCAAAGAACAACATCTTCCAGATATACCAGGGCGGTCTGTCGCTCGGGCAGCGTGAGTACTACGTGAACAAGGATTCAGCAAACCTTGCCCTCATGGATGCCTATCGCAAGCACATGGTGAACATGTTCAAGCTCTTCGGCTTTACGGAGGAGAAGGCAAAGCAGCGCATGGAGCGAGTGCTGAAACTTGAGACACGCATTGCCGAGTTCTCACTCTCACGCACGGAGCTTCGCGATGTAGAGAAGAACTACAACAAGATGTCGTTCTATGAGTTCAAGGCTAAGTACCCTTACTACCCTCTCGACGAGCTTCTTGCTGCAAGCGGCATCGACAAGAAATACGTGGAGAAGCTGGTGCTCGGTCAGCCAAAGTTCATGGAAGGCCTGAATGAGCTTATCAGGAACATGAACGCAGAGGACCTCCGCGCAAAGCTGGAGTGGGACTTCATCATGGGCACGACATCATTGCTCAGCGATGCCGTTGCTGAGGAGTCGTTCGATTTCTTCGGACACGTGAAGAGCGGTCGCAAGGAGGACTACCCACGCTGGCGTAAGGCAACATCACTCGTGCAGAATATTCTCGGTGAGCCTCTCGGCAAGATCTACTGCGAGCGTTATTTCCCTGCTTCAAGCAAGGAGAGGATGATGCAGCTCGTGAAGAACCTTCAGATTGCCCTTGGCGAGCGCATCGACGCACAGGAATGGATGACACCAGCCACGAAGAAGGTGGCACGCGAGAAACTGGATGCCTTCTATGTAAAGATTGGCTATCCTGACAAGTGGAAGGATTATTCCGGTCTTACAATTGATGCAGGCAAGTCGCTCTACGACAATGTTCTTGCATATTCAAAGTTCCGTCATAAGCAGTATCTTGACGAGAAAATGGGCAAGCCAGTGGACCGCGACGAGTGGTACATGACACCTCAGACGGTGAACGCCTACTACAACCCAACGACCAACGAGATCTGTTTCCCTGCCGGAATACTCCAGTACCCATTCTTCGACCCAGAGGCTGACGATGCCTTCAACTATGGTGCCATCGGCGTGGTTATCGGTCATGAGATGACTCACGGCTTTGACGATCAGGGCTCGCACTTCGACAAGGACGGCAATATGTCGGACTGGTGGACGAAGGAGGATGTGGAGAACTTCAAGAAGCTCGGTGACTTCTATGCAGACTTCTTCTCAACAATCGAGGTGCTCCCAGGCTTGAAGGCAAACGGTAAGATGACCTTGGGCGAGAACCTTGCTGACCACGGCGGTCTTGAGGTGGCTTATCAGGCATTCAAGAATGCGGAGAAGCAGAACGCGAAGGCTGACGAGAAGGTGGCAAAGGAGAACTCAGGCGAGAAGCTCGGTCTGACTGCCGATCAGCGTTTCTTCTGTGCCTACGCTGGTGTCTGGGGACAGAACATCACGGAGAAGGAGATTCGCAACCGTCTGCTCAACGATGTTCACTCACAGGGTGAGTGGCGCGTGAAGGGTGCTCTCCCTCACATCAAGGCGTGGTATGATGCGTTCAACATCAAGCCGGGCGACAAGCTCTATCTGGAGCCAGAGAAGAGGTTGAAGCTCTGGTAAAGACAGCCCCTCACCCGCCCTACGGGCACCCTCTCCCCAAGGGGCGAGGGAGGAGTTAGTACTACAAATCACATCCCACAAAGCGAACAAATGTAATTTCCCCCTCGCCCCTTGGGGAGAGGATGCCCGAAGGGCAGGTGAGGGGCCGTTATACGTTTATTATGCCATTAAGATTACCCGATAAACTTCCTGCAATAGACATTCTCAAAGGTGAGAATATCTTCGTTATTGATGAGACCAGAGGACATTCACAGGATATCCGTCCGCTGCGCATCGTCATTCTCAATCTCATGCCTATCAAGGTGACGACAGAGACTGACCTGATACGCCTGCTGTCAAACACCCCTCTTCAGATAGACATCACGTTCATGAAACTGAAGAGCCACACTTCAAAGAACACCCCGATAGAGCACATGATGATGTTCTACCGCGATTTCGACGAACTGAAGGACGAGAAATTCGACGGTATGATAATCACGGGCGCGCCTGTGGAGAACATGGAGTTTGAGGAGGTGAACTACTGGGACGAGATTACGAAGATATTCGACTGGAGTCGCACGCACGTTACATCGACGATGTATATCTGCTGGGCGGCTCAGGCTGGTCTGTATCATCACTACGGAATACAGAAGCATTTGCTTCCGAAGAAGATGTTCGGCATCTTCCGTCAGCATTGCGTGCGTAAGGAGAGATACCCTATCTTCCGTGGCTTTGACGATACCTTCGCCATGCCTCACTCACGCCATACCGAGGTGTATCGTGAGGACATCATCGCATCGCCTGACGTGACGCTTATTGCCGAGTCGCCTGAGTCGGGTGTCAGTATGGCTATGGCTCGCCGTGGTCGTGAGTTCTACATCACGGGGCACATGGAGTATAATCCGGAAACGCTTCATAACGAGTATATGCGCGACAAGGACAAGCGCGACGATGTGGAGATGCCGAAGAACTACTACAAGGACAATAACCCTAAGAAGGGTCCAGTGGTTACGTGGCGTGCTCATGCCAATCTCCTGTTCCAGAACTGGATAAACTATTACGTTTATCAGAAGACACCGTTTGATATTAGGAAGATTAAGTAAGAACAGCCCCTCACCCGTCACTACGTGACACCCTCTCCCCAAGTGGCGAGGGAAAAGTTACATTTAAACGCTATGAAAGAAGCACATGACCAAAAATACTAACATCCTCCTCGCCCCTTGGGGAGAGGATGCCCGCAGGGCAGGTGAGGGGCCCAATCTACTTGAGTTATTAGCCCCTGCCAAGAACCTTGAATGCGGCATAGCAGCCATTGACCATGGAGCGGATGCCGTTTACATCGGAGCACAACGCTTCGGTGCACGTGCTGCTGCGGGTAATTCCGTGGAGGACATAGCGCAGTTGTGCAGGTATGCTCATCAGTTTGGTGCCAAGGTCTTCGTTACGGTAAATACCATTATCTATGACGAGGAACTTAACGACACGCTTCAGCTCGTTGACGAACTTGATAACATCGGCGTGGATGCAATCCTCGTTCAGGATATGGGATTGCTCTCACTTCTGAAACAAAGAGAAAAGCCTCTGCATTGCGAGCTTCATGCCTCTACACAGACGGATAACCGCACGGCAGAAAAGGTGAAATGGCTCTTCGACCAAGGCTTTGACAGAGTGGTGCTGGCAAGAGAACTGAGCATCAAGGAGATTGCAGATATTAATAAGGCAATCCACCAACACCCATCACCCAACACCCGAAACCTACCTCTCGAAGTCTTCGTCCACGGTGCCTTGTGCGTATCATATTCAGGTCAATGCTACGCATCGCAGTATTGTTTCCAACGATCAGCCAACAGAGGCGAGTGTGCTCAGTTCTGCCGTTTGGCTTTCACGCTGAAGGATGCGAACGGAAAGGTTCTCGAAAGCGAGCGACACCTGCTTTCCTTGCGAGACATGGCACAGATAGACAACCTTGAGAAACTGGCAGATGCAGGTGCTACCTCGTTCAAGATTGAGGGAAGGTTGAAGGATGTGGATTATGTGAAGAACATCACGGCGGCATATAGCGAGGCACTTAATGAGGTGGTGCGCAGGAATCCTGAAAAATACACTCGCGCTTCGTTCGGAAGATGCACATACACATTTTCGCCAAACATACAGAAATCATTCAACCGAGGATTTACCACATATTTCGCAGAAGGCAGGAAGCAAGGACTCGTTTCTTTCGACACACCGAAGGCGATGGGCGAACCTGTGGGTAAGGTGAAGGAGATAAGAGGTCATTCATTCAATATCTCCACCACCACTTCATTTGCCAATGGCGATGGCTTGTGCTATCTCACACCGACGGGACTTGTGGGTTTCAGAGTGAACAAGGTGGAGGGCAACCGCATCTTCCCTTTGCGTATGCCAGAATCGCTGAAGCCGGGCACAATGCTCTTCCGTAATCTTGATCAGGCATTCACCACACTTCTTGCCAAGCCTTCGAGTGAGCGTAAGATAGATATCATTTTCCGTCTCTACGAAGAGAACGGCAAGCTGACTCTAACAGCCAAGGATGAAGTGGGGCGCACGGCTACGGTTCAATCAGACTGCGAGCTTCAGCCAGCAGCAAAGCCGCAGGAAGAGAACATCCGCCGACAACTCTCAAAGCTCGGTGGCACTATCTACCAATGCAAGGACATTGAGATAGATACGAAAGCATTCATTCCAAGTAGTGTGCTGGCGAATATGAGAAGGGAAATCATCGAGGAGATATACAACGTACAATTTACGAAGTACAGTTCTCACCCATCACCCAACGCCCAACACCCTACGCCCACCTACCCTACACCTTATTTATATAATGCCTCAAACCGTAAGGCGAAGGAGTTTTATAAGGCACAGGGAATTGAGGCTTGCTCGTTGGAAGGCTTTGAGCATTCCGGCTCCCTCTCTACGGAGGAGGGCGGGGGGAGAGGCAACTTTCTCCTCATGCAATGCCGCTACTGTCTCCGCAACGAGATGGGCTTCTGCACAAAGTCTGGCAAACGTGCTCCTTGGAAAGAACCGCTCACAATTTCCATTTCCGACGGTCGTGAGTTCCAGTTGCAGTTCGACTGCAAGAATTGTCAGATGAATGTTATCGGCTAATAATTAAATGTACTATTTGACTATTTACAATGTACTATTTATGTACTATTGGGTTGATGTACTATTTATCGTCAATCAATAGTGAAACAGGAAATAGTAAATTAAAAAAAATAGTAAATAAATAGTACATAGTAAATAGCTAAATAGTAAATTAAAACGCCATGCCCTCACTACGACACATACTATATAAAATATTCCTCCTATGGGGGATAGGGGGGCTCCTCCTCCTCACTTCCTGCTATCGTGATTCTTCCACAATCAATGAGCAGGAAGAGGCGCATGATGCGCTTGCGACAGGCGATACGCTGACACAGGAACAGCAGGATTCCATTTCCTTCTATTCTACGCACCACTTTACTGAGGGCTATAACTTCGAGGTGTATAAAGATTCAATTTCGTTGCTCGTACAGCAGCCGGAGGAGATGGTGTCACAGATGGAAATTGATACATTCGCCGTATATAAGAATCATCATGTAGTGGTGGGCGACATAAGGATATTGCCGCAAGACTCCATCGATTCTGTATGGGTTCAGCTTGCAACCGACGAAGGACGATGGGGATGGATTCACGAAACTGAGCTATTGCCAAAGGTCGTGCCTGTTGATCCTATCTCTCAGGCTATCATGTTCTTCTCCGACTCGCACATCATCATCTCGCTGATCATCGTTGTGCTGATTGGTATTGCATACGTAATGCGACACATATACCGCAGGAATGCCCCGATAGTGCATTTCCGCGACATTTCATCGTTCTACCCTACCCTGCTCTGCCTCATCGTGGCAATAGCAGCAACATTCTACGCATCAGTACAGATGTTTGCCCCTGAGACTTGGAAGCACTTCTACTATCATCCTACGCTGAACCCATTTCAAGTGCCGTTCATACTGTCAATCTTCATGTCTTCGGTATGGGCAATGGCGATAGTATTCATAGCTGCGGTAGATGATGTGAAACGTAATCTGCCACTTGTAGATGCCCTACTCTACCTATCAGGAATGATAGGCGTATGCGCTATCAACTATATCATATTCAGCATCACGACACTCAACTATGTGGGCTACCCTCTGCTAGTGGCATACTGCTATTTCGCTATCAAGCGCTACTATACGGTATCACGCAAGCATTATATCTGCGGCAACTGCGGGAATCGCCTTTCACAAAAAGGCAAATGCCCGATTTGCGGTTCAATAAATGATTAACGAAAATGAGACATACAAGAACATTACTGCAATTATTAATAATAGGCTGTCTTGCAACTGGTTTCCTCTTTTCCTGTGGAGATAAAGACGACCCGGATGCACCTGAAGCAAAGGCTGCGAGGACTGTGCTCATATATATGTGCGCAGAAAACAATCTCAACTCACCCTTCTATACAAATGATTCCACGGAGATTGTACGCGGAGCAGCCAATCTTCCCGACAACGTAAACCTCTTAGTATATGCCGACCGTAGCAGCAAGAGCATAAAGCCTTTCATAGCCAAGGTTGACAAGAGAGGAATGCACGTTGTGAAACAATACAAGGCAGACTGGTATTCCACCGACAAGGATAATATGTCAGAAATTATCAATTGGGCATTTACTAAATATCCCGCAGATTCATACGCCATGACTTTCTGGGGACATGGTAACGGGTGGATTATGATGTCAGATAAATACACAGGCAAGGCAAAAGCGAGACGCAAGGCATACGGCTGGGATTCAGGCAAGGATAATCCGGACGGAGGTGACGGCAATGAGAGGTACATAAACATACCAGAACTTGCCGATGTTCTTTCAAAGACTCATCATCTCGACTATATCTTCTTCGATTGTTGTCAGATGATGTGCGCGGAGTTGGCTTACGAGCTTCGAAATGTATGTGACTATATCATCGGTTCACCAGCCGAGATTCCTGGTTGTGGAGCTCCATACGATCATATCATATCTGATCTATTTCTTGCAAAGGATAATGTGGGGAAGGCAATAGTTGACGACTATATCAAATACACAAACTTTTCAAGTTTTCCTGCCGACGGTCTGCCTATGTCTGTTGTAAAGACAAGTAACATGGAGAATCTTCTTCATGCAACACAAAGTGCGATGGACACGTTGATGGTGCACTATCAATATCCGGACAACCTTCCTGTCTATGATATTATATACTATGGCATAAACTCACAATCAGCAAACATCGCCATTTACTATGACCTGCGCCACGTTATGCGCAAGTATCTGTCACAGAACGATTTCAATACTTGGGATAATACATTCCAACAGGCTGTAGTATATTCCGTTCATCCAAAGGACATAAAGGAAACGAATCTTGCTGACTGGCTTAGTACAGAACTCAGCACCAGTAATTTCAGGAAGTTCAAGATGAGTGATGATAACTATGGAGGCTTGTCGATGTTCATTCCACAGACGTACTATTCCAACGTTGATTCCAAATATCTGAACCCAAACGTGAGCATCAAGGCTTTCCAATGGAATAAGGCTATCGACTGGACGAAATTCGGTTGGGAATGATAAGTGAAAAGTGAATAACGAATAGTGAATAATACTTAATACAGGTGGACACCAGTATGAATCTTTCGCTATACTTTCCTTACACTATACTCTCTTTTCTATGAAAATCTTTCTCTCCGGTATTCGTGACGGAATACCAATAGCATTAGGATATTACGCCGTAGCCTTCTCCCTCGGCATCATCGCCGGCAATGTAGGGCTTGATGCCTTCATGGGCTTCTTCGCATCATTCTTCACCCGCGCTTCTGCCGGTGAATATGCCGGCTATACCCTTGCAGGAGCACAGGCAGCATATATCGAGGTTATAGGCATGAGTCTGATAGCCAACCTACGCTATCTGCTTATGAGTACGGCCCTGACACAGAAATTCCGTCCGGGCACATCGCTCTTCAAGCGTATTGTCACCTCTGCCTGTATCACAGATGAGATATTCGGAATATCAATAGCATACAAAGGATATCTTGCCCCAAGATACACGTTAGGTGCTTTTGCCATATCCACACCTGCATGGGCTTTAGGTTGTATGTCGGGCATTATTGCAGGAAACATACTTCCTGCCAATATCGTTTCTGCTCTTAGCGTGGCTCTCTACGGAATGTTTATTGCAATCATCATTCCTCCTTCAAAGAAAGACCGTAACGTGGGTATTGCCGTATGCTGTAGCTTTGCCCTCAGCGGACTTTGTGCCATATTGCCAATAATCAGCGAATGGAGTTCGGGCACACGCACAATATTATTGACAATAATAATATCGGCGGTAGCAGCAATAGTTAAACCATGCCCCTCACCCGTCACGAAGTGACACCCTCTCCCCAAGGGGCGAGGGAAAAGTTTGTATTAGAAATCAAAACAAATAAATAACAAATCCACATAATTACATACCCCTAAAAACCTTCAAGTGTAACTTCTTCCTCGCCCCTTGGGGAGAGGATGCCCAAAGGGCAGGTGAGGGGCAGTTTATATGAATAATCTCTGGATCTACATATTCATAATGATTGTGGTGACGAATCTCATCCGCATCATCCCACCATTACTTATCCGTGGGCAGATAAGGAACACGTTTCTACGCAGTTTCCTCTACTATGTGCCCTACGTCACCCTTGCCGTAATGACTTTCCCAGCAATAACAGAGGCAACATCATCACCACTCGCAGGAGCAATTGCCCTTGCACTCGGCATCATCGCCGCATGGTTCGGCCTCGGTCTCTTCCCCGTGTCCGTCATCTGCTGTGTAGTTGTACTTGTGATTGAATATGCTATAAATTAACGTGAGTTCGACGAAAGTAAACGCTGCGCTTGGCTACATGAATTTACCATGAATTAACCGTGAATTATCATAAATTTGTATTTTAAAAAAGTTTTGATGACAAATTCGTGGAAAATTCGCGGTAATTATTCGCAAGGCTCATCAAGCTGAAGCAAGTTCTCACTAATGACACATTAATCTCGCATTAATCTTATAAGTAAAAGTAATACCGTTGCAAATCCCTTGCAACTCCCATTTACCTCCCATTCTGCTCTTCTTCTAAGGAACGGACCTACAACGGATTTACAACGGACCTGGAACGGACCTGAGAGGGAAGAGAAGAAAATGAAAAGTGAGAGATGAATTTCAGATAAACCCTATAAATCCGTTTCCCCTTTAAAAACTCACAAGAAAAACGAAAAACTTTCGCATCTTTCGTGCTTTCCGTGTTCAAAATGATTTTTTTCAAGAGAATTTATAGATAGGGGTGCACTTTTACCCATTTTAGGGGTATAACAAACTGGAAATCAAGAAATAGCGAAGCGTGCACCCCCCTCTCCCATGAAGTGTACCTATAGGAATAGCGTTTAGGGGGGGGGTACACGCAACGTAAATCGTTGATTATCAGTAGGCGAGGGGGTAAAAATAGGCAAAAGTGCACCCCCCTCTTCAAACTCTTTGGTGTTTTTTATTTTGATGGTGTTAAAACTATCAAAAAAGGACAAAAAAGGAGCACTCTCTTATATGAGAGTGCCCCTAAGTTGTTATTCATCATAATGGAAGTCATTATAATAGTAGGATGAGAATCCATTTGCAACAGGCGGATATTATTCTTGTTTTATGAATGTTCCTTCTACCATACCTTCACCTATTAGAGTTTTACTATCTTTTATCGCAAACAACAAATCAGCGCCATCTCCTTTTATTTTTACGAGATTCTCATCTATTTCATAACTTGTTGCAATAGGAATTCTTATAAAGGAAAAGTAATATGATACAGTTTTCTTTCCCCTAAATACTAACGCACTAAATAAAGGACAATCTTTAGATACATAAACGCCTTGAAGGTTTGCATAAGTCCTGTTTTCCTTTCTTTCGGAAATTGACAAGGATGCGTAATCTGCAAGATACTTCTTCGCATTTCGAAAGAAATCTTCTTTTTCTTGTTTGCCATACTGATTTTCAACATAAAAAGCAAAAGGAGTCCACTCATCATTTAATGATTTATAATGTTCATTATAATATAAAACGGTATCAACCGTAACAGATTTCAGTTTGTTATCTGAAAATCTATATGTTTTTTTCAAGACAACATTTGGGGTTACTTCTAAAAGAGAATCAAAAATGTCGCATTTTTTTTCTTCTGTCTTCACAATACTATCTAAGTCTTGAATCTTTAATAATATTGCTCTGGAGTCAACATTTCTTAAAGAATCCATACTTGCCAAATATTCGGATTTATTTAATGAATCATTCTTATAAAACATGAAGCTATCAGTTAGAAACAACTCCGTTCTTTCTTTATCGAAAGAATTTGTAGCTTCTAAAAAATCTCTCACGATTTCAGAGTTGCCTTGTTTGCATGATATGAACAATATCATACATGCGAATAATATAACTATTTTCTTCATAACAATAGCATTAAAGAGGCTAATTTTACTTGTTATCAATACTGCAATTAACAGATTTTCCGACTACCCAAGTAGTGCAATTCAGCAATCCACCTTCATGTGCAACATCGTTATAATCGATAGTCTCAATAACTCTGTCTGGGAAAGTCTTTTGGATGATTTCTACTGCTTGCTTGTCCTCTTCTCTACCAAATACAGGTAAAACAATCAAATTATTTACTTCCAAATAGTTCACATAAATTCCAATAGCACTATATGGATGCTCTGGATCTTTAGTTATAAAGAATGGAATATCGATATAACTCAAATTGTACTTTTCCATAACTTTCTGCATACCTTCCTGTATGTATTTGTATTCATCTGATAATCTGTTGCCAAGAATAGTATTTCTATCAACGAATCTAACCATACCATCTGCATGACCAGTAAAATCCTCATTTATTGATCTAAGTGCAGGGATGATGATAACCTCACATTCCAACAATTTGGTCAATTCCGCGATAATACCATCTTTGTTTCTGCCAGAATTTTCAGAGAATATCCTATCAGTAATAATAGCCCTACCATCACAGATAAGGACATTACCACCATCAAGGTTTATATTAGAGGATTGAGCATTGATATTGTTCGTTCTGCACACCTCTTCAACATCAGAACGTGAATCTTCCCATTCTTTGTTTCCTTTGAGATAGCTTGGAGCATACTTGAATTGGATTAACTTCCCAGATTCAGTTTGAACTGGCATATAATCACGACACCAGATATCTTTAGTACCTTTCAAAAAAGCATACTTGACATTATGTTTATCAAGAATATCTGTCAACCTTTTGCACGTTTCAGGATATCGGATATTCAACAATTCTGACATATAGACCATTTGCTCTCCTTTCGCTTTTAAAGATGCGCATATCTCATTTTTGTCACTTGCAGAAACCGTAACGGACAAATTGCTCGCTCTATTTTTGTCAAACTTTGCCTTAATAGTAGAAGAACTATAGTCTAATAAACCCTTACAAATATCTTCTGTAGGTTCAATGTTATTGCTATTACAAATATCCAACAGCACTTCTTCTTTGCCTCTTTTTGATAAGACAAAGTTTTGAATATATTCTTTTTTTATTCTGTTGTTTATTAGCTTGGATTTGTTAAGTTTTTCAAGAAACTTTCTATGATCTGCATCAGACAAATCCTTGTTTGTAACTTGGGCAAACAATTCAATCGTAGGATATTCTTTGTGATGCTTACTTAACCAACTAATCACACTACATGTCGCAGCGACTATACCAACAATACCGCTAACAATGCCAATAATGGATTCTATACTCATAATATTAAACTATGGTCTATTGCTCTCCCCATGATTCGACCGTTAAGGTTAAGAAAAAAGACGTGGGTTGCTGTACTTCTGCTCATCCCAACTCCGCGGCTCTGGTAAAACCTTGTTACAAGGATAAGCAACCAGTTAGCCCACGTCGGGAGGGAATTATGCAGAAGTACACTTACACGTCAATAACCACATACACAGTATGTATATAGCATCAACGTGAGCGACTTGAGATAAAATCACCCACGCGGACGTTAGTTGCGAAGCCTTCTTGTAACAATTGAAAATTTACCAGATTTTCGGAGAAAGAAGATCAACGTTTGTAAACGTCCTAATCAATATGTCTTGAGGCTATCGCCTCGTTCGCAGAACTCGTCTGCTAAACCCGCAAGCCCATAAAGGGCTAACTGGTTTTCAAATGCAAAAATAATAAAACATTTGTTAATCTGCAAATATTTTGCCTTCAATATTCAAAAAATCATCTTATTTTAATTTTTTGCATACTTTGAATGACAAAAACAGAGATCACAAAGATATATTAACAACAAAAAATGAGTTGTTAATGGATTTCTCAAGCTTCATCGCAAGTCCCATGTAACTCCCTTGTACATCCTATGTACCTCCCTTGATCCTATAGTTCTTTATAGGCCAAAGAGCAGAGGCATAGCGGAGGGAGAACGGTGGCAATACCTGTACAGAATGTGGGAAACGAATAACCGAACAAGTAGGATTTACAGGTTTCTAATCTTCCATTCCTGCGGATAGAGGTTATTGGCACGATTACCTATATTCTTTACAAAGCCTAAAGGATGGCCCTGATAGGTGACGATGACAAAGCCTTTGGGCACATCTGCATCAAGTACGATTGCCTCATGATGAAGATACTTCAAAGCATCTTCCTTCGTAAGTTCCGCAAACGGATATTTATCCTTTGGCAGATTGATGAGCAGAGCCTCAGCATGAGCAGGGATGATGTTCTTTCCCTTCTGTGTACCGACAGGATGGCCGTCGGAGAGGATCCTCAATTGAGAATTGAAAATTGAAAATTGAGAATTGCCATCACGCCCATTTTTCCCTTTTTCTTTTTTCTGTTTACCTTCCGATTGCGTACTTTCAATTTTCAATTTTCCATTGTCAATTTTCAATTTTCTAAGCACCGCCATAAACAGGCCCTCACCTTTGGTGGTGCCGGGGATGAAACGATAGACAGGTTTGTCCCAGCCTTTGAGCAAAGAGCCTGTGATATTCCATTCTTCACGAACCTCAATAGGGATAAGTTCTGCTCCGAGAGTCTCACAAATCCATTTCACGTTCTCTTCATCCTCATGCAGATTGAAGGTACAGGTGCTGTAAACCATCACGCCACCTTCATTAAGGCAAGGCCATATATCCTCTATGATGCTTCGCTGGAGAGCGGCACACTTCATCACGTTCTGAAGACTCCACTCCCCTATCGAATCATGATCCTTACGGAACATTCCCTCGCCCGAACATGGCACATCGCATACTATCAAATCAAACATAAGTCCCGATTTCTGATAGTCTATGGCATAGTTATTTGTCACAATGACATTAGGATGCCCTTGCTTCTGCATATTCTCCATCAGGATATTCGCCCTTCTGCGGTCAGGCTCGTTGCTATAAAGTACACAATCATCTGGCAAGGCTGCACGAAGAAGGGTTGACTTTCCACCGGGAGCAGCGCAGAGGTCGAGAACACAGGAACGGCCTCTCCCCCCGCCCTCCCCCGTAGGGAGGGAGCCGGTAGGCGATAAAACATTCGCAATATTCGCATCTCCACAATCCTCCCCCTTTAAGAGGGAGCCGGAGAGTGTCCTTAGCACTTCATCAAGAAACATACTTCCAGCTTCCTGAACATAATAGACTCCTGCATGGAGCAATGGGTCAAGCGTGAAATTAGGACGCTCAGAAAGATAGTAGGCGTTACGACACCAAGGGACAGGGGTAATACGGCCCCCCTCTATCTCCCCCGAGGGGGAGAATTTTAGATACATTTTTTCGTTATCTGGATTCTCGGTTAAGGTTTTATTACTATCAAATAGCCCTCCCCCTCGGGGGAAGTCCGATGTTGATAACATCGGAGTATGTGTCAGTTGGAGGGGGGTCTTAAACGGATTCAGCCTCACGCTAACAGGCACAGCCTCTTCAAAGGAAGCAAGATAATTCTTCCATCTCTCCTCGCCAAAGAGCGAAGAGGTATAATCGATAAATTCTTTTGGAAGCCCACCCAGGCCCTCCCAAAGGGAGGGATGCGATATAGTATTGCCGCTTGTGATCTTTTCCATATAAAATTACGTTTTCATTTCTTATGAGTAGAAATACTATCTACTCCCCCTTGAGGGGGTAAGGGGGGAGGAACCCTCCCTTGGGGAGGGACTGGGTGGGCTTTTAGAATTCAAACCATCCTTCCTCTTCTTCCACCTCTTCCTTCTTCGGTTTCGGCTTTGGAGGGTTCTTCATATTGCCTTCCTCGTCAAACATATCGTAGGTGGTGCGGAGAACCTTGAACTCCGTTCTACGGTTAAGGGCATTAGCCGTTTCCTGCTGATCCGGCTTGAGCTTCGTGATAAACTCTTCGGTAAGAATGTCGCCTTCCTTGAGCCAAGGATAATGCTCTGCCACCTTCTTACGTATCTTCTTCGGTTGCTCCTCACCATAGCCAACAGGCGTGAGACGGTCTGCTGCTATTCCTTTCTTTATAAGATAGTCAACAACAGTCTCGGCACGTTTCTGCGACAAAGCCTTGTTATACTCGTCAGAGCCGCGATAGTCGGTATGGGCCGATAGTTCTATGGTGATATTCGGATTCTCGTTGAGCATCATAACAAGCGAGTCAAGGGCTACGGTACTCTCAGGCAACAAATCTGCCTTGTTGAACACATAGAAGATGTTATCCACGAGCACAGGAGCAGAGATAGAAGCCAGAGGGAACTGAAGGTCATAAACCTCGGATGTCTTTGCGCTATCCACATGCAGTTCTTCCTTGTGGTTCAAGAATCCCGGACAACTGCCCAACACTATATAGTCAACACCCGGAGTTGTCACGAACTCAAACGAACCGTCGCTCTTAACGCCCAACGACTGGTTAGTACCATCGCTACCCACAATCCTTGCCACACCATTAGTAAGCTCATATCCGTCCTGTTCGTATATCCAGCCACGGATAGTCTGCACCACCTCTGGGTTCTCGAATGAATAGATATGATCCCAACCACGCGCATCGCCTCTGTTGCTTGAGAAGAAACCCTTGTTATGATTTCCCTCGAAGGTGAGTCCGAAGTCATCGCCCTGAGAGTTAAGAGGATAGCCGGGATGCGAGAGATGATATTTGTTATCATCACCTGCAACGGCTATGAACACATCCAATCCTCCCATACCCGGATGACCGTCGCTTGAGAAATAGAAGTCGCCATTAGGACGGAACGTAGGGAACATCTCATTTCCCGGAGTATTCACAGGCTCTCCAAGATTCTCCACACCTACCATTCCCGCAGAAGTTAGTCGGGTGCGCCATATATCCAATCCTCCTTTTCCTCCCGGCATATCGCTAACGAAATACAGCCACTCTCCATCGGGCGAGATAGCAGGGTGAGCGTATGATGAAAGGGTATCACTTGTAAGCTTCAATTCCGCAGCCTTGCCCCATGCAGCATCAGAACGCTGAGCCGTAGCAATAGTGGCATAGCGAGGATACTGAGGATCGGTAGGACATTGTGTAAGGTACATCGTGCCGCCATCAACCGACAGACAGCAAGCGCCCTCGTCAAACTCGGTATTCAGTCCGCTGGCTATCTCCTGAGGTCTGCCCCACACGCCCTTCTCATCCTTGTCGGAAAAGAAAATATCGCCCGGCTTAGCTCCTGTGATGCCGCTCAACTCATCACCCTGCGCCTCGTTACGTGTAGAGGTAAAGTAAAGACGGTCATACTGGTCACCGGCAAGCACAGGGCAATAGTCAGCCCTTCGGCCATTGAACACATCCATCTTCTTCACCGTATAGGCAGAACCAGCCTTCTTCCATTCAGGAGCCGACTGGGCAGAGGCAATGCCGTTCTTCACAAGGATATCGTAATCAGCCTGTGAAATCTTCTTCGTGCCATCCTCGCTAACAGTACTGTCCTTGAGTTCCTCAAACTCCTTCAAGGCAGCCTTATACTCGCCATTCTTCAGAAGCATACGAGCGTATGTAAGTCTGTCCTCGGGCTTAGCCTGATTGAATCTCACGGCATTGCGATAGCAAGCCAACGCCTTCATGGTGCTACTCACGCGGGCATAGCACGTAGCCGCCTTCAGGGCACGTTGTCCGCGAAGCTCACGCTCTTTTGGAGGAGTCTTAGAATAAGCCTTCTTGAATTGCTCGCCTGCATCATAGTATTCGCCAAGCGACAGGAATTTCTCACCCTTACGCATAGCATTCTCTGCCGCGCATGAGCACAGCATAAGCACGATAGCGATACAAGATAGAGAAAAAAGAGACTTATTCATATTCTATATAATAACGCACGCGAGCGGTAAATATTGCAGAAAAGAGAAATCCACGCTCCCCATTTGGGAGCGTGGACTCATCATATAATCATTACTTGTTGTAGTTTTCTTCTATATAATTCTTGTAGGAATCATCATCTGCCTGATACATCTTCACTATCGCTTCAAGATCCTCATTTACACCGTTTTTCTCCTTATCATAAGAATACGTTTTTATTACGTTATAAACACCCTCTGCAAAAGTCTGCTTATCCCATGTTTTCGTATGGGATGACAATGCATAGAAAGTACAACCTGCAAGATATACTGCGAGGTAATGCGGATTTGCCTGTGCCCACTTCACCACATTCTCACCAATCATAATATGAACATCGGGCGAAAGCGTAACCCACTGAGTGAGATACTTAACGGCATCAGGCATTGACTTTGCATCACTCACACGAGTAAGAACGAACCTACAACATCCCATTACATCATAGATATGCTTAGAGGTCTCCTCTGGAGTTGTAAAATCTATTGAATCACGATAAAATCCATGCTTCAGATCTTCCCAAAACAGCTTCGTCTCCTTGATAGTTGCATACATTCTATCCACATCTGCCTTATGCTCCACAAGCCAGTTGGCATTCGAGATGTACTGCTTGTCCGCATTCTTCATTGCCTCATGGAAGAAACACTCCAGCAATCCCTTTCTATTCAATTCTGCGAAGAAAGGCATGATGGCATCAGTTACCTTGTTATCTGCATACGCCAATGTAACAGGCTGACCAAGCGTATCTGGAGCAACCAAAGGAATAACCGTGGTGAAAATATCATACAATCTGCCATATTCCGATGGTTCAGTCTTCAGCACTTCCTTAACCTTATTTAGAGAGAGCGTTGTCAATGGACCTGAATCTTCTGACAGTTCCAAATTAGCCCAACCATTCAATGCAGGCTCAAGATTATCAACTTTCTTGCCAACCAAGAATGAATTTAAGGCATAATGGGCAATAGCTCGATAATAGCCACCAAACTTCTCCATAGTATTACCCATCAAAAAATGACTGCCTGGATGAGCAGGCTTATATTCAATAGACTGCTCAAGGTTATACTCCACCTGCCTGTCCCAATGCTCAATCTTAGCCTTATTCTCATCAGAAAGACGAGATATAGTCAACGCCTTGTTATAGTGCAACATCTGCAAGTTACCATAATCATCATCATTAGCCAAGTCAATACCCTTGTCATACACCTCCAACGCCTTGAACGGCTCACCACCATCATCAAGCAAATTGGCATAGAAAAGAAAGGCTGAAGGCAAATAGTCCTCGGCATTAGCTTTCTTGAATAATTTCTCAAGCAATTTCTTTGCCTCTGCACTATTACCCATAGCATAAATAGAATAAGCCTTTTCATAGAGCAGATTGGAATTGTTTGGCAAAATCTTCAAAGCCTCATCATACTTCTTGATAGCCTCTTGATATTGCCCTTTATCATGCAAAGCCACACCTTCCTCTAACAGTTTGTTTGCAGCATCAATCTTTGCATCGTTTTCCTGTCCGTAAGCAAACGAAATGGCAAATATCGCCATCAATAGGAATAAAATTCTTTTTGTTTTCATGTAACTATGTAATTAGAAATTTTAATTCTTAATTATAAAACCTCTTACGCTTGTCTTTCAATTTCTTTAGAATAATAGCACCTACGATATCAAGTCCGTTGAAAGGCTCATCAGCTTCACAGTTCTTCGCTGAAGTTCATAAAGCTGAAACAAGTTTAATATACCATATATAATAACGCAGACAAAGCCTAATTATTGCAGAAATGAAAAATCCACGCTACCTGTTTGGGAGTGTGGATTCTTCATATATCATTATTTTTTGTAGTTCTCTTCTATGAACTTTTCAAAACCCTCTTGGTCATTTTCATATAGATTCTGGAGTTTGTCCAATTCATCAATCTTACCAAGAGTTTCTTTCTCATTGGCATATCTTGCAATAACAGCTGTGATGCCATTCATAAATATATCCTTTGTGAATGTCTTTGTGCCACTTGCCAAAGCAGAGAAAGAACAACCTGCAATATATGAAAACAGAACAGGATGATATTTTTCATTCTGGGCTACCAAATGGGTTATAAAAGAACATACATTCACCGACACATCAGGAGAAGCCACCGTCCATGCAACAATATTACTGGCTGCCTTATTCATATCTGGAGTACCAGAAAGATGAGTAAGATAAAACTTGCAACATCCCATAACATCAGCATTGTGTTTACGAGCATCCTCCACAGTTTTAACCGACATAGAATCAGGAATATATCCATACTGAATATCTTTCATAAAGATAGGCAACCCACGTATATACTCCCACATACGATCCTCAACGTCCTTATGATTTGCCACCCAATCAGCATTAGTGATATACTTCTTCTTAGAATTTTTCATTGCCACATGGAAAAAACACTCCAAAAATCCCTGACGATTCAACTCTGCCAAAAACGGCATAATTGACTCGGCAAAAAAATCTTCTGTATATGCAACCGGAAGTGGTGTACCAAGCGTATCAGGACAAAGCAAAGGTGTTATCGTTGAAAAAATATCATACAACCTGCCATACTCAGACGGCTCACCCTTCATCATTTCATTCACCTTTTTGAAAGCAAGGGTTGTCTTAGGACCAGAGGCCGAATCAAGTTTCAGATCAGACCACGCAGCAAACTCGTTCTCTATCAAATCAACACGATCACCTCCCTGTATGGCAAACATAGCTTCTGCCATAAACGCATCACAGTAACTGTGAGTTACTTGAGATAACACATTGCCCAATAGTGCATAACTTCCTGCATGTGTAGGATTGAATTTGATAGAGTTATGAAGATTATGAAGTATACAATTCTCCCAAGTTTCCTTGTCCTGCTTGTCTTTATCCGCAAAACGGGAGAATGTTAAAGCTGCATTATAATGAATCAACTGCAAGGAATGAAAATCTTCAGGATCCGTTGCTGCGGCAGCCTTCTCATATATCTCTATAGCTTTTACGTGATCTCCTGCATCATCCAAAATACCTGCATAAACCATATACAAAGTGGACAGATCCTTAGCATCGGCCTTTTTTATCTGCTTCTCGACCATTTTCTTCGCTTCCGAAGCCTTACCCATAGCGCTAAGAGTAAATGCCTTCTCAGACACAGCATCAGAGTTATTAGGAGAAAGAACAAGTGCAGAGTCATATCTCAAGATAGCTTCATCATACATACCTTTGTCATGAAGCATAATACCTGTACTCATCAATCTCTTGACTTTCTCATCCGTCTCCTGTCCGTATGCAAACGAAATGACGAATATCGCCATCAATAGGAATAAAATTCTTTTTGTTTTCATGTAACTATGTAATTAGAAAATTTTTGTTCGTAATTATAATACCTCTTCCGCAATAATATTCTCAATCTCCTCTGCCGAGACATCTCCCTTGAAACTATTCATCAGTTTGCCGGCATGGATATAGAAAATCTCGTCGCTGATATCTGTTAGTGAAGAGATGATATGAGAAGAGAATATCACAGTTTTGTGCTTGTCCTTCAAATCCTTGAACCATTTCTTCAGAATGATAGTACCCACGATGTCAAGTCCGTTGAAAGGCTCATCAAGAATCACAATATCAGGTTCCTGAAGCATAAGCGCCATAATGGCAAGTCGTTTCTTCATACCAAGTGAATACCTCGTGGCATATTTATCCAGAGGCAGACGGAAATGAGAGTTTATCTCCTCCAATGCGGCCTTATCAAGCACCTTACCACTCGCCTTCATGCAAAACTCAATATACTCACGACCTGTAACGTATGTATAGTAGAATGGCGTATCACTAAGATAGCCTACAGTCAAGCCATTTGGTATTTCAACCTCACCATCATAGTTCTCCAAATTGGTAAGGCATCTGAACAACGTACTCTTGCCTGCCCCATTCTCGCCCACCATACCATATATCCTTCCCTCTTCAAGAGAAAGACAAACTTTGTCAAGGCATACCTGAGAGCCATATTTCTTCGTAAGATTCTTAACTTCAATCATTGATTACTACATTTGATATATATGAATAGCCTTTGAACATAATCCATGCCAATATCATTACTGACAGGATGAAGATATATGGTATTCCGATTGAAAAATATGCGACAAATACCAATGGAACAAGTACGAATATCATCATCAGCTGATTGTCCGCCATAGTAAACCTCAACATCTCCACTTCCATCAGCAGAATTGTTTCAGCAAGATAAACGCAGACAACAGACATCCACGATATGCCTCCTACAAGCAACAACACAAGGAAAGGCAATAGTAACATACCACATCCCACGGCTATCTGTTCAGTCTTTATCTTCAGAAAATGCAAAGCCGAGCGATAGTTCAGCATCCAGTTTTTATCAGGAGGAAGATTAAGAGCGCTCATTAATTCCAAGCAAACCAATCCTGTTGCCACCTCTACTATGCGGATATTGCCATATATCAAACCTGTCACGGATAGCGTAAGCAACACAATCCAAGGAATAGCATGCCATCTATAGAATTTCTGAAACTCATAGTTTCCCTTCTGGAAAAGCGGGAAACTCGGAATTGTAAATCCAGAACTATATTTTGGCAAGAAAGGAAAGACTATCGCCATACCAATAATGATAGGCAGAGAAAGCCAATCGGAATTTATTATTGCAAGAATTACAAAAGGTAAAGCCACGATAAGCGTATCTGATACCAACAGCCATCTATACCTCTTGCCAAACTGACTTTCAAGGAACATCCTATCACCTCTCGCCTGTAACATCATCAACGCAATAACGACAAATGCCATCAGCCTGTACTTCGCATCTATACAACATAGTCCATAAACCACAAGGCACAGGAATGACAAGAGTAGCAACGTCACCACTCCTAAATCACGGCATATACGATATGCCATTTTCAATCTAAGACTGTAATATACCTTCAACATTAAACCAATGACGCTATAAAGCTATGCCTTCGCTCTGAGTCCGCTCATAGGGACTATAGGATGATGGGACTTGAAACGGACTTACAACGGATTTACAACGGACTTACCCATAAGCCTCCGCTTTCCGACACGAAAAGCGACGAAAAATCCCACACTTCCAAATAATCTGCAATAGACAATTTGAGAGTGTGGGAATGAGATATTGCGTTATCAGAATCGGGCGATTTACTTCTTATCGCCTACGATACGGAACTTCTTCCAATAGTCGGCTACCTGATATGCCTTTACTACTGATGCAGGTACGTGGAGGTCACGATATACTGCGAAGGTCATGTTATCAATAGCAGGTGGATTCTGTGAGAGAATCTTTACAGAAGCAACACTGTTACAGCCATCGAAGGCATAGCTCATGATACTTGTGTTGACACCGTTGATTGTTACGGAAGAGAGTGATGAGCAAAGCATGAATGCTCCTCTGCCGATTGTGATTACAGACTCAGGGATATTTACTGAAGAAAGACCATAGCAAAGGGCAAATGCATTATTACCTATAGTCCTGACAGAATTTGGAATGCTGATATTAGTAAGACTCTGACATCCATAGAATGCGCAAGCACCGATACCTGTCACGGTATTAGGGATGATTGTTCCCTTACAGCCTGCAATGAGCATATTGTTTGCAACGAGAATGATAGCATTACATCCGTTACGGCTGTCGTATACTGCATTATCCTTATCGACAATGATTGTAGAGAGGGCATTGCATGAAGAGAATGCACCCATACCGATATTCTCAACAGATCCTGGGATGTTGATAGCAGTAAGAGCATTGCAAGCGGAGAATGCGCCCTCGCCGATAGTGGTCACGGAATTAGGAATCGTGACAGAAGTAAGTGCACTACATCCATAGAAAGCCTTGTCGCCAATGCTCTTTATGGAGTTAGGGATAGTAACTGACGTAAGACCAATATTCTCAAAGAATGCCTCTTCACCGATTGATGTGACAGTATATTCTTTTCCCTCGTAGGTTACAACCTGCGGAATGGTAACAGCTCCAGAATAAGAAGACGAATAAGAATCCGCAGGAGCACTCTCGTTGTAGGTTACCTGTGCTTCTCTCTTGTTACCGTCTAAGTTGTAATAGACACCATTGATTTTGGTCTCGGCAAATGTAGCCATTGAAATCATAAACGCCACTGAGAGCATCATGATCTTAGAGTAAGTTTTTTCCATTTCGTCTGTTTTAAGAAAACAACATTATGTATTATATATTAAACTTTGTTTCTATGCTTTTATTGTATAATATTTTTACAGAATTGCATTTTTTAATCTTTTTTTTGAAAGTCGTTAAAAAACTTAAAACGAATTACGGTTTATGAATCGTCTGCGCGGCATGATAGTGGCATCGGAATCCGCGTATCTTAACCCGTTGGATTTCAAAGTATTCATAATCTGCATCAATAATAGATCTTTCCTCCCGAATCGATTGCGGCGGCTGAAACACGAACGCGAGTTGGACGGGAATTATTATAGAAACTTATAGTGAACTTGCCATCGGCATCGGGTCGGGCATTGGGATTCCAGTAGAGTGTGCGACGATAATCGACTGGGCGTTGTGGCGATAGGGCTGAATAGTCGGGGCTATAGAATTCCTCTGCATACGTGATGCCTGGGAATACATATCGGCGGTCGCGATATGAGGGGCGTACTCCGTCGTCCTCGATTGGAATGAAGTCGAGCAGAACGGATGCTGTATTAGCTTCGGCAACATAACCGGAATCTGTGCGAAGCTCATAATCGGTATATACACGCACTTCTTTCATTCTACTGAGGCGCAGATGGTCGAACATATAGTTTGTTGACATATTGACATCAAACTCTGATGTTCCTTGCACATAGTTGCGGAAGAAGGTTGCTTTCTCCATCATAGCGCGTACATTGGGCTGTTGCATCAACCCCATATTACCGAAGAGACCGTTAACGGCCTGCAGGGGGAATTTCTTGAAATTCATCACGCCTGGCGAAAGTCCATAGTCGGTAACATCGTTATACAGGGCATAGATATCGCGAACAATGGCTGGCTTTGACAAATCCCATGAACGTTTGCCACGGCGACGTGACTTCACGATAACCGTCTGAAGCGTATGGTTGCCGGCAAGTCTGCTTGTCTGCGGAATGTTGCCATCGTCGTCTTCATCAACAAAAAGGAGCTCAGGTGAGTTAACCTGATACCATGAGTAGGGATAGGTGAAAACAGGGAAGAACATATCGCGCTTGACATAATAGTCGGGGAAAGCTCGCTCATCGCGCCATTTCTTGTCTTTTAAGCCTTCCATACTACGCTTTACAGAATCTTTCACATTGTATGCCTTGATGAAAAGTATGCCATTATCATAGTAGGGAGGTATCTGGAATGAGAATTTTCCTCCATCGCCAGTCTTGGCAACAACGCCATAGCTTTTGCCGTCAAACTCCACCTCGCCCTCGACAAGCACTTCCTTCTTCAAGGCCTTGCCGTTATGGAAATCGTCAAGAGGCTCAATGGTTGCCTCTTCCTGCAAATCGGTCTCTATCTCAGGTACTTCGGCAACGGAATCATCAACAGGAGTAACATTTTCGTCAATGTTACCTCCACTGCGATTCAGGAAAGCAAAGGTATCACTTTTATCAGATGATAAGGAGGGGCTCTTCATCATTTTCTCAACATCCTCGGGCTCAATGGTTTCGGCTGTATTTGGAATCTTATACACACTTCCCTCAAAGGTGGTGGTAAGCTCAGGCATATAGCGAGCCTTCTTCACACGCTTGTACCTTCGCCACCCCTGTATCATCATGAGCTGGTCGAGACGTGATGTATGCTCTGCATCATCTGAGGCGAAGTAATAGGCAGGATAAGCCACAAAGCCGCGAAGTTCGCTACTAAGGAGCATATCCGTAAGGATATTACCATCGTCATAACCGCAATCATCAGTTCTTGCATCACGTATCGCAATCGAGTAAGTCTTAGGCGATGAAGCATTAGTAGCGGATAAAAGTTCAAAATCCACTTTCTGATATGGTTTCAAAATTGTCTTATCCCCGACCTCACCAGCATCGGTTGTCATCTTCATATCTATCTTAGTGCCCATATCGTGATTGTTCACGAAAAAGAGTCGGGAAGCAAGAGGGTGGGCATCAGCATCATATATTACAATATCATTGATACCTGTTGGTAACGGTATATCCTTGAGCGATATATTACTCTCACCATTAAGACGCTGGAATTTCTGCAGTCTGCCACGGCATAGCACAGCATACGCTGCCGCCTTTATGCCAACGGCATTTACGGTAGCTGTAGATGTAAGGTGGTCATAATGAAGAACAAAACCTTGTTTTCCTGCTTTTGGAAGTTTGAACGAATACTCTTTACCCTCCCATTTGAAAGATATCTTTTCCTGAGTATCAGATGGTGTATAGGAGAAAACGCCACGTCCCATATAATCGGTCTTTACTGTTGTTCCGTCGGCAAGTTTCCCTTCAACATCAACAGCCTGCCCATCCTGATCGGTTGCCTCAAAGGCAATAGTATTCTTAACTCCCAGCACACTATTTCCTCCTTCTGGCAAGAACTTCACAAGAAGACGGCGAGTGGATTTCTGCATGTGTTGCTTGGGACGACGCGACATATAGCGCTCATCGTATGAACCATTCTCAACCTTGTTATACACCGGCACCACACGCGAATACAATCCTGGATATTCGCGGAAGAAATCGGCACACATCTGCTTATTATAGAACCTTCGCTCGTCAATAAATGAATACTTGCGATGGGTAACATTGAAATTGAGCTGCCACTTGGTATATGCACGAATCTCGTAATATCCCGAATAAAGGCTATCGGATAGTGCGAACTGCCCGCAGGTCAAGCCTTTGTCGGAAACAATTACATGCTGACGCTCTACCACAAATCCATCGGAATTGAGCAGTTCCACGTACAACAGCTTTGAAAGATTGGTAGGGTGCAGGTCATCAGCAGTAACCACATAAGCCTTATACCAGATGGTATCACCGAGGAAATAGCAGTTGTTATCGAGATGCAAATATATCTTTTCCTGAATCTGCGGTTTGTCACGAAGCACACTTTCAAGCGAGTCTATGGCATCGGCATGAGTGTTTAGGGCAAAGATGAAAGATAATATGGCCGTAATAAAAGATTTTGTCTTCATGAAATGAAAAATAGATTTACTATTAGCTTTTGCAAAGCTAAATGCTTTATTGTTTATAAAATTCGACGTACTATTGTTTTATGGTTAATATTTTCTGCATGCAAAGGAAATTATTATTTTCCTTTTAGCCAAGTGGAACTTCGAAAACCATCTTGCCCTGAAAAATGTCGAACAAAAACATTTTTTTCAGGGACAAGACAATTTATTTTTCACCATCACTTAAATGGCAAATACCAGTTACGAGGATCGCGGAGGTCTTTCTGCGGTCGGTTACCCGAAAGTTTTTCTACAAACCATAGCGAACCGAAGTTACCGCCCCATATTCCCATTTCATTGAAATGGCGGGCAATACGCTGGAGGTCGTAGAATCGGCGTCCCTCGAAGGCAAATTCCTTGGCATACTCATCGCAAAGCAAATCAAGCATAGCAGCAACAGAATCAGCCTTTGAAGTACCTACGCTAACACCATATTTCCCTGCTATCTCCTTCATCTTCTCGCCGATGATGACATCAGGCAAATAATGGGTATTCATCTGAGAACCAAGGGCCGTCGCACGTGAACCTTTTGCCGACTGTGCAAGCTCATTCTCCTTCCTGTTGTAGGTGCAAGAGCCATGAGCATGAATGCCATACACATCATTCGCGTTGAAGATTTCACGATACTGCGCATTGAGGAAAGGCAAGGTAGTGCCGAGCATATCCACCGATTTCTGCGACATATACTTATACGGCTCAATCCTCGGAGTTCCGTCAACATTAAGCACAATTTTACCCTCAGAATCAAGAGTAGGTTTCCGAACAAGGTTCTCAAGGTATGTGGATATACCATTTTTGAGGATGGCAAATGCTACATCGGTATATTCCATTGCATTGAGTGCCTCCGCAAGATGCAGATAGATGGTAGATGTGCGATAAAGATATACATTGGCACTCTTTACCTTGCTTACATACGTCTTTGTAACATCCGAAGGATTTCGATAGAGAATAGCCAAGTCGGGATCACTATTTAGCGATGTTATGCTTGCACGACCATCGCCTGCCTTGTATCGCTTCACATTGGTAGGATAGCTGGTATTGACAGACTGACCGTTATAGCTTGTGGGGTAGTAATAGTAATCGGCAGAATCGGTCAACTCATAGAACGCCTTCGACGGCTGAATCTGAATATTATCAGCACGAGGACAATCCGATGACTGGTTTATGGAGTAATAGTCGTAGCCGAATGCCAATGGCACGGTCGTTGTCTTTCCATTCAGCGAACTTACCGCCATCGGGATATAGGAAACTACATCTTTCGGATTTGAATTATTGGCAAAAGAAAAGCTATAGTTATCGGTCATATCATTGAAATCCAGAGAGTAATCTTCTGGGAAAGTAATATCATCCCTCATACGGAAAGAAAAACGTTCTTCCGGCATAACCCCATACCTACACAGATAGTCTGCATATTTCTCGGCTGCCTTCTGATACTGCGCCGTTTCAAGATACATATCGCCGAGAATAACCTGAACAGGCACGAATATCTTCGACATATCGATTGCCTTACTCTCACCCCAGTTGGTTGTGCCGATAGGATGGATGGGCTCGTTGAAATCAGGCACCCTGGTATTCGGATAACGGCTCAGAAGCATTTCTAGTTCTGGAGCAAGCGTCTCTACAATTTGGGATAGGTTCTTCTGGCAGGCAGGATCCGCAGCCTTCGCCTCAATCTGTGAGATGGAGGTCAACGGTTCGGTGTAGAACGGAATGGTGAGGCCATCTGCATTACCGCAATATATTCGCGCCAACTGAAGATAAGCCCACGCACGCCAAGCAGCAACGGCAATATACTCATCAATAGCCACGTTTGTAGAACCAGTCTTCAGCGTAGAGTCACGATGAGCAAGATAGTAGTTACAGTTATTAATGACCTTATAGAACACATACGAGCTATCGTACGCATTATCCAAACTGGCAGAATAGTTGGCAAGTTCCTTAAGGTTCTTGTCGGTATTAGCCTCATCCACGGTGACGAGCTCACCACGCAACTCTCCAATATAGAAATACAGGTCAGCCACCTGCTGCATAGCCTGAGCTATTCCAAGTGCATAGAACATAGAGTCCGTCTTTGCATTCAACTCAGGATTAGAGACCATACTTTCGTTGTCAGTCTCAAGCATGTCAGAGCAGGAGTTCAGCGTAAAGAGAAGTGCGAAAAGTGGAACTGCGAAGCTGACGAACTTGCGCAGAATGCAGAATGGCACCCTACCCTTATTCTTATATTTCAGAATCGAATTTTTCATTTATTATAGATTTATTTTTAATCCAAGTACAAACGCACGGCTCTGCGCAATATTTCCGCAGTCTATGCCCTGATACATCACGCTATTGCCGATACTGAACTCAGGGTCATTACCCGTGTAATGCGTGAGAGTGAATAGATTCTGCGCCTCTGCCCACACACTGATGCCCTGAAGCCATGACTGCCAGTTCTCAGGCATAGGCAACTGCCAGTTCACACGTACAAACTTCATACGCAGGTATGAGCCATCCTCTATCCATCGGTCAGAGAAACGGTTGTTCTGCATCGGGTCTCCGTATGCAAGACGCGGAAGCGATGCCCTCTGTCCCTCATATCGCCAATGGTCAAGTTCTGCCACCTGCTGATTGTAGAATGCGGAACCAGAGTTGAGGATAGTACGCTGATAGTTATATACGTCATTGCCAAGACAGAAGTTAAAGCCAAGGTCAAGAGTGACATCTTTCCATGTCAGAGTAGCGAATATGTTACCGTATATATCAGGATTCGGATTTCCTATCACCGTCTTATCAGCATCATTTATAACACCGTCGCCGTTAAGATCAACGAAACGCACATCTCCAGCCCCGAACCTAACATCCTGTCCTGCTGCATTCTTCATAACGAGATACCCTTGCAGACATGCCGTGCGAGCCTCTGCATCTGAAGCGAAAATGCCATTTGTTTTGTAACCGTAGAAGAGCGCCACAGGATTCCCCGTGGAAACAAGGATATTATCCTCGCCATATACAGAGTTTGTATAGTTGCCGTCAGGAAGCGTTGTCACTTTATTTGCATAATGACCTATTGTTGCCCCAAGTTCAAAAGTCCAGTCGCGTGTTGCAACCGGTTTTCCAGATAAAGCTATCTCAAAGCCCTTGTTTCTCAGTTCTCCACCATTATTCCAATACTTGTTTATACCCGAAATAGGTGAAGAGAAGGTTTTGAGCGTCAGGAGATTCCTTGTCTTGTGGATGTAAAAGTTGAAATCAAGAGACAGTCGGTTATTAAGCATATTGGTTAGGAACCCGACGTTCCACTTCGTCGTCGTTTCCCATTTTATACGCTCATTACCAATAGTCGTCATCTGTCCTCCTATCGCGTCATAGTTATAGCGCACGGATGAGAAGGAAGTGCGTGCAGCATAGTTTGAAATATCATCATTTCCGCTGATATCATATCCGACATTAAGACGGAGATAATCTATACTTGCATCCTTTGGGAACCAGTCCTCGTTTGTCATCACCCACCCCATCTGAACACTAGGGAACACAGCCCACGACGTGCCAAATGCATTCAATGCACCAGGTGACTCTTTTCCAAAACGGCTGTTTGCCTCTGCAAGAAGCGAAACTGTGGCGAAGTAACGATTGCGGAAACTATAATCTGCACTCGCATACCACTGTATGTTCTTCCAGACATCCTTCGCACCATCCACATCGGAATAGCCGGCCGACGGATCAGCAGTCAGATATGAATTCTTATCCGACTGCGGTGAACTAAATTCGGTAGTTGCATCACTTGCATCGTATGAAAAACTATTATACCGGAAACCGGAAACCACAGCCACATTATGTGCTCCGTACTTGTTGTTCCAGTCTATGTGAGTATTGCTCAGCACGTTAGTCTCCTTTGCAAAGAGCGAGCTTTTCTGATTATATACTATTCCAAGTCCTTCCACCTCAAATGGAGGCACGCCTCCTGAAGGGCGGTTATATCGCTGTGAGTTACGATTGAGGTAATAGCTGAACTGCGAAGTTGCAGAGAGATGACTATTAATAGTATAAGTCGGGGCTATCTGCACGTTGAAATACGTGTTCTCAACCTTGTTCTTGTTGTCACCATTTCCATTTTTTATAATGGCAGTCGGATTTGCAAGAGAATACGCATAAGCGTTGTTATGAAGTTTCTGGCTCAACGGACTGAACAACTGATCATAATCAGACAACAGACTTGTGAATCCACCTACATGCTTGTTATACTGATATGGTGTAATGAGCGGTGACTTGATAAGTGTCAGATCGGTTGGCGATGTCACTGGACTCTTGCTGAAGTCTGAAGGGAAACCGTCATCAAAAAGGAAGTTATTGGTACGTACGAACGACATGTCAAACTTCGTGGTGAGATTCCACAATATACTAATGTCAGTATTGAAGTGTACATTCAGTCTATCGAAACCCGATTCTTTCACAGGGCTCTGAGCATTGGCATACCCAACAAACAGGTTATACATACCAATATCATCACCACCTTGCACGTTGATGTTATAGTTCTGCGTCACAGCCGTGCGATATACCTCATCTTTCCAGTCGGTATCATTGTGATACATTTTATAATAGTAACTATTCGGATCATCATTCAGAAAGTTGAAAATAGCATCACGATTCTCCGACTTCCTCAGTTCAGACACAGTACCGAGCATCTCCGTAGCATAGTCACGATACTGCAAAGCATTCATCACCTTCTGAGTACAAGGTATCAATGTGATACCAGCAGACAAGTCAACATCAATGCGTGTCGCCATGCTGTGTCCGCGCTTTGTCTCTATGAGGATTACGCCATTGGCACCACGTGCTCCATAGAGCGCTGTAGCATTCTTCAGCACCGTCACTTTCTCTATATTCTCAGGCGAAAGAGATGCCAAACCATTAAATGCATGTCCACTATGCAAGATAGCACGATTGAGCTGCATATCTGTCTCCACACCATCAATAATTATAAGCGGTTGAGAATTTGCATTTATAGAGCTAAGGCCACGGATGAACATTGCGCTACCACCATCAAGCACTCCAGAACGTGTGACAGAACGAAGATGACCAGCAAGATTAGCATGTATTTCCTCATCAAGCACAATGCTACCACCCATCATTTTAGAGGTTGAAGATGCCGTATAGTCAGTGCCATCAACATACATATTCCTAAACTTCTTACTGATCAGCTTTATCTGAATCCTCTGCATTGTATCATTACTTCTGATAGCCACCTGCTGTGCCATATATGAAAGAGAGCTAACATAGAGAGAGGTACAGAAATCGGGAACCGCAATCGTAAACTCACCTTTCGCATTAGTCATAGCCGTATATCGATTGTCACCAAGAGCCTGAACACGGACACCAGCAACAGGAAGATTAGTGGCATCGTCTATTACAATGCCAACAAGCTGTATAACAGTATTCTTATCGACTTGCAGAGTACGTTTCGGAGCCTTGAATCCCTCCACAGTATCATCGTCAAAGGTATCATCATCCACATCCTGAGCGTAGATATTGGCACAGAAGGGCACGGCTATGGCGCAGAAAAAGAGCCTTAGTCCCTGTCTTCGTATTATGTCTATCGTATTCTTCATTTACTCTTTCTAAATTTTTTCTTTATTCGCAGAAGCTCATCAAGCTAACGCTATTCATCATTCCTTGGTCTCAGAATGATATTCGCAATACGGATTTGCGCATCATACTTAGTCTTGTTGCTCATACTGAATGAGCTCAAAGTACTCATAACCTTGATGTTAGGAGCAGCATCTGTTCCATAGTAGCAAATAGGGAATGTGAAATGACCAAGATATATGGTATCTACCTTAGTAGGATTATTCTCGAAAGCCTTGACCTTTGAAATCTTTGCTATAGTGGTCTGGAGCGTATCACCATCCAAGCGTCCTGTCTGAGGTTCGTTCTTCGCATCAGTATAATGAAGGTCAAAACGCAGAGTATATGGTAAAGGAGAACCATCAACGATTGCCGGAACTACCACCGCATAGATGTCGTATGTGGTAGAGAGGACATCAGGAAGATAGAAGTCCATCTCAGGAGCATAGTTAGAGCCTTCAGGAAGGGAGGCACGTACATACTCTAGATTAACCTCGTCATCATCAAGTTTACAGAATGATTCCAGGAGATTTCTACGCTCAATATAAAAATTATCATATGTGTATCCACTTGTACTTACAACACGACCAGGCTTACGTGTCTTGATTACTGGGGCGTATGTCTCTAAGGCGCGGAATGGATATTCACTCACTACGCGTGCATGACCATTACTCAACTGCTGCTTAAGCACTGTAGCCTTGTCAAGTTTCTGAAGCTCGGTGAGCTTATTGCCTGAAGTTGAATAGAGAGTATCATTTTCAGCAAAGTCGGCACCAGTCCCGAGTTTTGAGTTATACTTTCTGTTATTCTCTGAAAAGGCAGTATTGAGAACTATCCAGCGTTTTGCAATAGAGTCTGTCCAGTAAGCCTTAGTGTCCTGTATCTCTGCATCAGAAGGAGCTGCGCTCAGAGTAGCGGCATTATTTGCATCAACACCCACATTGGCTGCAAGGATAGTAGCCTTACCCGTGGATGTAGTAGGGCAAGTACCACCCTTCTTGCCTACAAAATCTGTAGAGGAACTACTGAGATTCTGATATTTGATAGGCGTAATATACTTATAATACGACTTTATCTTGTCATATGCCTTCTGCCACGCTGCATCTGTTGGTATGATGACGGTATAGAGGCTATCCTCATTATCAAGCTCAGAATTGAGATGCTGACGGTTGGTAACGAATGAGTTTGACTTCACCATAACAGAGTCATCATACACCTGATAGCCGTTCACAATCTCACCCTTAACAGAAGCCTCCTCATCCAGAGTTATCTTCTCATACCTCTTCACGTATGCATTGAAGTATGAATCAGCTATGCCATACTGTTTTTTGTCGGTAAAGAAATTCTCGTATGCATTAGGACGGAAAGGCACCATGCCGTTAATAGTATAGAGAAGTCCATTGCTTGACGGGGTATTAAAGGCTTCGTCGCCCCTGTTTATTATCTTACCGTCGAATGTGAGAGCACCTGTATTCTTTCCAGAGAAACGTATAAGTTTCTTGCTGAGCATATACACCACCGTGTCATTCGGATTCGACTCAAAGTGTGAATAGTTTGCCACATGGTCATACACAAACTGTTCCACCACCTTCTTCTTTGTCGCAGTATTCTGTGCCAATGCCATGATAGAGTCCTTGTTAAACGTTCCATTGACAGGTGCCCACACCGTATAAGTGGTAGGAGCATTCAGTACTGCATCATATCCTACAGCTTGAAGAACCTGTGCAAAGTCGCTCAACTCTCCTTTTGCAGATATATTCTCCCACAGCGTCTTTCCTGCAGATGGATGATCAGATTCCACGGGGTTGTTATAGGATGAGAAGTCGGAGCAGGAAGAGAAGCCCCATACCCCCCAAAGAGGAAGCATGAATGACAATAATGCCATCTGAGGCTTATTTATATATTTCCTGATATTCATTATCAATTGCCAATTATTCATTATTAATTATCAATTAGGCCATTTCAAGAGGCTCAATACCAATCCTCAGTCATCGTTGCATCATTGATGACTGTTGTAGGTACAAGCTCAAGGAAGTCGAATGATCCACCAAGAGTAGTTTCCTCAGGAATAAGGTTACGCAGACGCAACCAGTAATCATTGCGCTGATCAAGATGGATAGTTCCAAGAATACGACGCATCATACTTGTTCCGTAACCTTCCTCATATCGGCAACAGTTGCTTATTGTCTGTATAAGCTGATTCGCAGATGTAGCACGTTCTTTTATCTCGTTGTAGGTACCACGAGAGAAACTTGCAGGAGCACGCATATAATTATGGTTGCGCATTACGAGGTCAGAAGCCACACCATAGTCAGAGAACTCGCTTGAGAACATATAGCCAGTAGCATCACGATCTGCATCAAGCGATGAGTTCGGATAACGGGCATCGAAAGGAACTCCAAGCGGTTGCATCGAAGCAGCATTCTTCGACGTTCCTATGAAATACTGCATAAGTCCTGAGTTTGCCATAGGAGGATAGATGACACGAAGCTCATAATCGCCCGTAGGAACACTCGGAAGCTTTACAGCAAAGTCGTATGCTCCCCAGAATGAAAGTTGGTCAGCCTCCCATGCACGCCAAGCTCCCTGTGTGTACCAAGAAATGCCAGATGAAGTGCCTGTAAAGCTATACAGATTATCGAAATAATCCACAGGGAAACGAGTCATAGTACCAGCCGAACCATTCAGGTTCTTACTTGCTATCTCCGTCTCTGTAGCAAAGCGGATATCATTATTGGCAAGTTCATACAACATAGAGCCTGTATCTATGCGTAAACGCTCATTTAGTACCTTCTGAGGCACGTCCGCACTATAAACAAGCATACCGTTTATGCCATGCACATAACCATTGAGTGCCTTTATGTTACTACGACTATCGGTATATACCATTATGCCAGGGATAAGCACCTGATGCGTAGAAGCTTTACCCATAGTACCAACCTCGTCGGTCAATGTGTTATGCTGACGAAATCGGTTTATGAAGATACCTGTCCTTGAACCTGTTGATATCTCTCCGTTCTCCTTCTGATACAAAGGCTGCCATATCTTCATCAAGGTGTGAGGAAGCAAAGTCTCATAATAGTCAAACGGCTCACCACCAAATGCGTAGTTCCAGTTCACGTTAGAGGCATTATATCCGAAAAGCAACTTTGAAGTTGCCATACCAGCCTTGAGAATATGATAGCGAACAAACATATTCACCACGTTGTAGGTATAGGTGTAGTCATCGCCCGTACTAACCTTCTCACCATCAGGCAACGGATACCAGTTCTCGGCATCCTTATACCATTCAACACACTTTGCCTTCAAATCAGCAAATGTGCGAATACCATTAGCTGCCATTATTGTAGAATCCTCAGCAAAAACCGTGTATCTAACGTTACACTCCGCAGGTACATAGAACTCGGTAGAAGACCAACTTGAGCCTGGACGCCCATGATTATTATCAATAGCGTCATTGAACTCCTTCTTTGTCTTTGAAAGCAACGGGAGCATACCAGTCTTCTCAAGAGCCTCATAGAATACTTTATATTGTGTGAGGTTCTTCATCATCTCATTGATTGTCTGGGTATTGCGAGGAATCACCTTGTTGATATAGTGGAGATATCCATTTGCTAGCTCAATATCATGGCGGTCATTATCCCTGTCTACTATGGCAGAGCCACCAAGACGCACGGATCCGTCGTCGCAGATTTCAGAACTGAATGTCTGACCGAGATACGTAAACACCTCATTAGCACCTGCACTTGATGTCTCCGACAAGTCGGCATAGAGATATGTCATCGTTGAGATATGGTACTTGGCAATCTCCTTGCACTGCTGATCCGTAAGACCTTCAACGGAGTTATCCGTCATGCCATTATGCACCAGATTACCATTATCATCCGTTGACTTAGGGTCATTCCATAAACTATCAACATATGCAATTACGCCCTCGTTGCTCGGTGCATAACAAGTGTATTGACCATACGTACGCATCTCCGCCCATAGGTTGGCCCTCTCAAGAATCTGCCTAAAGAGTGAGAGATTATCATCCTCTTCAACAAATTCCTGAATCGTCTGCCCCGTAAACGTATATAGGTCAGATTCATCCGGCTCTTTGTTGCAGGAGGTAAAGCCCCCTGCCCCCCAAAAGAGGAGCATTATCGACAGTAATGTCGTCAGAGTTCTATTTATATATTTACAAATATTCATGTTTACAAATTCTATTATCAATTAGCATTTGTGCGATAAATTCCATCTACTCATCTCCATTTATTTATGGGAAATCAGAGATTGAGTATCTCCGAGTATGCGTCAGGAACCGGGGGAGGGGTGTTTTTAATAATTCCTCTCTGCCGTTGCCCTATCCTTATATGCAGGATTCTGTCTCAACAGAGCATTTACTTCCACTTCCGACTTCAGTACTGGCAAATACAGATAAGGTTCTGTCTTGATATTTGCCACCATAGCAGAGCCGTTTCTGTTAGTATATTTACGAGCCATTAGACTAAGGAAACCTTCATGATTCTTAGCCTGATTGTCACCAAGGTCAACCAAAAGAGTGGTATAATTAACACCGTTCATGTGACGATAGTTATAACGAAGCATATCATACCAGCGTTTACCCTCAAAGCAGAGCTCACGAGCACGTTCGTTCATAACCTCAAGTTCAAGATCTTCACATGTCTTGTCCAGCGAAGAAACATAATTGGCAACTGCTCTCGCGAAGTCAGCCGTTTCTGCATCCTGAACATTGAGTTTATATGCAAGAGAGTCATACAAGGATATTCCATCCTTCTGTGCACGTGTATTCACAATCTGCACCTGACGCATACCTGTAACGAGACTGTTACTTATCTCTTGCACCTTAGAATATACACTCTTAGCAATTGACACGGAGTCATGAAGTGAACCAGCATTCGCAATCTGAGATACAACAGACTTTACTTCCTCGTGCATCAGATTTGCAATCTGAATCATAGCCTCAGCCTTCATCAGCATCACGTCTGTAACACGATACACAATCCAATTTGTCCTATAGCCAGAATATGAACGATTTGACGGTGCATCAGCGATGACATCCCCAATTATGTTCTGACCAACATACTTACGAATCATCACCTCATCCTCTACTCCAGTATTGAAGTTATATACACTCTCAAAACCTCGGACATCAGTTATCGCATCACTAGTATGCAATTGATTAAACACATTAACATTCAAGCCTATATTCGTATTTTTCTTTATGGATGAATAATACGAATTGGTATAGAACCAAGGCTTTGCATTGGATGTAGATCTGCTTTTGTAATAGGCATTACAAAGACCTGTATTATCGTTAAACTGAAGTTCAAGCAGCGACTCACTATCATTTCCAGAAACGAATGAACGGAAATAATTTCTGAAGAGATTTAGATTATATCCGTCATCATCAAACTGACTGCTATTGCTGGAACGCTTAACAGCAATGCCACGCGCATCCCGAATCATATCACATAGCTCCACGCAACGCTTGTAGTCAGAAATAGAATGATTTACAGATGCTCTCCACAGATAGCAATCAGCCAAAAGTGCATAGATACTATTACGTGTAAAGCAACCATATTTCTGCACATTATCCGTCACATTAGCTGTTGAAAGTGCATCATTCTTAACTTCCTCAAGGTCTGAGATTATCTGATCAAGCACCACTCCGGCTGCAGTCTGTCCAACGCTGAGTTGCTGAGAACTCTCCTTGTATGGCTCAAGGACCAATGGCACATCACGGAATGCCCTGATAAGATAGAAATAGCACAACCCACGTAACGCCTTCATCTGAGCTACCACATTCTTATGGTCACCCTCAAGGTAGTTAGGATCAATATCCATCACCTCTGCCGATTTTGAGATAATAAGGTTACAGGTATTGATTACGGAATACATTGACGCCCAGCTATTATGGCGGTTATCAGTCTGAAGATTGTTTGAATCAAACTGATTCAACTCATTTATACTTAACGATGTATTCACATTAAGTTCATCTGAACGACATTGCCATATAATCAATTTTCTCTGCACGTCCTCAGAAGCCATTGAAGTATAGGCTCCGTTCACCATTGACTGCACCTGTGTCTTTGTTTTCCAGAAATCCTCCTCCACTGTCTTGTCATCAGGAAGGATAACAGTATCCACGCAGGAGGTAAAAGAGGAAAAGCCCAACAAAAAGAAAAGGCCCCAAGCCACCCATCTACCAAAGGGTGAACTTTTCAAGTAGCTTTTTCTGCTAAAAGTGTTCGCTATGTGTCGCAATATGTTGTGCAATATACTCATTATCAATTATTCTTTATCAATTATTCACTATTAATCAGCCTGTGGAGTTAGAACCCTATAGCTAAAGATGCGGTAAACGACTTTGAACGCGCAGTCTTATTATCAATTGCAATACCCCAACCGCCAACTGATATCTCAGGATCAACACCAGAATACTTGGTAAAACAGAATAGATTATTCATAGTCACGTAGAAATGCAACTGATTCAACCCATACTTCTTCAAGGTTTTCTTAGGGAAGTTATAATCCACCTGAAGATTCTGGAAACGGAGGAATGAACCATCCTCAACAAAGCGGCTAGAACCCTGATAGTTGTATGACGAGTTATCATCATACACATACATAGCACGTGGAATCATTGTCACATCACCATCCTTACGCCAACGCCAATTCACCGTAGCACACTGGTTGTATGCACCAGCCATGGATTCAAGGTCACGACGTGCAGCATTCACTATTTTATTACCCCAACGATATGTAAAGCGAGCCTTCATACTCCAACAACCATATTGCAACGTCACGTTGAAACCGCCTTGCAGTTTCGGCATGGAGTTTCCCAAATACACTATATCAAGGGCATTTATCTGTCCATCGTGGTTGATATCCTCATATATAGCATCACCACCTTGGAAAGTGTATGTCGTAGAGCCTGGGGTATAGTTATATACAATACGCTTTGGCTGGCCATTGTTATCCATAACCACCTTACCATCTGTACCCGTGACAACTGGCATTGTCTTACCGTCGGCAAGCATTGAGTTTATCCAGTTCTCGTAGTCAGTTGTTGTCCACGCTGGATTGCTTTGCATCTGCTCCGTATTGTAGTTCTTGAGATAATCGAACGAATACTGATATACGCCCTTATTGCGAAAGCCATAGATTGAGCCAAGAGCATTACCTGTCTGAACTCGGTTGAGATATTCACCGCGTTTCGTGGCGCTCCAGTCAGAATTGATTGCATTGAGCACACGGTCATCCATCTCCGTTATCTCATTATAGTTCTGAGCGATATTGAAGCCTGCACTCATGGAGAACTCACCAATCTTCAGGAATTTCTTACCTGAAATATTCAGTTCCCAACCATCATTCTTCATACATCCTACATTCTGATATGCAAGGTCCGCATAACCTGTAGTCGTAGGGATGACAACTTTCTTCTGCAACAGATCCTGTGTGTATTTATGATAGAAATCGAAATCAACTTCAATAATATCATCAAGAAAACCGAGATTAAAACCGAAGTTGTATGATGTGGTCTTCTCCCAACGAAGATCGTCTAGTTTCAAGCCATCCATGCGTGAGGCTGAGCCGTAGGCGCCCGTGGTGGTAGTGTAGGTGTTGTAGAACAGGTAATCAGCATCGGGTGACTTGCCATTGATGCCCCATGAGGCTCGCAGTCCCACCATTGAGACGTGTCTGCGCAACGGCTCGAAAAACGGCTCATCGGATATGTTGTAGCGCAGAGACACACCTGGAAAGTATGCCCATTTCTGTCTGGGACCGAACTTGGAATCGCCATCGACACGGAGGGAGAAACCGAGGTTGTAGCGCTGCCTATAGGAGAAGTGGGCGTTGTAGAGGAGGTTCTGTGAGGCGGCACGTGTGTTGCCATCCGACAGTCCGTTGTAGAGCTTGCCCCTGATGGTGGTGTAGAGCAACGCCCCCTCAGATGCGACCGACGTGATTCCGTTGGGCATGTTGTGCTTTGCAACATACTGCGAACTGCCGCGCTCCGTGCTCATCTCGTAACGGGCAAGCATGGTCATGGTGATATCCTCATTCTTAAAATATGGATTGAAGACAAACTCACCGCGCGCGCCTATCTTCAGGCGATTGGACTCTGTCTTCTCTGAGTAGTTGTACTGAAGCGGCGAGTTTGTCCATGTAGACGGTGCTATCTCTGCCGACACATAGGCTGGCACCGAGCGTGCGTAGATGTCGAAATCCACGTGTCCGTTGAACGTGAGACGCGTCTGTCCAGCAGCCGTACCGAGCAACTCGTACTTTATGTTGAAGTCGGGCGTGATGCGGTAGGTCTCATCCCTTTTCCATGACTGGTGGGCATTTGCCATGGGGTTGCCTATCTCAGAGATGGAACGCAGCTCGTATGAAGTGTAGTTGCCTGTATATGGGGTGAGATCATTGAGTGTTCCGACAGGATTCATAGTATAGAACTGATCTGTATCATTTCCATATGCATCTTGTTTATACACGCTCATATTAGGCGCTATTTTCTGTGCCTGAGCAACTATATCATAGTAGTTCATAAGGTTATCCGTGTATGTCAATGCAAAGTTGGTTGAGAAACGAATACGGTCAGACACGTTATAGTCGAGAACAAGGCGTGTTGACAGACGGTCGAGGTGCTGCTTGATGATATAGTTCTCCTGATTGTCATAACCGCCAGAGATACGGAAGGTAGCTTTCTGTCCTCCTCCCGTGATGTTAAGGTTGTATGAATGCTGCGGCCCGAACTTCGTGACCTCCTTCACCCAATCGGTGTTATTGTTCCAATTCTCGAAATCAGCCCATGATTTGTCGTAGTTTATCTCGCGGATGTTGGAGGTGGCGGTATTCGACTGGTTCGGGTTGTAGTATTCCTCCTTGATGAGCATGGTGTAGTCGTCACCGTTGAGAAGGGTGTAGCCCTTCGGCTGCCATGTGCCGGTGAACTTATACGAGAAATTCACACGGGGCATTCCGCGACTGCCACGCTTCGTGGTTATCTCGATCACGCCGTTTGCACCCTTTGCACCCCATACGGCTGTGGCAGCGGCATCCTTCAACACGTCTATCTTCGCTATGTCCTCCACGTTAACGGAAAGGAGTGATGAATACTCTTCCTCTGAGGCATTCTGAAAATCGAAGCTTTTGTCCGGGTTGTCAAATATCATACCATCAACAACGATAAGTGGTTCCGCATTGCCATTGATAGTGGTGACACCACGCAAACGCATCGTCGTTCCTGCGCCGAGGTTGCCTGAGTTAGCCACGATGTCAAGTCCGGCAATCTCGCCCTGCAATGCCTCATCGGCAGAGGTGAACGCCATTCCCTCCACCTCCGAGAGATTGAAGGTTGACTGTGCAACAGTCATCTCTTTCTTGGCAATGTTAAGGCCACCCGATGTAGTACGCGAACCCTTCACTACAATCTCTTTTAGGTTGGTGTTCTCAGAATCAAGTTTCACCTCAAACGTGGTCTTATCACCAATCGTCACACTATATTTCTTGCAACCAACATAAGTGATTTCCAACTTGTTCTTCGTATTCTTTACCTCCATGGAGAAGTTACCCATCATATCAGTCTGCGATGCAGAGACGATACGGTTGTTCGCATCCTTCTCCACCACATTAGCCATCATGATAGGTCCCATATCATCACTCACCGTACCCGAGATAACGCGAGTCTGGGCGAAGGAAGAGAGAGAAAAATATATAAACAAGACAAAAAGGACTACGGTCTCTCCCCCCGCCCTCCCCCGTAGGGATGGAGCCGGAGTACGCAAGGCGTTCGCTATATGTCGAAATATGTTGTGCATATTATATATTTTTTTCGCTAAAGCTCAACAAGCTGAAGCTAGTTTCAAATGACGCATTTTCAATTTTCAATTGGCTCTGCAGCCCCTTGATTTACCCTTTTAGCGATAAAAGGTAACTATTCCCTCTGTGGGGTGAGGGGGGGAGAGGCAACCGGGTTAGTATTTTAACGGCTCACTAATCTGATGCACCACCGCGAAGGATGATACGCTGATACTCTTTGCGGATGCAGCACGGGCATCAAACTCATAGTCGCGGGTCATTTTGTTCACCAGTTTATCAGTTGAGTTCGCATTGATCCTGACGCTGTGACCTGTCGCATCGGTTACGGTGAGGATGCCGTCGGTACTCTCCGTGGTGATCTTGGCCGGGATACCGAGTTCAGAGGAATACATTGACTGATAGGTGGTTCTTGGCACCTTGTTATCTGCAAACACGGAGTTATTCTGGAAATGATATCTCACGAAGGCACGTAATGCGTTCAGTTTTTTCTGCACCTGAGCCTTTGCCTGTCTTATCTCAGCCTCGCTATAGTCGCCCTCACTACCCTGATACTTCTCGTATATGGCCTTGATGTCGGATATGCGCGGAAGTCCGTTTTGGGTGTAGGCTATCTGCATCGCCGCATTGTCGGGCGCAAAGAAGGTGTAGTTATAGCCGTTGAAGAAGTTTACGTTCTGGTCGAGTGCACATCCGCCTTTGGCAGAGAATACGTAATACCGCTCCTGTGGCGATGTTCCGACGACAGCAGTCTCGGCTATGCCTGCCCAGCTCATAAGCATGGACTCATCGAAGATTGATACCATGTCGAGGAACTCAGAGAAACGGTCCTTATACTTATGCAGCAGCGCATACACGCTCGTTATCGACGGCTGGATAACATTATCAAGGGCTAAGGTGTAACCGTTTCCTTTCGTTGGATACCAGCCACGCACTATGTTTGCCGGTTCTGCTCCATTATCCAACTGTGCACCGCCGCTTACCTTGCCTGTAAACGATGCCACATTGCCATTGACGGTCTTATGGAAATTGTCAAGACGGATTGCTCCTCCATGCTTCGTGAGATAGTAGTGGTTCTCGCCGAAACGATCCACATTTGCAGAATCAAGGATAAGCGTATGATACTGCAATACGTCATAGACCTGCGACTTATAGTCCTTTGAACTTGCTGTGATATCCTCCACCGTGTTGCGTATGGAAGAGGAAACCCTACCCAATGCCTTGTCGTAGTCGTGAACCTTCACACCAATCTTCTCCACAAGCTCGCCTCGCTTGTTTGTCTCCCAATGTGAGTAGAACTCAAGGGCACGGGGATTTGCAGAGCCGAGTGATACAGGGTCGATATAGCATCCAGAAAACGCATTGTTGCTTGGCAGGAAGAAAGCGAACTTCGACTTCATGGCAAGGAGATAGTAGTAAAGGTCGGCTCCCCATGTGGAAGCGGAAGTGCCGTTTGTCTTGTCCTGCGCGAAGGAGTTCATTATGCTGTATTCTGGGAAGATAACCGCAGGACCGAGTACTGACTGATACTCGTCGGGTACTATCATACGGTTCAGCTTATAAACCACACCATTGCTTGCCACGCAGACATCGTACTTCTCGCCCTCAGGGGTTTGCTTACGTGCAAGGTCAGCAGTGGTTAGTCCCATGAACTCGCCCGATGCATTCTGCTGAATCTTACTGAACTTGCTCGGTACGCTCTCTATGAATGAGCTCTGCATCAGGTTGTTTACAAAGGTGGTCAGGATGCCTTTTCCCTTCACATACATGGTGTCAAGATGCTCCGGAAGATTCTCTGGAGTGTTCGGAAGTCCCTTCCTACCGTAATTCTCAACAAAGAAGGCCCCATCGCCTCCTGCACAAAAATATTTCTGCAACACCTCATCCGTTGGCACAAGGATAGCCCCCATATCAGCCAAAGAGACAGAGGAAGAGGTGTATTGATTCCATCCTGGATCCCACAGCAATTGTTTGCTTGTAGTGGAAGAACCATTTGGATCAAGAGTTGTACCACCAGCGCCGTGCGATTTCTTCGAGAAATAACGAACCTCGAAGATAGAATCGAGCACCGCACGTCCATTCTGCAATGCCCATGAATTATATGAGTTGGTTGCGTTGGCATTATAGTAAGGAGCACAATGATAATCAAGCATACGCGAGAACAGTTTCGTGTTCTTCTCGCTACGTAGCACCTGCCCCACATTACCCGGAGGCACGATAACCTTATCCACCTGATGTATATAGCCATTCAGACAGGTTACGTCGCTCTTTATGATCTTATTGCCAAAAACATACGCATTCTGGGAATCATCAACGCTGGCACCAACGTTCTCGCCACGCAGAATGCCGAAATCACAATCGGCCCCCGTCACCGTGATATCATTGTTAAGCATCTGCTCTCGGGTGAAATGTACAATCATCGGAACAGTACCGTCATAGATCACGTTAATGCCTTTCTTGTAGTAGTTCTTCCAATAGGAATTACCCTGAGGCATGACAGCCCCGGAGTAGAGGGTGTATATTGTATCGGTAATACTCAGGTTTGAAGCATGTTTCAAGGCAATGCCACGGCTGACGTTGTTTGCATCGGCGGAAACATTCGAAAGCATACCCGTGAGCATCGCATTGTCGAGCATGGAAGTATATAGAAGCTGTTTCTTCATGCCTCCGGTCAACTCTGCATACGAGTGAACGCCAAAGGCATTGTCTGACTGGAAGAAAGCCTCGAAAGCTGCATCATTTGCGGGAAATATCGTCTTACTACCTGTACGGCCAAGAACCTCGTCATATCCAAGATCCTTAACCAACTGCAGATAGTTATTAAATGTTCCTTCAAGATGCCTCCCCGACTTCAGTTCCTCATATATCGTGGAACCGAGCCACTCAGGCTTCTCGTCAGCAGGTACAAGCTCATCCTTCTGACAGGAATACATCATAACCAAGCATGAAAGAGACGCACATAAGATGAACTTTCTCATAATTGCTTTATTGGTATTATTCGTTAATATTTTCCGTGTTAGTGTGAGTTATTAGGAATTCGACTGTAAGGGACTAAAATATAGGTTTTATTGCCCTCTTGTTTCAATTTGCAAAAATAGAAAAAAAAAATGACAAAAACGCATAAATCACGAAAAAAATGCGAAAAAAAGCGAATAAAAATCCCCCACTCCACTTAGGAATGGGGGATTCATACTTGTTTTGTCTAAAGTCTAAGGGCTAAAGTCAAAAGGCTAAAGGCTAAGGTCTAAAGACTTACGCCTTTTGTCTTTTGCCTTTTGTCCTACTTAATCTGAACACCAACAGCGTTGAATGTACCCTTATCAGTCTTGATAACGAGCTTACCATTCTCAATTGCCTTAATAGCCTTAGAAGCCTTGGCAACTGCAGCAACATCATTGATACCGGTAGCTTCACCAACTGCGATGCTCTCAACCTTCAGGTTATCGAACCAGCAACGACGATTAGTGTTAACATAGTTAGATGCGAGAATGAAACCTGTAGCCTTCTGTTCTGGGTTGAGTGCAACCTCTTCTGTTGTTGCTGTACCCTTAGAGCTTGTTGTTGTGCAGTACATTATCTTATTGCCATAATCGAGAATAACATCGAAGTGTGACTTGTTTGATTCTGCAGCAATTGCATCGTTTTGAGCAGAACCAGAACCAACCTTTGTCAGTACAGCATTGTAATCCACACCTAAAGTATTGTATGTATCTTTGCCGTCATACATGCTACAGAAGAGACCACAGATTGTGTCATTGCCAGCAGTAATGTAGTAGCCTGCATACTTAGTTGTAAGATTGCCGAAGTAATAGTCGAATGATACGCGAACAATCTCATCTGCGTTTACAGGAGCAGCATTGAAGTCAACAGTCGCAGAAGTATCACCCACACGGAGAATACCAGGATACGCAAGCTCAGCTTCAGCATCAGAACGATAGCCAAGTTCATAAAGGTTTGTTCCAAGAGCATTATCCTCTGCTATTGAAGTAAACTTCATTTCACCAGTCTTACCTGCGAGTGTAAAGTATGTATCAACCTCACCTTCAGGATCCTCATGCTTAACGAATGAAGTATTCTCAAAGTCTATGTCAACAAGTACTTCTGCCTTGATTGCAGCCTTAAATTCCTCAACCAACTGGGCAAGGGCAGCCTTTGCATCAACGAGAGCCTGTGCGTTCTCTGCTGAGTAAGCTGCAGCGAGCTTTTCCTTATAGAGATTCTCAACCTTTGTAATCTCATTTCCAAGCTCACCCATCTTAGAAGAGCTAGAGAAGATACGCTGAGTCTTTGCAACCTTTGCAGCCTCAATAGCAGCAGGCATATCTGTGAGAGGAGTATTCAGAGCATTAAATACATCGACAAACTCATTTTTGAGATAGTTAGAACCTGCAGCCTCGAATACATCACAAAGAGCCGTATTTGTATATACAGAGTCCTTTGTTATATACTCACCATCTACATAGAACATACCACCTTCAACATTGAAAGATGCAGTTTCATTTGCCATAGCCTCAAGGATTTCCTCCTGATTATACTTCTTCATAACCTCTAAGCGAGCCTTTGCAGCATCAATTCCCTTTTGGAGATTCTCCTTACCCCAAGGTTTCTCGGTCTGAGTAGCAGCAACGAGTTCTTCTGCCTCCTTGATACGCTCTTCGAGTTTTGCAATCTGTGTCTCTACGAGAGAGAGGTATGTCTTCTGGTTAGGTGTAAGCTCACCCTTCACAAGTACCTTATAAAGCATTGGGTTAGCGAAGAAGACGTCAAAGCCATTAAGCACGTCGAGAGTCTGGTTACAACGAATACCGAGATTAACCTTTGAATCCTCTGCAAGAACATACTTGTTGATGTATGACTTATAGTTCTGGGTTGGAAGCATACCGCAATCGAGGGTATCATTAGCAGTAGCAGCTCCGTCAACGCCAAAGAATATCTGTGTAGAAGCACACTCGTAACCACTATGACGTGCCCAGCGCTCCTTGTTGAGTGTCATCATACCGCCCTGACCATCAACGCTGTAGAAGTATGTACCCTTGTCGAGTGTACATGTGAGGGTAGCAATATTATCCCAATCGCCAGAAGCCTTACGCATCCACTGAATCTGCATAGGCATATTCTTAGCAGCAGTCTTATGGCTCCAACGGTCGGTTGACCAGTTCCAAGGAGCCTTACCTGTATATTGACCATTTCGCTCTGAATAGCCAAGACTGTTCCACTTAGCAGTCCAGTTCATCCAGTTAGCAGAGTTGTTTTCTGCATTTGAAGAACCATCGGTTGTAGGGATAGCCTCGAACACATTTGCAAGGTTAGCCTCAGCAAAGCTCTTGAAATCGCCATTCAGGTTGTCAAGGTATGTATTGATATCAGCACTATTAGTCTTGATGGCATTCTCAAGTGCTGTTATATCAGCCTTTACGTCATCAAAATAGTCGTATTCAGATGTCCACTCGAAGCCATTAATGATATACTTGATATAGTTAAGACGAGCCTGCGCTATACGTTCATCGATAACAGATGTAACTGCGTGGCACTCAATATCCTTGATTTCAAGATCTGCAACCATACCGCGAAGGTCGATGACGATCTTACCCTCGGATGGAGCCTCAACGGTGAAGGCCATCTCCGTGTAATCGTCGGCAGTGAAGCTATAGCAAGCCTCGATAGCTGCGCCACCTTCTCCGAATGAGAGTGTTGTATTCTTATTACCGCCAACGGTAGAAAGAGTACCATCGGTATTGAAATATGCGAAGATGTAGTTAGTAGCAGGAGCTGTCTGGTCAAGGTCGGTATAACCTTCCTCTGCACCCTTAACCTTCATGGTAACGACGTATGTACCACCATTAGCAACATTGATGACCTGATACATACCGTTTTCGAGGGCGGTCATGCCAGAGTTTACTTTTACTCCGCCATCTTCCAAGACTGTGAAAACTTCAGCAAGACCAGCGGCAGTTGGATCAGTAGCCGTCCAACCGTCAAGAGAAGCGCCTTTCAGTTCTCCATTAGTTACAAGGTTAGCTGCAGTTACCTTATATTTAGCAGCGCGCGTGTAGATAAAGTCATCTACATTGTAAGCGTTTGCACCGATTGCCATCGATGACAGCAACGCCAATGAAAGTAAATTCTTAATCATAAGCCTAAGTTAGTTTATTATGTTAAAGTTACTATGTTAAAAATCTATCATGGATTGCATAGATTATATCTGGTGGCAAAAGTAGTAAAAATAAATTAAAAAACAAAAAAATCTTTCATTTTTTTTGCAAAAAGGCACAAATTCCTATATTTTACGAATTACGAATTACAAATTACCAAGTTTCAATCAGCAAATTTGCCCTAAATTCTCAGTTTCCTAACAAAAAATGGTTTTATGACAATTCGCTTTGCCTTCGCTCTTCCTCCCCTCTTCCTTCGCTCTTCCTCCTAACCAAACTCGATGAACCTCCGCTTTTTCTCTTATACAGAATAAGAGCTTCATCGAGTTTGGTTAGGAAGAACATAGGAGGAACAGCGAACTTAGTTCCCATCTGGCTTCTTGCCATCATATACCGGTGACAAAGGCCAATAGAATGCTTGCCAATCATCTGGCTGACTTGGAGAGAAGTCTTTCCAATCGGAAGAAAGATATTGTACCAACGGAGAATTTAGCCTTTTCAACCCCATTACAACGAGTTTTGAGACCTCGTATGCCCCAAAGGGATTGAAATGGGTATTATCTGAGAATTTCTTCTGCTGCCAAGGAAAAGTTCCCATAGGATAATGCACGAGAAGATGCTTTGAGCCTTCAACACCCATAGTTTCAAAGAGTGTTTTTGTCTCAGCGCTCAAATCTATGAGAGGAACATTTTCTCGCTCTGCAACAGCCTTCATAGCTGCAGGGAAATCACCATGAGTGTTCTTTATCTTCCCTTCTGCATCAAAGAATCTGCGTTGGGTAGGCGTGCAGAAAATGATATTTCCCTTCTTTGCGCGAACCATATCCACGAACTTCTTCAACGCCACAGAATAGTGATACCAAGCACCTGTTCCCGGACCTTTTTCCTTCTCATCATTATGTCCGAACTCACATATCACATAATCGCCTTCCCTTATAACTGACAGAATCTTCTCCAACCTGTTCTGAGCCATGAAAGAAGTGGCTGTAAGACCGCTTTCTGCATAATTAGCGATGGTGATGGGTGTTGGGTGTTGGGTGTTGGGTGATGGATTATTTAATACAAACCATCTTGGAAACATCTGTCCCCAAGAAGCCCAAGGCTCTGTTCCTTGGTCAACGACAGTAGAGTTTCCGCATAGGAATATGGTTGTAGCCGTTGTGTCTGGCTCTATCTTTATACTTTGCACACAAGGCGAGGCCCCATTAAATTCAAGCGTGAGTTTCTCATCCCATGTAAGAGAGCCTACCTCTCCCGGTTTTATACGTACAACCGAAGGCTGTGTAGGCTTGCCGTCAATACCTATATACGAAGGAATGTCAATACTCCTTTTATTTACTATGAATGAAAATTCCCGGAATTCTCCCTTTCTCGTCACACATTTCTCAACCATCATCCTACGCGACTCTGCACGTACTGTTGTCTCGCCCTCACGTTTCTTACTGCCAAGACGAACCGTAACGCGATAGTTGCCATCAGGTACTTTTACTGAGAAATAGAACGGGGAAGTGCCCTTAGCCGTAGGAGCCTCAACCACATCATATCCGTAACCTACATTCTCCGAATACACAGGCTGCTGTTTGGTAAGGTCGTACGTTTTCTCCTGTGCCGTTGCAACAACAGCACACAAGAACAAAAGATATAATATCGGGATTCTTTTCATCAGGTTACTTATCTTGAAACCGTCTGGACATTCACATTGTCTATAAGGTTACTATCTCCTTCTGATGCAAACTCAAGATAAAATGAACGAATCTCTCTTGTATCGTCAGCATCAAGCAGATAGTCGTCCTTCGGCTTATTCGACAATATAACCTGGAAGGTATTCACCCTTTCAAAGGAGAAAGAACATAAATCCGGATTCTTCACATCCCAGTTCTCCCACGTCTTATCAGGACTTATATATTTCAGTTCCAGCTCCTTACTCTCTATCTTCTGGCACATCTTTTCTGAGAAATACTTATGTAAATCCACGTGCTCAGGATCCTTGTAAAGCTGTAACATAAGCTCGCTGAACTTCTTTTCCCTACTGCCACTAATGCGCATATTATTCTTGACTGCATCAAGGGAAGCAATCAGTCTCTCAACAATAGGAGCCTGCTCTTCTCTTGACTTAAGTCCCTGCAATTCAGGATAGATATCCCCGATATAGTCAAGATTTCTGATAAAAGCCGCAACAGAGTCAAGCTGAGCACAATAGACATCTGGATGCTTATGACACAGAGAAGTGAACGTTGCACTCGCCTCATTACGGAACGCATAGAAAATCTGTCTCAAAGTCCTGTTCTTTCCACCCATTTCGCAGAAGAGAAGATACTCCATAGAAGCTGAATAGAAACAACGATAACTGACAGGAAGCATTTTGTCGAGAGTCTCAACGCTCAGCTCGTCACCACTCTTCGGAACAAGAGGTATAAGTGCAATAAAAGTCTCTATCCTTGCATCCTTCTTCATGCAGATCGTTGAGAAGAACTTACTTAGGATAACAGCATTCTCCTTTGCGTTGTCGCCTAGTTTCGGAAATTCCACGTCATTTCCAAACTTGCTATGGAAGACCTCATGCCGCATCGTGTCAGGAGGAGCAAGCTCAGCATATCCCCCACCCTCAACACCTTGCAAAGTATTGAGATTGAGAGCAAATGCATTAAAAGAGCATAAGACAACGATAACAGATAAGTATAATTTTCTTAACATATTTTCTATGGATATTAAGGCCGAAAGCCCAAAGGCGAAGTCTTTTTGTCGTTTGACATTCGTCTTTTTCCTTGTGCTTGCAAAAATAAACAATTTAACCGAGAAATCCAAATTTTTGCTAATATATTTTTTACAAACGCCAATAAACGCGACAACAGGAAGCGCTTACGCAACAACAATATTCCTCACATTTTCAACCACTTACATACGATAACACATTTTTGCATCACACCTTCGTTTTCTAAGAGCGAGTTACGGTTTCCCGAAAAAGCCAAAGAATATCAAGCCAAAACTTTTCCCCGTTTTCCTTGGTCGTATTAGTTTTTTTGTTTATTTTTGCCCACGAAAAGAGAAAAATAGAGGGAGGATATTATGATCATATCCATATATCAGTTCCTAAAAAATAAATTACAAGAAAGAAATGAAAACTTTAAAGTTATTTATAATTGTTTGTTTTTCAATACTATGTTCTCTTACTTCCTGTTCGCAGGAGAAATCGAATGCCAGTATTGAAATAGAATGTTTTGATTCTATACCATCAGATATTGACGGCGGATGCTGTACATTTTATGAACATCCAAGTAAGATGCAGGACAATAACTACATAATGGTGAATGATTTAGCGTCTAAAGCATACATGATGATTAATCATCATTTTGAAGAATTCACCCTCGTGTCCTATGAAAATGATGAATATTATTATAGTAACCAGAAATTCAAATTGAAAGTGAAAGTCGACTCTACACAAACCGAAAGTAGTGAATCATATAAAATGAAAGGTCTTCTTGTTTTAGAAGACCACAACAAGAACAAACGAGAAATCAACATTTGCGGGGATTGTGGCTGGTAAGTAATGATTATCAATCGCACACTTAATGTCATGTTAGTGTTGGTAGATTTCTTTACTACCACACTTAAAAAATAATCCCTCGAAGACAAAGAGACGTATTATTGTTTAATCGTAGAAAATATTAATGGTAAAAATATGAAAAATATCCCGCAAAGAAGCCGCTCAATGTGCAGCACAAGGCAATTTTGTCATAGCTGGGTGGTATAATAACTCCAGTACAGGAAATGGCCATGTCGTTGTAGGTCATCCTAATAGCGAAGGAAATGGCAGATTACATATCATGGATTGTGGTCCTACAGGAGTCGGCAAAAATGAAGACCAAGGCTGGAGATATAGTTTTGGTGAAACGAAAAGAAATGATGTAGAATACTTTGTTTATAAATAAATTAAAAATTTCTATGAAACGATTTTTAATGTTTTTGGGAGCGACATTTTTCATTATTATGAAAATGTTTGCTATAGATGTTATAGGCTCTATAAATAACAGAGGTGAAATTTCTAGTTCTGATAAATTTATCGACTCTTTTTGGAGTAATCCAAACCTTTCCCATAACATATCCAGCTATGTGGAAAAGTATAAGATGTCTATTAATACAAATGATGGCCATTATTTGATTCGTTTATCTCGACATACCGATCGTGCGAATGAAGACATAAAAGAAAATATCGAAACATTTGGTGATGTTTTCTTCAGCAAACTTGACATCGAGTATTACAAAAATAATGGTACCAAAGTAAGTTCCCAAACCATCTTAAACGATGGACTTTGGTACAAATACAATTATTGGACATTTGCCACCTATACAAATACCCCATGGAAAGAGACAAAAGACATTACTGTCAATGTTGTAAACTTGACAGGGGATTGTAAGGCTCTAATATTACGAGGGGAACGTGACTCCATAGATCCTCCTTTGTTAAGTATATTTATGCTTTACCAAGGACAAATAAAACTTGTTTTCAATAAAAAAGTCGAGATAAATTCTGTTAACAGCGATGTTAGCCAAACTTTATTCGAGGTTCAAGAGAACAAATATGATTCTAATGGCAAATTAACGCCCAAAAGATTTCATATAGCATTCACAAACGGTAGTATTGTGGTATTATAAGTTATATTAGAGAAAAGTTTCTCCGTTCAAAAATGCTTTTATTTCTTCACACCGTCTTGTTCATTCCATGATGGAGTGGAGATTTCTATCCCCTCAAAACTTCCCCTTCTCTCAGCCTTTAGACACTTTGTCTTTAGTGCCGAGAGAAGGGGATTTTTCTACGCATTAGGTTCGTTCTTCCTCCTATGCTCATCCCTTGTACCTCCGATGATAATACCATTATAATACCATTATATTACCATAATAATACCATAATATTACCATTAACTATGGTATTTTAATGGTATCTTAATGGTATTTATATGGTATTTTAATGGTATTTACATAGGAGCTAAAACGGAGGCACGACGGAAAAAATGCCCTCCTTTCGCCTTGAAAGAGGGAGCACATTATTTTATACCAACAAAAACAGGAAATGAAATGAACCCCGAAAGTCTGGCAAGAAACTTTCGAGGTTCACTTCAAGGATTCAAAATAACAGGAAAAGCGGTACGATAATCTGAACATTCATTTCCCGCTTGTTCCTTGACTATCTTTTGCTTATAGAGTATCGAGAGGAGGATTAGTGTTATTCTCTATCCAATCTATCCCTCCAGAGGTATTTCCTCGTTTCATGCACAATCATACCTGAGAGGAAAAGTAACGACAAGAGGTTTGGAATTGCCATAAGGGCATTGAAGATATCGGCCAAATCCCAAACGAGATTAAGGCTTACAACAGCCCCGAGATAGGTTGTGATAAGGAATATGATTCTGTAACAGTTGATTGCGTGACCTGTAAGCTTGGTTTTCTCACTTCCCTTTACCTTGCGGGCTTGTCTGTGCATATATTTATTGGCAAGATATTCCACTCCCCTCTCTCCGTAATAGCTCCATCCGAGAATAGTAGAGAAAGCAAAGGTCAAAGAGCCGAAAGTGAGCAAAGGCTCGCCAATATAAGGAATCTTCGAGAATGCCATCTTTGTTAGAACTCCACCATCCGACATGTTGATATCCGGGTAGGCAATAATGGAAGAAACAATAACGACACCTGTAAGAGCACATATCACAACCGTATCCCAAAAAGTTCCAGAAGAAGACACAAGTGCCTGACGCACAGGATTCTTCGTCTGAGCAGCAGCAGCTACAATAGGAGCAGAGCCAAGTCCTGATTCGTTAGAAAATAGTCCTCGGGCAATACCATATCTTGCAGTAATCATTATTGAAGAACCTACAAAACCGCCTCCCGCAGCATCGGGATTGAAAGCAGAAACGACTATGAGTTTCATAGCCGGCCAAACATAGGCAGCATTTATGCAGAGTATCACCACGCATCCTACAACATAGAGAGCTGCCATAAGCGGAACAAGCATCTCGCAACACCTTGCGATACTCTTAACGCCTCCCATGATAACGGCAGCAACGAGAATGGTGACTATACCTCCCACCACAACAGAAGATACGCCATAAGTATCAGAACTCAAAGTAGATATGGCATTAGCCTGAACGGTAGAACCTATTCCGAAGGTTGCCAAGGCGGTAAAGAAAGCAAAGGCTATGGCCAACGTCTTCCACATCGTCCTGCGAAAACCGGTTGCTCTCTCTGCCAAACCACGTTCAAGGGCATACATAGGGCCTCCAAGCATCTTACCCTTCTTCGTCTGCACACGATACTTGATGGCAAGTAAGCCCTCACCATATTTCGTGGCAATACCAAACACGCCGGTAAGCCAGCACCATAACACAGCACCAGGACCTCCAAGAGCTATGGCTGTACCCACACCCACGATATTTCCTGTACCTATAGTAGCCGCAAGAGCTGTTGCAAGGGCTGCGAACTGCGATACATCACCAGTAGAGTCCTTGTCACGGCTAACCGACAGGCGGATAGCCTTGAATATATGACGTTGCGGGAATTTCAGCCTTATCGTCAGGAACAGATGCGTTCCCAACAACATTATAATCATTGGCCATCCCCAGAGGATGCCGCTTATTTCGGAGATAATTTCTTGCACTATTCAATTAATAACTAACAATTAATAATTAACATGCCTTTCGCCCATCTGTCGGCTCTCCTCCCTTGCCCCTTACGGGGAAAGGGTTGGGGATAGGGGGCGGAAGGCTTGGTTAGGCTTTACTCTACCTTCACCGCTTTCGGACTTGCAATAGGAGCAAGCATTTTCTGTACCTGCTCAATGGCATTTTCCCTTGCTACTTTCTTATTCTCAGGATTCATACAACGCCAGATCATACGCTCACGAGCCCTGTCATACATAGCCTGACGGTCAGCATTACTCCATTTGCCAGATTCGAAGAAAGACTTTGTGCGAGCCTCATCTATGAAATTCTGGTCAAGAAGACGGATTTCGGGAATTGTGACGTAAATCGTGTCGTCCTTCTGCTTTATCCAGTCTTCGGAACAATCAGAAAGGTCGATACCCAGTCGCAACTTACCATAATATATACGCACAAGTTCATCATCAGAGAAGAATCCCTTGCGCACGGTGTCTATGAGTTCCTCGTCAGTAACAGTAAGGAACTCCCACTGCCCTATCGCCCTCATCCTATCGACGATATTAGGAGTACAATCAATCTTCTCATTGACTCCAAGAGACAGAGAAGTGTTCTTTACACCATTGCACGTCCATACTATACCGACAACGACAAGGACTACGCATAATGCTATAATAAATAAGTACAAGCGCGTAAGACCTTTATTCAAGCCTCCTAAGAATCGTGTTATTCTTTTCATTTTTACGGAATGTAATGGTTATATCTGTATCCTTGAATCCAAATGCCTGAACTATTGGCACCAATTGTCGGGCAGCACTCTCACGAGCCATATTCTCAAGACCAAGACTGCCAAGCGACGCCTCTATAGACTTACGACCTTCCAGTTCATACTTCTGCAACTCCTCATCGCTGAAGTTCCTGCGAGTAAGAGCCACGTACTGCTTTACGCCCTCATGATCGATATGCGTCTCTGTTATCTCAATATCCGGTTCTGGTAGGAAAACCGTAATCTTGTCGCCTTCACGCACGATGTCGTCATCGGTAACCTTTCCAAGGTCTATGCTCGCCTTTACAGTTGCGTAGAGCGGAATGGCAACCTTACGCCTTCCTGCAGGGATATTGACCGACAATTCCTTGCCCATGAGACTTCCCGACAATTTCAACTCGTCGTCGTGGGTTATAATCTTATGAAGTTTGACCTCCGCAGTATTAAGTCGGGAGCAACGCTGCAACTGCATTAATAATGTAGGTCCAGAAACGGAATCAACTTTTTCCTCTGTTTTTGAATCGGAAGAAAAAGCGACACATCTGCCTGCCAAAAACACGACAAGCAAAAGTGCAATAATTCCCAAAAATGCTCCTATTTTCCTTTTTTTGTCATTCATTAGACCACAAAATTAGTAAAAAAACATCAAATATGGAATTTTTTCTCTTTTTTTTTGCAGATTTACTAAACTTTTTATTAATTTTGCAGTCGAAAGGATAGACATAGGAATCCATGATGTCTTAGCAAGATTTAAAATTACGCTTAATACAACTTTTAATTTTTGTTATGAAGAAATTCTTAGTATCTATCTTTTTGATAGCTGCTGTTGGCATGGGTGCCTCAGCACAGAATGAGCAAGGTGGCAATCAGCGACCACGTATGGACCGCACCGAATGGGTCAAGAGACGCACAGAGATGATGGTTCAGAAATATGGTCTCGATGAGAAACAGGCAGCTGCCCTGAAAGAACTCAACGAAAAGCAGATGATGCCACGCGGTAACGGTCAACGTCCACAGAGGCCTGAAGGCGCACAAGGTCAGCAAGGTCCTCGTCCGGGCGGCAACTGGCAAGAAATGATGAAACAGTACAATGAGGAACTGCAGAAAATCATGACTGCCGACCAGTTCAAGGCTTATACGGAAGACATGGAGAAAAGACGTCAAGAGCGTCAGAACCGCCAAGGTCCTCCACAATGGTAAGTCCTAAAACAATAAGACAAAACATATAAATCATAGGTTTGAATTTTAGTAATCTTAGTTTTTCGTCATCGGTGTGCAACACGTTGTGAAATGAGTTAAACACCAAATACGTACTTCGGTACGTATTCTAAATAAAATAGGCAGGTCTGCGAAGATCTGCCTATTTTCCGTTTATAAGTGAAGAGAGAAAAGTTAAGAGTGAAGAATTTAAGCTACCATTTATTGCGAAAGACCGATAGACGCCCTTTTACTGCAATACTAACTTAAATTCTTCACTCTTAACTCTTCGTTCTTCACTAATTACATATTCATACCACCATCAATCTGGATTACCTGACCGCTTACGTAGCTTGACATATCAGAAGCGAGGAACAAACATACATTAGCAATATCCTCTACCTGACCACCACGACGCAGTGGAATCTTCTTCATCCAGTCCTTACGGATTTCCTCTGGCAACTGAGCTGTCATAGCAGTCTCGATGAAGCCTGGAGCTACTGCATTGGCACGTACGCCCTTAGGACCGAGTTCCTGAGCGATAGACTTTGCAAGACCAATCATACCAGACTTAGAAGCAGAGTAGTTACACTGACCTGCATTTCCATGAACACCAACTACAGATGACATGTTTATGATAGAACCGCCACGCTGGCGGAGCATGATTGGAGCACAAGCGTGTATGAAGTTGAACGCAGACTTAAGGTTTACGCTGAGAACAGCATCCCACTGAGCCTCAGACATACGGAGCATAAGACCGTCCTTTGTGATACCAGCGTTGTTTACGAGTACGTCGATTGAACCGAAGTCTGCATGAATCTGCTTTACAACAGCTTCTGTCTCTGCGAAATCAGCAGCATTGCCTGCATAAGCACGGCATGTTACGCCGAGAGCCTCTATTTCCTTACGAGTAGCTTCGAGGCCAGCCTTCATATCGTCGTTGAGTACAAGGTCAGTGAAAGCGATGTTTGCACCTTCCTGAGCGAACTTCATGGCAACAGCCTTACCGATGCCACGTGCAGCACCTGTAATGAGTGCTGTCTTACCTGTTAATAATCCCATTTTTGATTTAATATTTATATTTAAATATAATGATTTCGTAATACATTCCACTCCGAATTATCGCAGAAAGGGTTTCTATGTGTCAAGCATTTTACCCAATGCACCGTAAACCACTTTCCTCACAATCGGACGAGTGGCATCGTCGTTCATTCCCTGACCTAAGCGTCCATATATATAAGGTACCTCAAGTCCCTTGACACAATAATGGGTAATATCGGCTACGAGGTTTATGTTGTCGATGTCGAACTCACCATACTTCACCCCGCTCTGATACACCTTACGAAAAAGTGCAATCTCGTCGGCATCAAACTTTTTCCTCACCTTCTCCACCATCCATATATTACGGAAAAACTCTGCGCGGAGATTGCCGTTTCTTACCACAGTCTCGCGTATCATATTCAGGTGAGTATAGATAAGCTCGATAATCTTGTCCTGCGGACGGATCTTCTTCGACGCCACCTCGTCGAGTTTCTCGGAAAGACGTTCAAGCTCCGATTCTATAACGGCAGAATAAATATCCTCTTTCTTACTGAAATAGGTGTAGAGCGTACGACGTCCCTTGCCTGACTCGCGAGCGATGTCATTCATCGTGGTTCCCTCAAGACCGTTCTTGGCAAACAGTTTCCGGGCAACATCCACAAAGGTTTGTTCGGTTTTACTTATTGACATAGATTGCACATTCGTATTTTCATGTGCAAAGATAGAAAAATTCTACGTAAAATCCAAAAATATCACAAACTTTTGGGATGGAAAATGAACATTCACCCATACAAACACAAAAAAATAGCCGATTTTCTTGGCAGTTTCAGAAAAAATCAGTACCTTTGCATCCGCAATTGAGAACGAAACCTCATTTGCCAAGATAATAACATCGCGGAGTGGAGCAGTTGGTAGCTCGCCAGGCTCATAACCTGGAGGTCGTTCGTTCGAGTCGGGCCTCCGCAACCAAGAAACCTCATCCAATTGGATGGGGTTTTATATTTTTAATACCCACCCTACCCCATACAACGAACAAAGGCCCACCGAAGTGAGCCTACGCCGATTTTTTATTTCACTTTGCTTTGTATGTAAATCAGTCCGTCACACGAATTTGACTGATTTCGTTTTTTTGCGAGTGCAAAGTTACAAATAAAAACTAAAACAACGATAAAAACACAAAGATTTTTACTAAAATCGCGAATTTATTAATAATTTGTTATCTTTATATTACAATTAGAATGTTAATATTGCGAAATCTGATTTACAATCAGCATTCTTCGCATGCTCCCCTACAAATTCTTCTCACGCATTACATTATAAAGTGCCCCCCAAAGACAACCTCACTTTATTAAAGGAATTCATTTATTGCTTACACAGGGATTCTGAACAATCGTAGAAACCAAATAATTGTTTTTATGGGAAACGTCGAAAGACATGGGGGTAAACGTCGAAAGTGATTTTGGTCGCAACCCATTTATTCATACCTTTGCAACAGGAAAAAACAAACAAAACAAGTATAACAATAAAAAAATAAAAAGATATGAAAAAGACTTTATTAGTAATTGCAACTTTGCTGATCATAGCTGGCAATATGATGGGACAGACGACAACGGTAAAGGGCGTATTAACCGATAAGTCCTCTGGCGAAAGCGAACCTTTTGCCACCGTCCGTGTTTTTAATGCAGGAAAAACCGAAAAGCCAGTAGCCATGTTCTTGACTGACGAGGAAGGACGTTTCTCGCACGAAGTGAAAGGCAAGGGCAAGTTCGACATCGTATTCAGCTGTATAGGCAAGGAAGACCTGAAGCAGACTATAGAATTAGGGGAACAAGATATGCTCGACATGGGCACATTGTATATCATGCAGAACGAGAACTTGCTGAAAGGAGTGGAAATCGTAGCTCAGAAGCCATTGGTAAAAATGGAAGTCGATAAGATGAGTTACAATGTGGCAGAAGACGAGGACTCTAAGTCTAACACAGTACTCGACATGCTTCGCAAGGTACCTATGGTGACAGTTGACGGACAGGACAATATAAGCGTCAACGGCTCATCATCGTTCAAGGTTTACGTTGATGGCATGCCTAACCCAATGTTCTCCAGCAATCCATCTATGGTTTTCAAAAGCATGCCAGCCACAGCGGTAAAGAGCATCGAGGTAGTGACAAATCCCGGTGCAAAGTACGATGCAGAAGGTGCTGCAGGCGTATTGAACATTGTTATGAACCGTCAGACTCCAATGGCAAGCCAGAGTTTGAACGGCTATAATGGTACCATCCGTGTCGGAGTAGGCACAAAACAAATGAGTGGTGGAGTCTTCCTTAGCGGTCAGCAGGGCAAACTGTCTTACAGTGCCAATGTGATGACGTCGTACAACAAGCCCGGAACTACCACAACAGAAATGGAGCAGATGCAAGATAACGGTGTACAGCAACTGATGACCAGCACTAATGATGTAAAGACTCCTTTCACTATGGGAAGTCTGACATTGGGCTACCAACTCGACCCAATGAGTAATATCAACGTTACCGCTTCGCTAAACTCAATGTCGATGAAGAGTACAGGCACTACTACGACAACAATGGGTGGTTCTCCATACGGTAATGGTTTTTCCTATGGCAGTAGTACTGATATGAAAAACAAGAACACGTCGTTCAGCGGAAGTGTTGACTATCAACGTTTCTTGAATCAGGAACATACACAATCGCTGGCCTTAACATATCAGCTAACCTATAGTCCGACAACAACGGAGATGACCAGCAACTTCGATTCTTCGTTCTTGACTTCTCAGTCTTCATTTGATCTGACCGACCGCTACTCAGAAAACAAGGACAAGACAACCAACCATATCTTCCAGCTTGACTACACAATGCCACTCGGCACAGGCAAAACGCTTAGTCTTGGCAGTAAACTACAGCTGCACGATGCCACGTCAGATGCCAATTACTACCTGAAGGACGTCTATGATCCTTCTTCCAGTTCAGACTACGAATATAGTAACAAAATTCTGGCTGGTTATGGTGAGTTTGCCGGTAATTGGAGTAAGTTAGGTGCAAAAGCAGGCCTTCGCTACGAGCAGACTTGGCAGGATGTGGAGTATCATCTGGGCAATGGACAGGATTTCAGCACCAACTATAGTTCGCTGGTGCCTACGGCAAGCTTGCAGTATAACCTCTCACAAGGCAGTAATCTCGGTCTGAGCTACAACATGCGAATCTCACGCCCAGGCATCAGCTATCTGAACCCTTACGTCGATAAGACCAATCCGATAGCCTTAACCTACGGCAACCCTGACCTTGATGTAGAGAAGGCTCACAACGTCACACTCGTCTATAATGTTTTCTCATCAAAACTGATGATGAACTTGAACCTACACCATAATTTTGTGGACAATGCTATCTCACAATACAGCTTCTACGATGCTGACAACTTGTTGAATACCACCTATGGCAACGTCGTAAGTAGTCATCAGACGGGACTGAGCGGTTATGTAAACTACCTCATCACAAAGAACACACGCCTGTTCTTCAATGGAGGCTTGAATTACACCGACCTGCGCAGCAACACACTCGCACAGAGCAATAACGGATGGACAGCAAACATCATGGGCGGTGTGCAGCAGACACTGCCTTGGAAGCTACAGCTCAGCGCCTTTGCCATTGCTTCCACAAAGAACTATACCCTACAGGGGTGGAGTGGCGGTTTCAATCTTGTCACAGCAAGTATGTCAAAGACATTGCTGAATGACAAACTTAGCCTGAGCATATCCGGAATGGTAGGACTGAACAAGGGGGGCAAACTGAATATCGAAAGTTACAACAAAGGCACAAACTTTACTGCACATAACAACATAAGCGTGCCTATCTACGGCGTGACCTTTACTGCCAGCTACACTTTCGGCAATACACAGATCATGACACGCCAGAAACGACAGAGCCGTATTCAAAATGATTTCATCGAACAACAGTCACAAAGTGAAATGTACAACAGTATCGGAGATGTTAATCAACAATAATTTGGTAGTTTCATATTAATATTGTATCTTTGCAAACAAATGAAAAAGATTGAGAAAAAAGACATATGGCTATTTGGGGCACATGTGGCAGTGTGGGCAGCAGTTCTGTTCGCACTGCCATTGGCCACATTCCTAAGTACAAGGGACGTGACATCTATCTGGCCCTCAATATTAGTAGCATGGGGACAGTTCCAGTCCTCTATTGTGGTTTACTTTGTCAACTTCTACCTACTTGGCCCCTATCTTTTCTTCAAGCGTCGCAATTGGTGGTTTGTACTCTGCAACCTGGTGCTCATCCTCGGATTGAACTCTGGATTTTTCATGTTCTATTTCAATAGGCACAACAATCCCTACATACACGCTATGAATTCTCATATGTGGATAGGCGTCTTCTCGGGATTCCTGATATACTTTGTGCTTAACTGCGTTATGGCAGCCATTGCCATCGCCATCCGTCACTTCATCCGCATCCGCCAGATAAAGCAACAGTTGAAAGAAGAGAAAGCCAAGAACACAGAAGCTGAGTTGGCGTGGCTGAAAAACCAGATCAACCCTCATTTCCTGTTCAACACCCTGAACAACATCAGCAGTCTGACACAGATTGATTCCGATGCCGCACAGGATGCCATCGCACAGCTTAGCGACCTGCTTCGCTACGCTATGTATGAAACAAACAAGAAAATGGTACCTATTGACGGAGAAATCAGTTTCATGCGCAACTTCATCGACCTGATGAAACTACGCTGCAACGAGAAATCCGTTATCAATTCAGAATTCAACATTCACAACCCACAGTTGGAAGTAGCACCGCTATTATTCATCTCGCTAATAGAAAACGCCTTCAAGCACGGCATCAGCAGCAACCGACCTTCCAGCATTGACATTCATCTGGAAGATCTGCCTGACCGACTGGTATTCACCTGCGACAACACCAACTATCCAAAGAACGATACTGACCGTAGTGGGTCGGGCATAGGCTTGGAGAACACTCGCCGTAGATTGGAACTGGTTTATCACGGTCGTTATGAATGGGAGCAAAATATCACTCCCGACAATATATACCACGTCAGAATCACCCTCTTTCCTTAATATCTTATGAATCAACTACTATCATGTATCATTGTCGATGACGAGCCGTTAGCCGTCAAATTGTTGGAGTCGTTTGTTGCCAAGACCCCGGAGCTGCGACTATTAGCCTCGTTCACTGATTCCGTTGAGGCTATCAATGCCGTAAAGGAGCAGAAACCAGATTTGCTGTTTCTCGACATACAGATGCCCGACCTCAATGGCATGGAACTGGCTCACATGATTCCACCAACCACGCGCGTCATCTTCACAACGGCCTTCAAGGAATACGCTTTCGAGAGCTATGAGGTCAGTGCGCTCGACTTTCTACTAAAGCCTATCCGCTACAACAAATTCCTTGCTGCTGTCGAGAAGGCAAAACAATGGTATGAACGTGAGCCTTCCGCTGATGATGCAAAGTCAACGAGCCTCTTCATCCGTGTGGACGGCGAACTTCGCAATGTCACCATCGACAATATCACATACGTCAGTGGCATGAAAGACTATGTCATGTTCTACCTTGACGGAGAGAGCAAGCCACTAATCACACACCTCACCATGAAAGCCGTGGAAGCGATGTTGCCTACGGACAGATTCCTGCGCGTACACCGTTCCTATATCATTGCCGTTGACAAAATCAAGAAAATTGATCGCAACGACTGCATCTACATCGGCGAGGAAATTATTCACGTACCAGAAGGCTATCAACAAGCATTCCACTCCTTCATCGAGACACGCTCTTTCTAATCATAACCCATACTTTGCATAAGCAAAAGGACTCAAATCGAGCAAAAATAAAGACTCCCCACTTGCAAAAGTAAGCGAGGAGTTTTTCTGTATTATATGGAGCCAGCATAGTCGCAAAGTACGAGGGCTGAAATCTCAGCCGACGTAAAGACGACAATCAGTCTCCGCACAACAACCTCTTTTCGAGGCTGTTATATAACTATTCACAGTGCGTGGCGTCATAAAAATCATGACCTATGTTCTACCCACAGCGTAACATTTGTATCACTTGTAACATATTTTTTTCACACACCCCCTTACAACCTGCATTTCCTCTTCTTCAATACCCAAAATTATATATAATATAATATTATATATAATTTTGAACATACGACAGATAACAAGAACGTAACTCATAGTGTGTGTGTAAAAAACATGATACATATGTTACAAGTGTTACGTTTTCCCTGTCATTCATAAGAATATTTTCTTCAACCCATTGACCATCAGGGCTTTCCATTAAAAATGCGCTAAAATCAGCATTTCTTCACACAAGATTTTGGTACTATGGGAATCTCTTAGTAACTTTGCACTCGGGAATTGGGTGATGGGTGTTGGCGGTTCGCACTCTAACCACTACCCCTCTACTTCCGTTGTAATACCGTTATGAATCCGTTGTGAGTCCGTTCCATAAGCCCTATCCGGAAAGGGCGAATGAAGGGAAATTCATGGAATGCATAAGGAACTACTCAGCAAGAAGGACCACACCAAGCTGCTTCATGCCGTCCATCATGATTTTGAGAGGCTTGGTGAACCGTACATGACGCACAAACTTCGTCTCCTCCACCGCTGGCATAGCGTCAAGTATCTCCTTGCGGAAAATACCCTCACCACGATAGGGGTTGATAGTGAAATAGCCTACACCGAGCGAGGTTAGGTTCTGGAAGAAATGAGTACCCTGCGAAGGATCCACACGATAGTTGTCAAGTCCGACCTCTACAATCAGCTTCGCAGCGCTGATATGCGGCCACTTCACAGGCACGCCGAGCCAATAGTCACTTGAACCCCATCGCCCCGGACCTGCAAGGATATAGTTCTCACCACGGGCAAGGAAACCACGGTTTATACGCTCGATATCATCAGCCACGTAAGGATTGTTTGAAGCTGTGAAGTTCTCGTCGGTCTTGACATAGACAACATCCACCACATCCTCAGAAACCCCATGACCGAGTGAGCTTGATGTGCGTATCAGACATTCATCGTCAGCAAATTTCGTGAGGTCTTCATTGAGTTCCTGCTTTGAATCCACTATCGGACGAATCTGAAGGAGATAGAATTCCACCGTCTTGTCGCCTTTGATATTGGCAGCAAACTCAATCTCCACCGGACGGCGCATAGCCTCAGAGCCGAACTTCATAGCCATCTGCATAAGTTCAGGAATAGGGGCAGCATCATTCTGGAGTACTCCAGCAAAGGATATGAGCTTTCTGCCCTCATCATACTGACCGTCGCGAATGACATTGTCGTATGGGTCGAAGGTTGAGACGATATGGCGCATAGAACCGTCGTTGTAGTCAGCATCCTTAACCCTAACGCGCTTGATGTTAAAACCATCGTCAACCTTGAAATCCTCGTCGCCTTCACTCATGTCAAGGGCATAGAAGATTGTCTGAGTCTCCTTTAGGGCAATCTCCATCTCACTCATCTGCAACACCTGACGAGGATGATAAGGGCACACACGAAGGGTTCTGCCACCATCAACGATATACTTGCCCAAGCCCATAGCCAACGATGCTATGCCTTCTTCGGAAGTCTCATCGCCAATAGGATAATAGTTGAGCGAACGAAGCACCCCCGACATGTTAGGATAGTAGAGCGTCTCGCCATTACAATTGTGAGGCATACCCACAACCTCCTGAAGCACCACCGCCATTTTCTCCTGATCGATAACGTTTGAGGTGGCAGTCATATAGGCCTTGGAATCGCGATAATACACAGAGGCATACACGCTTTTGATTGCCTTCGCAAGCATACTGAGCATCACCTCATGGTCCTCGATATAAGGTATCATATATGTGGAATAGACACCTGCAAACGGCTGATAGTGGCTATCCTCAAGAAGCGAAGATGAACGGATGGCTAACGGACGCTTGGTGGCACGTATGAACGTCTCACAGTCGCGACGCATATCATCTGGGAACTGAGCCTTCAGGAATGCCTTTAGAATCTCCTCGTCAGAGGCATCGCTAAGCGCAATAGGATAAAGGTCGTTCTCTTCCATGAACCTGTCGAAGATATCAGTACAAAGCACCACGGTCATCGGAATTGACACCTTAACACCTTCAAACTTGTCGAACTCCACCTTGCTCTTTATCACGTTGTCAAGAAAAGCGAGACCACGCCCTTTACCTCCGAGAGAGCCTTCGCCTATACGGGCAAAGTGGCTATATGAGTCGAACTTCAACCTATCGAATACTGCCACCGTACCAATATTCTTCATGTGACGATACTGCACGATAGCATCGAAAATGATCTGGCGATGAGCATCCACATCCTGCAATTTATGCCACGTGATATGCTTTAGGAAAGCAGAAACCGGGAATATAGCACGCGCAGAGAGCCAGCGAGATACATGATTTCGCGAAACGTGATAGAGCATAGATTCACGAGGGATGCTGAACACATGATCCTGCAATTCCTTCAACGAGCGCACACGCTGGACAACCTCATGCGTCTTCGGGTCACGGAAAAGGAAATCACCGAATCCCATGTGCTCCTCCATTGCCTTACGCAAATCCACGCTTATCTTCTTCGAGTTCTTGTCGATGAACATATAGCCTTTTTCCCTTGAAATAGCCTCATTCTCAGGCTCTGCACTCTCCATAATAAGAGGTACATATTCGTCCTGACTGCGGATATAGTCGAGCAACTTAAATCCGGCATCTGCCACCTTCTCGCTCTCACCATTAAGCTGCGTATAGCCGGTGATAGGGAAACGGCAGTCGGAAATCACGCCAAGCATATTCTCCTTGTACTTGTCATATATCTCCACAGCCTCAGTATAGTTACGAGCCAAAACCACCTTCGGTCTTCCTCGCATACGAAGGGCAGCGGCATGAGGATTGAGGGCCTCGGTTGCGAAACGCTGGCTCTGCATGAGAATGAAGTTGTAGAGATGCGGAAGTAGGGATGAATAGAAACGAATGCTATCCTCAACAAAAAGAATGACCTGAACGCCCTCGTTTACATCGTGCTCAAGGTTCATGCTGTCCTCTATGATCTTGATGATAGAGAGGATGAGGTTGGTGTTGCCAAGCCAACAGAACACGTAATCGAACATCGAGAGGTCCTCGTTCTGCATTCTTCGTGTGATACCGTGACTGAACGGAGTGAGAACCACACAAGGCAGATGAGGGAAGTCGGCCTTCACCGCACGGGCCACATCGAAAGCGCCATTGTCCAGATTACCCGGCATACAGATGACGAGGTTAACGTCAACGGAAGTAAGTACGGCACGAGCCTCCTCCGTCGTACTTACCTGAGTAAACGTAGGAGGGTATCGAAGGCCAAGTTCGGTATATTCATTGAACAGTTTCTCATCTATACGACCGTCATCTTCGAGCATGAAAGCATCGTATGGATTAGCGATGATAAGCACCCTGTAGATGCGCTTGTTCATCAGATTGAGAAACGTGACGTCACGTAGTGGAGTAGAATTCATATAGAAAGACCCCCTATCCCCTCGATGGGGAATTCTTTATAGTATTTTCCGCAGAGGGCATTGCGGGGATAATGGTGTTCCAAAAACCTTCAAGGAAATCTTTTGGTTCTTTTGTTTTTTTAGACTGAAAAAAAGAATCCCCCTTGTATTTCAAGGAGGAATCTTCTTTCTGCATTTTCCTTGAGATTATTGGTTGTTTACGTTTGCTTATTTCTGAGTGCAACGTGCAAAGCACCTCGCGCGAATGAAATAGTGCGAGTCAGCCCTAAAGGCTGGCACACGTCTCAGATTTCTGAGTGCAAAGGTAACAAAAAATAATCAGAATGCAATATGTTTTTACAGTTTTTTACTTCTGAATCTTCGTCTTACTCGTTACGACCTCAATAGCCAAAGGTTCGCCTTGCGTTCTGCCGTTGAGAGACACGGAAACCTCGAAACTCACGTTGCCGTCCTTCAGACTTCCGTCAGCAACAACCATAGCCGTATAGCGGAGAGTTTGACCGGGAAGAATGTTCTCTATATGAGCGGAAGGAGATATGAGAATATGGCTGTTGCCTGTACATTCCACAACTGCAGGAATCACGTCATACTGCATCTGAGAGGTTATGTTCTTTATCTCGAAAGAGACTTTTCCGACTTCTGAACGCTGTAATATTCCATCACCATTAGCATCGGTGAAACGCACGTTCTTCAATTCGAAGACCGTTGAACTGGATTCTGCCACACTTGACTCAAACTCAATACGGTCATCACCTGAATTCGTAGAGTCAAAACCGCTGTCATAATTCTCTTGAGTGTCACGATCGATATGTTCACGATGCCTCTGTCCACGATGTCGCGCTATACGCTCACGACGGCGTTCCGCACGCTCACGACGAGCCTCCTCGTAAGCTTCAATGCGTCGTTCCTCCTCTTCTGCACCATTCTGAGCACCGATGACAGCACCTGTAGCCATACCAACCACCGTACCGACGTCGTGACCATAATGACCACCGATGATACCGCCAATGGCAGAACCAAACCATCCGCCAAGCATAGCACCGTTGAAAGCACCTTCTCCTGCAGTTGAACCACAAGAGCTCAGCAACAATACGCTACAAGCACCTATAATGATTGACTTTCTCATATACTTGAAAATTACATACCTTTTTTTCGATGGCAAAATTACACAATTTTGCTTATACGAAAAAGTCAGAATCCCGAAAGTAGAATAGGGATTTCCCTATTTCAATCTCTTCACGCTACCATTCTTCTTAAATTGCAGTACACATTTTTGCAGACAATGGTTCACATGATCAAAAATAAATGCCGGGTCAAAAGCACGACCGGCTATGCGGGTTTCAAAATGCAGATGCTCGGTAGTGGCACGACCTGTACGGCCAGTTGTGCCTATCACATCGCCAGCCTTCACCTTGTCACCAACATTCACATAGTTCTTATTGTTGTGCGAATAGCGGGTTTCAAGTCCGTTAGGATGACGAACCGTGATACATTTGCCGTAGCCGGAGAATACACCTGACTGAACAACAACTCCGTCAAATGCGGCATAAACTTCCCTATTCGGAGCATTCTTTATATCCACACCCGAATGACGTCTCCTGCCGCCATAACCGCTTATTACATGAGAATCCTGCAGAGGATAATGCCAAGAACTAATGGCAGTAAGGTCAAGGCGATAAACCGACTTATCGCCGAAAGGATCATTAGTATCCATACTCATACCCTCCGGTTCCTTCTTCTTGCGCTCCTTGCGTGTCGTGGTCACATTAACTGTCTTACCAGCCTTTGTAAAGGTAGCCACCTGACGATGAAGTACATGTGCTTCCAAATCGAGAATGATTTCAGGATTAATCTTGCAACCATTCACCATTATGCTGAACAACAGACTTCCACGACCTCCCTCTTCGCCTATAATAGCGATAGTCTGACCAGCCTTAACACGCTGTCCGACCTTTACGAGGTTCTGCGCATTATGTCCATATACTGTCTCAAGACCATTGTCATGACGAACCACAATCACATTGCCCATATCATGAATATGTCGCGAGAGTCTCACCATACCGCCGAACATAGCCTTCACGGCATCTCCTTTGCTCGACTCTATAGTAATATCAGAAGAGGTCACATTTGTTATCTTTCCCACAGGAAGAGGGAAAGAATATTCATCCTTGGCAAACTGGGCAAAATCCACCAAGAAGGCATTGGAATGAGAGAAAAGTCCAGGAGTCTCAACACTTATCTGATGCTGCTCCACATTAGTGAAATCATCCACAGCAAAGCTTGTCAGACATAGTATCGAGATACATACGAATATAGCTGTTTGAAATTTTCGATTCAGGCTCATGACTGCAAAGGTACGAAAAAAATGCCGTAATAACAAGGCGATTATAGAAGATTAACGATATTCATCATAAATTAGTGATGACAAAAATTATCAAAATTCATCAAACTCACGTTAATTGCCACAGATAACACATTGATATCGCATTACTTTTTCAAACACAAAGCACACGAAAAAAGTGAAGAAATTCCATTCTTGTTCCACAGTATTACTTCCCGAGATACTCCATACATACTCCATAGATACTCCATACATACTCCATAGTTTCGATGGACTATCGATGGAGTAACGATGGAGTATCTACGGACAAACAACAGAGGAACATTACCTATATTAAAACGACACCTGGAGAGTTCGAAAATTCTGTATTTATTGTCTGTTTAGGGAGGATTGCCAGATATAAGACTGTGAAAATTTGGTCATTCCGATAATTCTTTGTACCTTTGCACGTGATAAATACAGCCAGCAACACACGTTGGTTCACATCATCTGATATGGAAATAAAGGACTATGCTATAAAATGCTTCCGAGATGAGGCGCAAGCCATACTGAACCTCATTCCATTGCTCGACGACAACTTTCAGAAAGCTGTGGAAATGATATATAATTGCAAGGGAAAGCTCATCGTTACAGGAGTTGGCAAGAGCGGTCATGTGGGAGAGAAAATTGCCTCCACACTCGCTTCTCTTGGCACCCCATCCTTTTTTCTCAATCCGCTTGACGCCTATCACGGCGACCTCGGAATGATCGACAAGGACGATATCGTGATGGCCATATCCTATTCCGGCTTCACCGACGAGCTTCTTCGTTTCATCCCACTCCTCATAGAGCGTAAGGTGCCTATCATAGGCATTACTGGAAATCCTGACTCTCTCCTTGCACAATACTCTATCTGCCACCTAAACATAGCCGTTGACCATGAGGCAGACCCCTTGAACCTTGCCCCTACATCTTCAACCACCACAACAATGGTTATGGGCGATGCTCTGGCTTGTGCTCTTGTCCACATGCGCAATTTCAAGCCAAACGACTTCGCGCTTTTCCATCCTGGCGGCTCACTTGGCAAGCGACTGCTCACCACAGCCGAGGATGTGATGTTCAAGGAAAACCTCCCTGTCATTCCTGCCGATATGCGACTTGGCGAGGCTATCATAGAGGTAAGCCGAGGAAAACTAGGAATGGGCGTGTCTCTCGACGAAGAAGGACGTATCATCGGCCTCATAACCGATGGAGACCTGCGACGTGCTACCGAGCGCTGGCAAGAGCAATTCTTCAACCATAAGGTTAGCGATATCATGACAACTTCTCCGAAGATTGTGCTTCCAACGACAAAGATTACCGCCATTCAGGCTGTAATGCAGAAATACAAGGTTCACAGCGTACTTGTAGCCGACAAGCAGAAACATCTTCTCGGCATCGTTGACCACTATGGATGTATGCTGTAAAAGTAATTACGAATTACCAATTTCCCATATAGCTTGTACGAGCCATTTAATTGTTAATTGAAAATTGGAATACCACTTTTCCGAAGAAGATAAAAAACGTTGGAACGACATCCTGATGGGATGCCTACATAAGTTCGTGGAAATATGCGAGGCTCACAAACTAACATATTTCTGCGTAGGAGGCACCGTTATAGGAGCCGTACGACATGGTGGTATGATTCCTTGGGATGACGATATTGATATTGCCATGCCCCGTCCCGACTATGACCGTTTCCTTGAACTCAGCAAGACAATTGACCTCGGTCATTACGAACTTGCCACGCCGGAAATGAAAGGCTATCCATTCTTCTTCTCAAAGTTCTGCGACAAGGATACCTCGCTAATCGAGATTGAAAACGTGCCTTGTCTCTATGGCATCTACATCGACATCTTCCCTATCGACGGCACATCATCCGACAAGGTCGAGGCAACTCGCATGATGAAAACCTTCAAGCGCTGCTCAAATAAGATTGACGCAACAATAGCGCATCTTTCGTTCAAGGAATACGTAAGCCTATTGCTACAGCCAAAGCAATGGGGACGCATGGCATTCCAGACAGCCGCCTTCCTTTTCGGAAGAGAGACTATCCGCAAGCGACTTATCCGCAAACTCAACGCCATTGCCAAGTCCCACGACTTCAATACTTCGGTAAACATTGCCAACTATGGAGGTGCATGGGCAGAGAAGGAAATTCATCCAAAGGAATGGATTCTTCCACTAACAAAGAAGAAATTTGAGGACACCGAGGTTTATATTCCAGGAAACTATCACGAATACCTCACACAGATGTATGGCGACTATATGCAGCTACCTCCAGAGGAAAAACGCATAAGCCATCATAACCACGCATTTGTGGATTTGTATAAGAGGATATAGTAAAAAAGCCCGAAAACGTGTTGGTAACGAATAACAGGTAACAATAAGAAAAATAGTGTAAACTGCCGCCTATATTTATTATTTATATATATAATAAGGTATATAAACTCCTTAGAATAATTCTGTAAAATTTTGGCATGCACAAAAATCCTTATTGTTACCTGTTACTTGTTACTGATCGTGATTTTGACTACTTGACGAGCGAGACTTAATCTTGTTTGTGGTTGTATAAAGTAGAGATAATGAGATTGTTACGCATGAAATGCAGGGCGAGATATAGGCAACTGACAGTCTCAATAGCATAACAATAAGCATTAATTCCTGCCAGATTAACCTTATTCAGTATGCATGAAAAACGATGTAAAACGTGAAAACATTCCATAACCATCCCCAAAACTAAATACTGGCTTCAATGAGATTCTGCGAGAACTTTAACTCCCTCCGATGCAGTTACGTTGTAGGTCCGTTGTAGGTCCGTTGTAGGTCCGTTGTAAGTCCGTTTCAGGTCCGTTTCAGGTCCGTTCGTCCTATAGTCCTAGGAGCGGACTCAGAGCGAAGGCACAGCGAAGGCATAGCGAAGGTACAACAAGCGGAAATTACGGCCAGTAACAAGTAACAGGTAACAATAAGGATTTGTGTGTAGGTGTACCTAATTTCAGACATCATCCCCCCATCTGGATATGCTCTGTTGAGGTAGAGCAATGAATAATTCATGTTTTGCCTTTTGAAACCTAAAGTTTTTTCTGGTTTTGTTTTTTACCGGACACCAATAATTGCAAATGGAAGAATAAAATCCATAAAAACTTTATTTGCATATTATTGTTACCTTTGTAACACTCTTTATAACTAAGAAAAACATAAATCGTTGATTTTTTTGGTGGTTTGAAAAAAAAATATTACTTTTGCAAATGTGTTGTGATTCCTTCTGGACGAAACGACACAAGACATATTGAAAAAAGCATTAACTATTATTTTGCGTTCACCGGAAAAGCCTCGGAAACTTATCTCGGAATACAAACGCCTTAAATAATGGTTGGTAACCTCGTATGGAGCTTGCCATCCCAACATCTTCATTTGATGTTAATGTTCACACGATAAGTGTGAGCAACTTCTCAAAGATGTTGGGCAGGTTCCGTTCCGAGGCTACCTGGGTGAACGCATTGAAGGGGCTCACACTCTTTTTATGCCTATACCAGACAACCACGAAAAATCATTTGTAAATAATAGCGTGAAAGATATAGTTTGCTTAGAAAGTCAATAAAAACAACAACCCGAGTTGTAGAATTAACATAAATGAAGTTTACCATAATCAATTGATTTATTATGAATAACAGATTTTACAAACTACTGGTATCTTTCTTGATGGTATTACTCTCAATATCATCGATGTATGGTCGGACAGGGTCTTGTCAAACCAAACCTGTATATATAGAATCAGTATTGTCAGGCTTTTCAAACTATGATTATGTTGGAACAAATCAAAATGGTGAAAGTAATAATATACAGAATAAAGTATATCCAACAGCCACATTTTACTCTTCCGATCCAGACGTCCCTATGGATGAATGGACAGGAACGGGCTTCGCATTGAAGAACAATTACATTGTAACGAACTACCACGTTATAAATGATGCAAAGAGTATTTATATTAAAGGAATCAAAGGAAATTTTACGAAGGGATATAATGCAGAAGTTGTTGCAAAAGATATACAAAACGATTTAGCAATACTGAAGGTTCATGGTGTTATCATACCATCTGCAAGTATTCCATATTCTATAAAGAGTAATAATGCAGAAGTTGGTGAAGAAGTCTTTGTATTAGGCTATCCCTTAACTTCTACTATGGGTGACGAAATAAAACTTACTACGGGTGTTATAAGCGCGAGATCAGGTTTCCTCGGCAACGTTTCTCTTTATCAGATTTCTGCTCCTATTCAACCCGGAAATAGTGGTGGGCCTTTGTTTGACAGCAAGGGCAATGTAATCGGTGTTGTAGTAGCAAAGTACAATGGGGCAGAAAATGTAGGATACGCAATAAAAGCTTCATGTTTGAAAAATTTGATGGAAAGTAAATTGTCATATAACATACTTCCTCAAACAAACAATATTGCATCTTTAAATCTCAGTAACAAAGTAAAATCTGTTAAGAACTATGTATATTACATCATTTGCTCTAGTAAAGAAACTGATGGCAATATATCAAGCAAAACTCCGTCAAACACAGGAACTACAATAAACACCCACAAAATTGAACAAAACATTAAACCGAAAGAAGTTAAGCCAAAAGAAGTTAAACCGAAAGAAACAAAACCAGAAGAAACCCCAACAGAAGATTTTAGTCGAGAAAAAGTATTTGAGCGGAATAGACAAGCGGCACTTCAAGGAAATGCTCAAGCTCAGTATTATATGGGAATATGGTACTATTATAATGAAGATGCAAAAAAAGATATAAAGAAAGCATTTGAGTGGTGCAATAAGGCGGCACAACAAGGATATGTAGTAGCTCAATTTTATTTGGGCCTGTGGTATTTTAAAGAGAAAAACTTTGACCTAGCATATAAATGGTGGCAAAAAGCAGCACAACAAGGTGATAATGGTGCTAAAATGTGTATAAATCATCATTTCTCCCACAGAACTCAATAACAATATCTTGGAGCATAGGTGGTCATACCACACCTTGGTATTGCCAATGTCTTTACAAGGACTGTGACAGGAAAAAGGATAATTCATAAAAAAAAAGCTGATTTCTAATTGCGAGAATCGCATGAAGAAATTAGCTTCTATCTTTGCTACGTTTGCATCAAAATCATCAAGACACTCTTTAACGACCCCCTCGCCCTCGAAATCTTGAATACGTATTTTACAGAGTCCTTATCCATGCTTTTAATTATATTTATTCCGAGCGTAGAATTACAAAGAAAAACGAAGTTCCCCAATAATAGCATAAATTTTTTCTATTTTAACCTCAAATCCGCAACCTATAGGGTTTAGTGGGATTTTGCTTGCAAAGCGACAAAATTCATTTTATTGTACATATTTCTTGCACAACAGAAATGTCGCAGACACAAAATCCCCTTACCCCATAAA
>Ga0326513_10000061_pt1 | contig 78033 bp, 63 predicted proteins | sample 2_2465_0518_D_FD_203654 | JGI IMG/M metagenome (GOLD analysis project Ga0326513, IMG submission 203654) | Bovine rumen microbial communities from UC Davis, California, United States - 2_2465_0518 | ecosystem: Host-associated > Mammals > Digestive system > Stomach > Rumen | place: USA...
ATTTACAATCAGAGCGTTTCTCTTTTGAGCGACCGAATTGAGCCTTCTTGCTGCCGTCTTTACGACCCTCAAAATAAAAATTTGTAAGATCAAATAATACTATTCGGTTCGTGATATTAAATAGATTGTCTGTTCGGCGGCAAAGATGATTATCTAATTTCTCTTTTAGCGCATATAATGATGGAGCAACATTGTATATAGAATGATATGTCGGTTGCCAATCTGTATCGCCTGTCAATAACTCGCATACTGCTGAATTATCGCGCATTATGTCTAATATTGCGTCAACATTACCGTTTTCTACCATCTGATGCCAATAATCAAGTGCCAAACGACGAACAATATCTTTATAGTTTGACATTGCATCACCGAATAAATCCTGTTGATGTTGATTTTCATGCAACCATGTCAGGCAGCGACCTATATCACGTATATCTGTTGGTGCAAGTTCGTCTTTCAAGAACCCGACAGTAAGCATCAAACGATGACGAGGGCGACCGAGGACATCACGAAAAGATTCTTTGATGCGATAGTACCACTCATCTTTTTGTGTCATTGGGTTATATCTTTTCTCTGAAACAAAATGCATCTTGATTGTAGTTTTCAAAAGGTGTTAAATGAAACACGATGCAAAAGTACAATAATTTTTTTTAACATTTGGGTACTACATTTTGGATTTTGACCATTTTAGAGGTCTTTTTTCGTCATCAAAAAAAATGCACACCTGAAAATCAACAGATTAGCAAGTCTGAATTAAAATTTAAGGCTTGATTTTTTTGAAAAAAAATTTTTGGCGGCAAAGTTGGGTTAATAGCAATTTGATGCATATCCTAATCTCGTTTCCAGTAGGGAATTTCTTTTAAACTTATTCAAGTTTCGCATATTGATAAATATTTTAATATCTCGGCGATCAACGGCGTTAGCCGTTGCATATTCATAGCATAGTATTGTTCATCATTCCAAGAGTATTCTGATTTTTCGGAGGCATCGAACGCCACGAAAAATCAAAAAAAACGATAATGGAGTTATTCATCTATTCTATTAACATTAAACCGCTACGCGGTTTGCGCCTATGAAACTGATTTAGACAAGATTCGCTCCTATATCATGATACTTGTCGTACTCGCGAAACTTAAATTGCTAATAAAAAAGGCTATCTGAAATCAATCAGATAGCCTTTTGAGAGTTGCTCGTGATGTATTATTCAACGATTTTGCCTAATGTGTTGTATTTAACACCGTCTTTGATGATATATACATTACCATTTTCGATAACTTTCTGGATATTACCAAGTTTGTTGATGCCTTCAACGTTGACTAATGCAGTAGTTGTGTCGGCTACGAAATGGATGATGTAAACTACACCATTGCTTGCGGTCAGTTCGGCATCGACAATAAGTTTGGTGCCGTCTTGTTTAACAGATATCTTTCCGTCAACGAATAGGAATGAACCATTTTTGTTGTAGATATATGTATATTCGCCCTGGTAGATTAAGTTTTCAACGGTATATTCACCATCAAGTTGTTGGCTTTCGATTACTAATGACAAGGTGTAGTTTTGGTCATCTGAAATGCCTAATACTTGGAAGGCCCCCATGTCGCTAATTAAGTCGTTGAGTTTACCGTTGCTTACTGTAATGTTCACTGTGTCAGCCTCTTGGAATATTTCATATTCGAATGTAGCAATATAGAATAGTGAGTCAGATGCCAAAAATTGTGTTCTTACTCGACCACCTTGTTCTGTTGCAACTATTTCGGCTGAAACGTTCAAGATTTCATAATCGGTAGTGTCGTTGCCATTTATTTTGTAAAGGCCTGTATAGCGCATATCAAAATCGTCGGTTTCATAAGTGCCCGGCAATTCGTCGGTAAAGATGTCGAGGGTGATAAGATAATTTTCATTACTTGCTACAAGGTAGAAGTCTTCGGTATCACTATAATAACGTTGTGTTCCAAGTTCCTTGAAGTCGATTCTAATGGTATCTTTTGCTACTATAGGCACGATAGTTTGTTGGAGAACGAAGTTGTAGAGGATTTCATTTTGTGCGAGCAGACTACCTTCAACTCTGATTAGTGTGTCGGCAACAGTTACTTTAAATGTACCGTCAACAAATGCAAATTCGTCATCGGCTACAGCAACAGTTGAGTATCCGGTGTAGAGGTCGTGTGATGTAAACTCTCCATTTTCAAATTCGCCCGGAACGGCTATTGTGAGTAGTATAGACTCGTCGGCTGTCTTGCCTGCAAGTGCAGTAAAGCCGTACAATTCGAGATAACTTTCGTCGAGTTTGGCATCAAGGATTTCAACAGTTACAGTATCTTTGGCTTGAGGTTTGATGTAGGTGAGATTGAATTGGTAGAAATTCTCATCGTCAGCCAAAATTCCGACATTGAGCAATGCACCATTGTCGGTTGTTACTATATCAGCCTGTGCGGCGAGCATTTCGAAATATGTGGTGTCAACGCCCTCGATATGCACGAGATATGTGTAGTAGTCGTCAAAGTCTTCTGTTGTGAACGAACCTTCAAATTCGTCGGTGAAGATATCAAGTATAGCAGTCCAACCAGTTTGTTCGTTGCTTGCAACAATGTAATAATCTTCACTTTCACCATAGTAGAGCACTGATATCGGTTCGTTGAATTCCAGATTGATAGTGTCTTTTGCTTCCGGTAGAACATACGAGAAGTTGAGGTTGAATTGGCGATTGTTTTCGTCGATAGCGGTGCCGACAAATGTGAGGCTACCATCGTCGGCTTTTTTCAGTTCGCCTTCTGCCGATACCGATAAGTCTTCATCTGTGCTTAAATCAGTGATGTACATGCTGATGTTTTCTGCTTCTGAAGAATATGTGGTGTAAACATCTTCTTCCGGTGATAAGTATGCTTCGACCTCATACTGTTCGTTAGAAGCAGATAAGATATACATCATTCCGTAGAAATCTTCGAGATTAAGATTTGTGCAGTTGATGTCGATAACTGCTGATGGTTCACCGTCAAGTTTGATTTTGCGTGGTGAGCGTTTTTGTGCGTCTTTGATTTTCAGTTCACTTTTGTGACTAATCTTAGCGTTTTTGAGTTGTTTTGCTTGTGGTGCTGCAATGACACCGAGGGCAACAACAAGCCCTAAAATGAGTGTAAAAATCTTTTTCATACCTAAATAATTTTTAGCCTTACAACAGCGATTGTTTAAGTAAAATAAGCATAAAGCAGGTCATTTATAAATAAGTGACCATGGTATAATGATTTGTGTGGTAAGGTGATTGGTTAGAAATATGTAACAATGTATCAGTGTTGCTGCTGATTAATCAGTAACAACTTCCGCTCTTGGTGCTGTTTGTAGTTCACCGCACTTTGCAGAGTCTTTTTGGCAGCATGCTTTAGCACTGTCTTGTTTGCAACATTTAGCAGAGTCTTGTTTGCAGCATTTAGCACTATCTTGCTTGCAACATTGTTCTTGTTTAGCGCAGGATTGATCCTGACCTTCGTTTTCGGCTGCTTTATTGCAGCATGCGAGCATAGCAAAAGCAATGCTTGCGACTAATAACATCTTTTTCATACTTTAAAAAACATTTAAATTATTGATAATTTGTCAATTTTGACTTGCAAAGTTACTATAATTTTTTGTGTGTGCCAAGAAATGTGTAGTTTTTTTTCTTTTATTGTCAATAATTTTTGTTGAGTTGTCAAATATGGGTGTTGACTTACATTTTGTGGTATAAGTTATAAGATTTGTGAAGTAATGCGAAAAAAATGCTCAAAAATTTGTTTATATCAAAAAATGGTACTACTTTTGCGTGGTCATTTTGTTGTGCTGCTTGTCCTATTGTCTTTTGGAGTTAGTGAGGTTCAGGAAAGTTCTGGAAGGTTAGGAACGATTCTGTAAGGTTACTGACGATTTGTGAAGGAGGTAGAGTAGGTTAGGCTGCAATAGTTAGGGGTATTAGCTCATCTGGTAGAGCGCAACACTGGCAGTGTTGAGGTAAGCGGTTCGAGTCCGCTATGCTCCACAAATCCTGATCATCAATCAGGATTTTTTTAGTGATTTCAGTAGCATTTTCTGTTGCGGTGATATGCGATAACTCTCTATCGCTTTTTGTATAGTCTTATTGTGTACCCAATCATTAGGCATCTTATATTGTTTCGAATTTTGGGCTTTTCTTTCTAAATAAGGTATGGTGGCATCCCATTGTTTAGCCAATGCTGTGGCAAAATACCATGCTTGCATCATTCGTATGTAATATTCTTCACTTTCTATTTTTGCTACCATTATGTGATATTCCGGTTTAAACTCATTATCAAGAAAGTGATGCATGAGCATGCCTATACTAAAACGAATTGTATATGTGTGTGATGATGCTAACCAAGTGTTAATGTATGGCAATAGTTGTTCTTTATGCTTGTCAAAACATTTGGGCGATAGTTGGTCGCATGTTGCCCAATTATCAATGTATGGTAAAAATCTATCAACTTCAGCGATGCAAATGTCAAAATCTTTTATCTCGCTGATGATGAAGGCGTGTAATTGGTCTTCATCAAAATATCTATGAGGCAGGTCGTTGATAAATGTGTATAATTCAGTATTAGTATCTTGTTGGAAGTTTAAATTCTCTTTGTATATCTGTTTGGCTAATTTTCGCAGATAAGGTGTGCGTATGCCTATAATACGTTCAGAAGCAACTGTTGGTATCAGTTTGCTTTGAAAATCAGCATATTGCTTGTCTTGCAATTCTAATAGTCGATATATCATATCTATTTCAATATACAGTTAAATAATTCGACAAGTCCGCCTGTTATTATCGCCACAGGGATGCCTATTAGTATGCCAATCAGCCCTTGTTTGAGGTGAAAAGCGTAATTGCGGTACTGGTCTATCATGTGTAGCCAAAGCAGTTGCCACAACTATAGCAACAATTATTTTAAGTGCTATAATTCGTGGCTACTTGATGGTTTGCTGCTTGCTGATAAGTCCAAGTTGCAAGCAGCGTTCTACTATTTTGGGTGGATAATTAAAAACCAGTTTAATCGGATTACCGCATAACATCTGAGGAAGTATAAGTTTTCAACATCCAGCCTAAGGTATTCTTATGATTGGACTACTATTTAATAGTTTTCAGCCAATAGTTGGAAGTAGGCTTGTGAGTGGTGGCATACAGGACATTCTTCTGGGGCTTGCTTGCCAACTACAATATGTCCGCAGTTTGAGCATTGCCAAATGCAATCACCATCACGTGAAAAGACAACCCGATCTTCTATGTTTTGCAATAATTTGCGAAAACGCTCTTCATGATGTTTTTCTATTGCTCCTACTTGTTCAAATTTCTCGGCAATCTCGTCAAATCCTTCTTCGCGTGCTTCGCGAGCCATACGGGCATACATATCAGTCCATTCTGCATTTTCTCCGGCTGCGGCACTCTCCAAGTTTTCGGTTGTACTGCTTATAGAACCTCCGTTGAGGTATTTGTACCATATCTCGGCATGCTCTTTTTCGTTGGCTGCCGTTTCCTCAAATAATTTACTTATCTGCACATAACCATCTTTTTTTGCTTTCGATGCAAAAAAAGTGTATTTGTTGCGTGCTTGACTCTCTCCGGCAAATGCTTCTCGGAGATTTTGTTCTGTCTTTGTTCCTTTTAAATCTTTCATGTCTATATATATTTATGAATTTAGTATCATAAAGTTTATTAAAAATATGCAAAGGTACTGCTTTTGTATGATATAACCAAATATGTTATTAACTAATATTGTCGCTTAAAAATGCCCTATAGTTACTTGCTGTTATTACCTCAAACGTATAGTTTGGATAGTTCTGCGAAAATGACGATGGAATTTTTGCTGCTCTGCGTGGGTTATATTTGAACTCATAGCAGTGTAGCTTGCCGTCATACTCCTCAATCAGGTCAATCTCCTGCTGGTCGTGTGTTCTCCAAAAATACAAGTTCGCATCGTTACCTACTAAGGTATTGCGCTTGTCACGTCCTGTTTGTGGCAAGCTCGTTGAGTTCAAACATGTTTTGGATATCTGCCAAGGATAGATGCTCCAATCTCTCCAGATTGGAATGGTCATCACAGTTAAAGCGAAGTGTCTCGTTCATTGGGATATCCAACCGGTCTATCAGAGTTGTACAAAAAAATTTTTTTCATATGGATTGATGATATTGATAATTCTATAGGTTCGCCCTTTGAGGTGGCAGGCGAAACACTATTCGTACAAAAGTGTTTCAAGTGAGTGCATTTTGTCGAATATATATACCGTAACTCATCGGAGTAATGTCAACATATCTTGTTATGTGATTTCAGCTAACAAACAAGCTAACCTTTCGGGTTAGCTTGTGTCTTATTGTGTTACCAGTCTGACTGAACGGCCTATGCATTTATTGCCGCAATAAAATTCTATGGTTTCGCGGCTGAACGACATATAGCAACTATAGTCAACGCGGTCGATAGTTGAGGACATATAGTAGCCGTTAGTGCCCACATTATTTATGTTGCCGTTACAACGTTTCCAGCCGTTTGCCGGAAGGAAAATGGTGTTGCCGTTAGGTCCTTCTATCCGGTAGCCGTTATTCTCCCACGTCCATTTGCATTTGTCTCGCAGTTCTGCAAACTGTTCTATTGTGGGGATATTCCCGTCATAATCCGCAATGGCTTGGTCGTAAGTAAAATAGTCGTCGCTTTCATTATCGCGCTTCCATTTAGTGCCGCTCGGAAGTCCTAAATCTACCCAAGTGCTGCTCTTTTTCGGTTTTTGTTCCTGAACGAAGTCTTCGGGTTCCTTTATGATTTTTGGTTCGCTTGCGCGTGGCTTCTGCGGTTCTGTTTGAGTGGGAACGTCTTTGACCGGTTTATATTCATTACCATCGGTAACTAACAGAACTATGCCGTGTCGTGTTTCGCTTGTCATGTACTGACCGTCACCTACAAAGCCGTTGGCGCGGAGTAGCGACAGCTCTTCATTAGTCGGAATGCGCCATGTGTTGTAGTCATGCAGTGCTTGCTTGTTGATTTGGGCAATAATGGTTTTAGGTTCGGAATTAAACTCGCCTAATTCGTTAGGGAATATCTTGAGATAGCCGTAAAGCACTTCGACCGATGAGCGTTGTTTGGGCTCAGATTGTTTTGGCTTCTCTTCTGCAAAGTCTTGCCTTGGGCGTTTAGTTTCTTGAGATGCTTTTTGTTGAGGTTCTTCAGATTGTTGAGGTTCTTCAATATATTCATTGTTTGATTGCTCTATAGTTGCAGGGTCAATAAATTCACCAAAATCGGAATTTTGAGAGGATAAGTTGTCGGAATAGTTCGTCCCGTTTTCTCCATACATGCTCCCACTACATTCTCTTAACGCTTCGTTACTTTCCTTCATTGCTTGAGCAAAAGCCTTTTCTGTAGCCGGCTGGATTGCTTCAAAATTATTCATTCCATTATCTTTCGCTTCATGCCATGCTTCTTCATAAACCTGATTAAATACTTTATAATAAGTTTTTTTCCCAATTTTTCTACATTCTTTTGAATAGCTCTTGTCTTGCCAAAGTAACATTTTTCTGTCTTCTCCGTTTTGCGTCAGGGTGTATAGTTCGTTAGCGTCGTAGCATAATTGCTCTACTGCTTCAATGGATTTTGCATCGCCAACGATAGTTGTTGATATTGATACGAAATTTCCGTCTTCATACAGAATGGCTTCAACCGAATTGCGAGAAATAGTAATACTATTCCCATTTTGAGTGTAGCTTATCTCTCTATCTGTTACTTCGTTAACCTTAACGTCTTGAATTTGAGTACCGTCTCGCAATGCAATAATGTCCTGCGCAGAGATATATCCTACGCAGAACATTAGTTGTACAAAAATTATTATTTTCTTCATATTATTCTTCTTCAGGTACTAAACGGAACATATAGCTGACATCATTGTCGTCAATCAGTGAGCGGACATCGTATTTACGTGTCTGGGTCATATAACCTTTTTTGCTTACTCTGATTTCAATCTGTACAAGTCCTGAGTTGTTATACGTAAGCCCCTTGATATCCAATGTCTCTGACCCTTCATACGGCGTTGTCTCAAGATACTTGTAGTTCTGATTCTTAACCTCAGGCGTTTTTGAAATCACGCGCCATTCAACATCGGCACCTTGAGGACGTGAATTAACATTCCAGTGGATAACGAGGTGTTCTAATGCAGTGTTGCCCTCGCCTTGAACTTGTTTGTTGGCTTCCTGTTTTGGTGATGAAGCACGGTGCAGGAAGAAGGCTATTCTGTCCCAATCGATGTCGTCAAGAGCGTTAGCGTATGCTTTGTTGAGAGCGTAATTGGCAGCTTCGTTTGATGTGGCAGCACCGTTTACCGATGCTCTGCCGCTGACTTCGACAGATGGATAGACGAGTATACGATTGTGGTCGGCTACCTTCAGTTCCATAATCACTGTACCATTCCAACCTATGCCTGACAGATAGTCAACATGAAACTCTTTTATGTTAAGTTGCATTAGATAATCGGTTGCAACGTCAGCGTCAAGGTTGAAGCCCATAGTGCGCATGTAGCGGCGAAGACTTTCGGGAACAAACGATGATACCGGCGGATTGGTTGTTGCAGAAGGAATATAGGTAGGACTTGCATCATAGATTTGTATCAAACGCGTGTTGGCGCGTACGTCCTGAACATTAACACGTATGCCGTATTCAAGGTTGGCATATTTGTCGGCTTGTGGTTGGGCCACTAACGCAAGATTAAAAGTGCGTACTTGAGGTTGGGTAACTTTCTTCTTTGATGCACATGAAATGCAGCATAAAAGTAAAATGGCTGTAGCGATAAAGAAATTTTTTTTCATATTCTTAATTATTTTAGTTTGTTTCTATTTGCCATTAGGTTTGATTTTCACAAGTTTAGCAGTTATTGTAGTTTTATATACAATCTCATTATAGCTTTTTCCGCGTTCTACGTTTGTTGATATTACAGGTTCTATAATAGCATCACCACCGGCTATTTTTTGAGCATTTATTAAACGATAAATCGCCAAATTGCGGCAGATATCATGTGCAGAATGTGGAAGGTCGAAAGGATCTATGTTGTCGTAATCGTTAGATAAATAACCTAAACGAACGATACCTCTTAATTTTTTCATATCAAGAATCCATCCTACTCGCCTCATTCTTCCTGCAAAATAAACTCCTTTTTTCCATGTTGCGCTAAATTCGTTAGACGCATCAGTAATTATCATTTTATTTTTTGAATATTTGGCAACAACAGATGCTTCTGCACTGATGGTGTTAAGTACTACATAATCATTTCTTTCTAAATTCAAATCTGCAAATGCAACTTTAGCAGTGGTATTAATTGATTGTGGAACAACGTATGATCTGCACGAAGTCATTGAAATAACGCATGCAGCAACAAGTGGAATAAATAATTTTTTATACATAGGTTAAGTCTGTTTGAGTGCCTACTCTTGGTTCGGATTTTCGGCATGATTCCGTCGGAAGTCCAATAGTCGTTAGAATACGGACACATACAAAAAACGTGGACATCCTGTTTTATATCTCTTATTGAGCTTCCTCGGGCTTCGACTCCCAAAACTCTCCAATAAAAAATGCAGAATAATCCACGGGTAAATGCGTGAATGCTCTACAAAATTCAGGGAGAGTTTATTGCAATAGTGTCGAAGTATTGAGGAAAACTCCCAAATTATGTAACGCTTAATGTATGTTTATGTCTTTATGACTTTATTTTATCATAGGCAAAATAATTTGTTGCTTGTTTATTCGCTGCAAAAGTACGATATTTTTTTTGTTTCACCAAATTTCTATTGTTTTTTTAATTCATGTTTTGCAAATACGACAATGTATCATAATATAGGAGCAAATCTTGTTTAGGTCAGCTTCAAAGGCGAAAAACCGCGTAGCGGTTTCATGTTAATAGAACCGATGAATAAGCCCAATATCGTTTTTTTTGATTTTTCTGGGGCATCGAACGCCCCGAAAAATCAGAATATCATTGGAATGATGTACAATACTATTCTATTAACATGCAACGGCTAATGCCGTTGATCGGCTATATAATAAAATTTTTATTAATGTACGAGACTTGAATTTTTTAATTATTTATAAGCCCTAAGCCATACTAATAAGAAAAACTGGACAAATTTGAAGTCCAACTTTTATTTTGTCCAAAATGTATTTATGTGCCTGTAAATAAACATATTATAATTGACAATTTTTGCCATAACTGCCTTAAAATAGCGTTTTTTTTGCCAAAACATTTGTTTTTTTTGCTAAAAAACACCTATTTTTGCAGACAAATTAAAAGTTCAACTTGTAATTTGTCCAAAATACATGTAAGCCTATGTTATACAGAGAATTACAAAAAGAAATTTTGCAATTGGCAGAAAAATGGTCAGTAATTTCTGTTACTGGTCCACGTCAATCGGGTAAGACAACATTGTGCAAATTGGCATTTCCCAATTACGATTATGTCAATTTAGAAGATAGTACAATTAGATTAGATTTAGAGAAAAATTATCACTCCTACCTACGCTCGCACACAAAACTGATAATTGACGAAGCACAATTACTCCCCGAGTTTTTTCTGCCATACAGGTAGTTGTTGATGAAGACAAAACTCGCCGTTATGTATTGTCATGTAGTAGTGATTTTCTACTAATGCGAAGCATTACGCAGTCGTTGGCTGGAAGAGTGGCTGTTTTGCGGCTCTTGCCTTTGTCGATAAAAGAATTGGGTGTAGATGGACAAACAATACCCACTGACGAATTACTTTTCAAAGGATTTTATCCGGCAGTATGGGGGGATGGTTTCAGTCCTAAATATGTTTATGAAAGTTATATCACGACATATATAGAACGTGACGTCAGAGAGATAGTAAACCTTAAAAACCTTGAATTATTCCGCAAATTTATTGCTATATGCGCAGCTCGTGTAGGGCAGGAATTTAATGCCTCGGCAATATCAGGAGAGATAGGAATGAGTTATACAACAGTGCAGGAGTGGTTTCGTATTTTGCAAACATCATATACAGCCTTTGAACTTCCTCCGTTCTTTCGCAATATTGGCAAACGTTTGGTTAAAACATCAAAGATTTATTTTTATGATGTTGGGCTGGTATGCTATCTGCTCGGAATAGAGCGCCCCGAGTACTTGGAGCATCACCCATTGCGTGGTAGCCTCTTTGAAAATTTGGTCGTGGTTGAAATGCTCAAATCACGTTTCAACAGCGGCAGAAGAAGTCATCTCTTCTTCTATCGCGATAAAGGTCAGCACGAAGTGGACATCATTCAAGAGTTTGGTAACGAGATGCGCGCATACGAGATAAAATCAGCCACGCAGATTCATCCTGAATTTTACCGTAATCTCAAATACTTCAAGAAATTATATGGCGACACGGTTCTTTCTACACAGGTCATTTATGACGGTGAGCGAGATTTTGACATCCCTAATGAGGGGTATATGAACTATCGTCATTGGAAAGAAGATAACCCTTGGAATAAATCATAATGCTTAGTTAATTAAGCTTATTAATATGTTTATAATTCCATTATTTCGCACCAGTGGTGGGTGTCGGGGGCTATGCCGTATTGTATGTCGGAGATGGCTTTATATAATGTGCGGCACCATTTGCCCGGTGTGCCGTCGCCAAATTGATATATCTTGTTTTCCGCCGGGTCGATAATCTTTGAAATCGGACATATTGCAGCCCCGGTGCCGCATGCTGCCGCTTCGGTAAAGGTGGCGAGCTCGGGATACGGAACAGGACGGACTTCTACTTTCATGCCAAGGTCGAGTGCCAACTGCTGCAAGGTGACGTTTGTTATTGACGGTAAGATTGTCTGCGCATCCGGCGTTATGTAGGTGTCACCTCTGACACCGAAAAAGTTAGCACCGCTACATTCTTCTATGTATTTTTTCTCTTTTGCGTCAAGATAGAGAGCCGAGCAACCATTGTCGTGTGCTTGTTGGTCAGCAAGAAAACCAGCTGCATAGTTTCCGCCGCATTTATATCTGCCGGTGCCTAATGGTGCAGCGCGGTCGTAGTCGCGAATGAGCATAAACGGTGTGGCGTTAAAGCCGGTCTTGAAATACGGACCTACGGGCGTTACGAGAACAATAAATTCGTAATCGTGTCCCGGATGAACGCCTATACGTGCCTCGGTGCCAATCAGTAGCGGACGGATATAGAGCGATGCGCCTGTGCCGTATGGCGGAACAAAGCGGAGATTCTTTTTTATTGCAATGCGGACTGCATCGCAGAATAATTCAATCGGAACAGGTGCCATCTGTAGCCCTTCGGCTGATTGATACATGCGCCGGGCATTCTCTTCGGCACGGAACAAACGTAACTTGCCGTCAATGCCGCGATAGACCTTGATGCCTTCAAAAATTTCTTGTCCGTAGTGCAGTGCCGTAGCCGCAATATGCAGACGGATGTATTTACTTGATGTTGAGTGTAGTTTGCCCCATTGACCATTGTGAAATGAGCAGCGGATGTTAATGTCGGTTTCGGTGTAGCCAAAAATGAGGTCTTGCCAATTTAAGTTTGCTAATTGCATGATTTATAGATATAAATAACTTTCGGGTCCCATATTGAAAAGCAAATCAATAATACTTAAGTCGGGTTGAAAACCATGACGGTCTTGAAAAACCTGATAATACGGCTTGAGGGTATTATCTGATTTTGGATTACAACAAGTGGTGTCGGTTAGTGAAAAATCGGTTGTTAAGTTGATAGTCTTATTTGTGTCTAATAGTTTCAACACTACCTCGGTGAGTTGCAGGTTGAAGTCTAAAAGATAGTCGAAACGTTGTGTGTAAAACGGTTCAAAAAAATCTGCATAATAGTCGTAGAACGGACTATTACGATACGCACTTCGTAGTGCTTCCCAATGCAGGTGTTGCCATTTCTCCTGATAGGTGATGTGCAGGTCACGCGTCTTTATGTTTCTGCCGTGTTGTCGCTCAACAGGTATGGTGAGCGTCTGCACTCCGTTACTACCTGCTATTCGACACCGGTTGCGAATAGTTTGTTTTGGGAATGTTTCGTACTGTTCAATCAAAGCATTGGCATCGTTCAGCCACGAACGATACCAACTTATAGAACCTAAATATGTAGTAGGAAAAATCACTTTTGAGCAGCAGTGAAAAGACGTTTCCAACGGATATGACCTTTGAACCAAGATTTGTCTTTGTCAATCGAGAGCCATATAAATCGCGGACGACCCACTATGTGGTCTTCAGGCACGGGTCCCCAAAAACGCGAGTCGGCTGAGTTATGACGATTGTCGCCCATCATCCAATAATAATCCATCTTGAACGTATAAGTGTCGGCAGGCTCGCCGTTAATATAGATCTGATTGTCTTTCAGCCTTATATCTTGGAGTTCGTAGTTGCGGATGCAGTGTTCGTAGAACCAATAATTGTCGGCATTGAGTGCGACTGTTTCGCCACGGTGAGGCATATATATCGGTCCGTAGTTATCGCGTGTCCATGAGTTATGACCTAACGGATAGACCGGACCTGCTACCGAAGCAGGTTCGATAACAACCGAGTCAACAAAGTTAAGGGCTTCTAATTCATGCTTCATTGCCTTGGTCAGAGGCAGATGATATACCGGGTTAGCACCGTTACTTACTATATGGCGGTCTTCTTTTGAAATACCGAGGTCGTCCATGATGCTATGACTCAATGTCTTGTGGGTATAGACATAATAATTGTATTGCACGCCCTCATGGTCTGGCAACGGTTCACCATTGATGTATATCTGGTTGTCAATAATCTGCAATGTATCACCCGGAATACCGACGCAACGTTTGACGTAGTTCTCGCGTCGGTCAACAGGTCGCCATACAACTTCGCCAAAGAAGTCGGGGTTCTGTTTTACTAATTGTCTGCCGGCTGCAAAATAGAAGTCTGTCAGTTGGTCTGAAGTCAGGTTGGTTGCAAAATTAGGATTGTTGCGGCGTTGCTCTTCTACCATACGCATGCCGTTGAGATAGCAAATTGTGTAGTAGTCAGGGTTCTGCATATTCAGACATACCGTGTCGCCGGCCGGAACATTGAACACAACGATGTGTCCGCGCTCAATGTCTTCCATGCCCTTGAGACGGCGGTATTCCCATTGCGGCTTTTCTATGTACGACTTGCCGCCACCGAGCCATGCAGGAAATGTGTGTTGAACAAGCGGAAAAGAGAGTGGGGTATTTGGCACGCGAGGTCCGTAAGTCGCTTTGCTGACATATAAGAAGTCGCCGGTTAGCAGAGATTTTTCAAGACTGGAACTCGGTATCTGGTAGTTCTGGAACAAATATAGGTTGATAAAATATACAGCCACGAGCGCAAACACAATAGCGTCCACCCAACTGCAAATCGTGTAGAGCGTCTTGTTCGCTTTGGGATTTTCGGGTTCGCCTTCGGCAGCCGGTTTGTATTTGCGCCACCAGTCCCAAGGGATATAGTTGGTTACGAAAGCGTCAAATATCGGCAACAGCAACCATAGCCACCACCAACTGCCTAACCAAATGATAAACAATATGTATAGTGTACACCATATAGCCGCTTTGACGTATTGGCGGCGTGGCTTGTCTAATCGTTGTTTGAGGTCTTGAATAAAGTTCATGAGTGTTCTGTTTTATAATAAATCTTGCATTGAATAATATCCTTTAGGCTTGCTTTGCAACCATTCGGCTGAAATCACAGCACCGAGAGCAAAACCGGCACGGCTCTTGGCTTCATGGCGAATAGTGATAGTATCAACAGCACTATCATAACTCACTGTATGAGTGCCCGGTATTTCACCTTCGCGAATACTTGAAATCTCAATCTTTGAGCCTAATACAGCCTCTGCATCTTGAGCAAGTGTCTTTGCCGTACCGCTCGGAGCATCAAGTTTATGAACGTGATGTATTTCCTCAATATGAGGCGTGTATTGAGAGTAGGGCTTAATGAGTTCGGCAAGTTTCTTGTTAAGTTCAAAGAACAAATTAACGCCTATGCTGAAGTTAGACGTCCAGAAGAGTGATTGCTGCGGTTGTGATTGTTCTGTTTTGAAACGTGCAATATTCCAACCTGTAGTGCCACTTACTACCGGAACACCTTGCTTCCATGCTGCGAGGATATTATGTTCGGCTGTTGCAGGTGTGGTAAACTCAATTGCCACGTCGGCACTACGAAAAGCATCGCTGTCGAAGTCCGAAAGATTATTTATGTCTATAATGCTTACAATCCGATGACCACGTTCAAGGGCTATTTGCTCAATGACGTGTCCCATCTTGCCGTAACCTATAAGTGCTATATTCATTTTTTCGATATTGAGTTGCAAAATTACTACTTATTGGCGAGGTGTGCAAATTAAATTTGTGCCGTGTTCTTAAATTCATAAATCAGATGCCCACCTATATTAAGTGTCGGCTGTGGCGGCAAGGTGAGATTCGGACAAGGAACTCCGCTGCCAAGATTACGTGGTGCCACTTCTACATGTGCCTCGTCCCATGTGCCTTCGGCTATTATGGCGTTAAGCAGTGTGCGGCCGCCTTCTACAATAAGACTGTGTATATTACGTTCGGCAAGGGTGTGAAGTATTTCCTGCCAGTCGTATGTTTTCAGAACCAATGTCTCGGCATCGGTGGTCGTAAACAGTTTATAGTCGCGCGGAATACGGTCGTGTTTATCAATGACTACTCGCAGTGGATTGCGACCCGTCCAGTGTGTTACACGCAAGCTCGGGTTGTCAAGTATAGCTGTGTTGGTTCCTACCATGATAGCCATGTTCTCGGCTCTCATCTTATGGACGAGTTGTTTGGTGATAGGGTTGGATATGACCTCGACCGGTTCGTTTGCCGATGTGCGTATTCTATCTATATATCCGTCAGCCGTCTGAGCCCATTTCAAAATTACGTATGGGCGGTGCTTCTCCTGAAGGCAGAGAAAACGCTTGTTCAGTTCGCGGCACTCTTGTTCCATAACACCAACGGTCACTTCTGCCCCGGCAGCGCGCAGTCGGGCTATACCTTGTCCTCCAACAAGCGGATTGGGGTCTTGCATGCCTACTACCACACGTGGAATATGATGCTTAATAAGCAGGTCAGCACAAGGCGGTGTCTTGCCGTAATGGCTGCATGGCTCAAGACTGACGTAAATAGTGCTGTCGCACAATAAGTCTTTGTCCTTCACTGAATTGATGGCATTGACTTCTGCATGTGCCTCACCATAGCGGCGGTGATAACCTTCGCCTATTATCTTGCCGTCATGCACTATTACTGCTCCAACCATAGGATTAGGAGCCACGTCTTCTATACCTAATGCCGCAAGTTGCAAGCAACGTGACATGTAGGCATTGTCGATATTTTGATTTGTCATTGATGATTTGTTTTTGTGCTCTAATTAAAGCAAAAAGTATGCCGATAATACCCTAATTGATAAAATTTTATCAAAATATTTTGTTGGTATTGATATTTGCATTACCTTTGCATTGAGTAAAATTACTCAGTCTATTGAGTAAAATTACTCAATCCATTGAGTAAAATTTTTAATTGTTATGCAACGTATTTATTCTGAGCTTATTACGGCAAGAATTAAAGAGCCGCGTAAGTATATTCAAATCATTGAGGGTCCTCGTCAAGTCGGGAAATCAACACTTATAAAGCAGGTACTGAAGTCAATTCAGTTGCCATGGCTGCATTTTGCTGCAGATGATGTTCCGGCAACTAATAATGCTTGGATAAGTGATTGTTGGCAGACGGCAAGAAATGAGATGCATCTCAACAAACATGAGGAAATGATCTTGGTTATCGATGAGATTCAGAAGTTGCAAAATTGGGCTGAAGTTGTTAAAAAAGAATGGGATGCAGATACTTTTAATGATGTGAATATCAAAGTTGTACTCTTGGGTTCATCGCGTGTACGATTAGAAAAAGGGTTGTCGGAAAGTCTTAAAGGCAGGTTTGAAACAATCAAGATGCCTAACTGGTCGTTCGCTGAAATGAACGAGGCTTTTGGTATGAGTTTGGATGAATATATTTATTATGGCGGCTATCCGGGTGCAGCAGGTCTGCGTACAGATTTCGACCGCTGGCAAGAGTATATTAGAAGTTCAATAATTGATTCAACAATAAATAATGATATACTTATTGATACACCGATTAGCAAACCCGCATTGTTGCGCCAGACTTTTGAATTGAGTTCGTCATATTCCGGTCAGTTGTTGTCGCTTACTAAAATGTTAGGTCAGTTGCAAGATGCCGGAAATACTACCACACTGACTAATTATCTGAACTTATTATCGCAAGCCGGAATGGTATGTGGTTTGTATAAATATGCTAATGATAAGTCAAGACAGCGTGCTTCTATACCTAAATATCAAGTATATAATAGTGCATTATTCAGTTTGTATAGCGAATATGACTTTGTTTCTGCAAGGTCTAACCCTAAAATATGGGGACGTTTTTTTGAGTCTGCGGTTGGTGCACATATATTAAATTGTGCATATACAGGCAATTTTCAGGTGTTCTATTGGCGAGATGTCAACCTCGAAGTCGATTTCGTGTTGCAAAAACAGTCGAAAGTCGTAGCAATCGAGGTGAAGAGTAATAATGAAGCTGATACCGCCGGTTTACATTATTTTCAAGACCATTTTCATCCTTATCGGTCATTAGTTGTTGGCAGAAATGGCATGATGCCTGAAACATTTTTTAAGTCAGATTTAACTGAACTTTTTTCATAAATGATTTCCAATTCCATATATCGCTATATAACCGAACATTTGCAATTCTCTTATGCTACCGATGAAGCAAAGGCTTTGGCATGGTGGATCTTGGAAGAACTTACCGGCAAGAGTCGTGCAGTCCTAATGTTGCAAAATAATGTCGATATCGACCGTCAAGAGTTGGATAATGTATTGCAACGCCTACAACAGCATGAACCGATACAATATATCTTTGGTCATACATTGTGGAACGGCTTGGACCTCAAACTATCGCCTGCGGTGTTGATACCTCGTCCTGAAACAGCCGAATTGATAGAATTGGTGAAATGCAAGAAATCCAAAAATGAAGTACATAGCATTTTAGATATCGGCACCGGTTCTGGCTGTATTGCCATAGGTATGAAAAAAGCCTTTCCTGATGCTGAAGTTATGGGGCTTGATGTTTCGGAAGAAGCATTAGAGATTGCGCGTGAAAATGCGGTGCGCAATGATGCCGATGTAGAGTTTCTGCAGTGTGATATATTGGACGAAAACCACTATCCGCTATCTCTGAACCGAATGTTTGATCTCATTATTTCCAATCCGCCGTATATAGCCGAGAGTGAGAAAACAACGATGGAAACTAATGTGTTAGAGCATGAGCCGCAAGGTGCATTGTTCGTTCCAGATACCGACCCTCTTCTATTCTATCGCAGAATAAGCTGTTTTGCGGCTTCGCACTTATGCCAAGGCGGGTTGCTTGCTTTTGAGATAAATCAGCGTTTGGGGCAGGAAACGAAGGATATGGTTCAATCATGTTTGCCTAAGGCTCAAGTTGAGTTATTACGAGATAGTTATGGTAACGACCGTTTCATTATAGCAACAATTTCTTAGTATGAATCAAGAGTTATTATATAAGGCTGCAACCTATTGCAGCGGGTCTGAACATTGCATTTCTGAAGTGCAAACCAAACTTACAGCATGGGGTGCTGAATCAGATGAAATACAGCCGATAATCGACTATCTGCTTCAAGAAAAATATATTGATGAAGATAGATATTGCCGTGCTTATGTCAACGATAAGTTGCGTTTTGCCAAATGGGGTAGAATAAAAATCAGATACATGCTGCAAGTCAAGCACCTAAACCAATTTGCCATCCAAGATGCTCTTTGTGCTATCGACGACGAACAGTATCAAACTATCTTGGCTGATTTATTGCGTGCTAAAATGAAGTCTTTACGCTCTGTTGACCCACAACAGCGCAACCTTAAATTGATACGCTTTGCTGCCTCACGAGGCTTTGAACCTAATATCATCTCGCAGGTCATAAAGCAGATATGAAAAATGGCGGTCAAAACCGCCATTTTTTTTATCGTACTATTTTAAGATTTTGAGTTCCAAGATTTATGATGTAAGTGCCTCTTGGCAGTTGGTCGAACTGATAATTGAACGTGGTGTGAGGTGCTACATCCTGACGACCTATCAGTTTGCCCGTCATATCATAGATATTGGCTGTAACTATATTGTCAGTCGAATTAGTCATATATGCCGTCGTACTATTCATGCAAATATCTGTTGTTACGCCGTGCGGCTGATCATTGATTGCATCTTCGTATTCTATTTCGCTTACTATCTGGAAACGGCGACTCATGGTTGTCTCGGCTGCAATATCAACGTTCATTCCTTCTATGATAGGGTAGTAGGAATTGTCCGACAAATCTTTGAGATAATAGAAATCGTCTGTGTCAACCAAACGGAATGTCAATGTGTAATAGTTGTCCTCGCCCGGACGCAAACCGATATAATGGCCTTCCAATGTTTCGCGAGCATCGACTGCATATATTTTGTCGTCATCTTCTATTGAATATAATTGCGGTGCCTGTTTGCTGCCTTCCCATTTGTGGGCATCATGACCGTCATCATACTCGCTTGTGCAGTTGCTGCGTTTCAACACTGAGATGGCATCTGCATAATGTGAACCTTGAATATCTATTATCAAATTCTCATTTTCTTCAATACTTGGCATATTGCGACGGTTGATACGTTTAGGTTTCGAACTTGAAGTGCTACCCCAAATAGCGCGGTCGTAATTAACTGTGAATGTCGCATTATCGGCTTTTGCTTGCAGACAGAAGGCTTGCATTGGTGGTATGACTGTAATATCGTATGGTGCGTATTCAGCCTCAAGTGCAGGTATTGCCAGATACTGACCTGCTAATGCATCTCTTGATACGGCACCATCTTTATACTTATCCCATTGTGTGTAAGAGCCGGTGTTGTAAATGTAGATTGTCTTTTCTGCATTGTCGAAGTCGGCATCGGTGAGTTTAGTAATGTCGATAGGCGCAGTGTAACTATTAGTAACTATGTTGTTGCCCTCGTATGAACTATCTTTTGTCTTGGTTAGTGTATATGTATGATTTCCTGTTTGTAGAACTCCATGAGGCTCATAACTGTAAGTCCGTGTTAAAGCATCGTCTTGCGTAATGCAATAACCTACCCATGGGTCAAGATAATCATTAGTGTTTTTGTACGACCAATTTCCACTCTTTTCACTCCATTCGCAAACCCAAGCACCATAGAACGAAGGTGTGGCTCTTACTATATATGGTACACCAAAGTATTGCCATGTTGTTTCAGAACCTTTATTGGTTCCTTCCACAAACACATCTACTCTTGCATTTACGTCTGTTGATTTGGTGGCTAATGCTCCTGCAGAATGAGTTGCATCGCCTGCCTCAAGATATATCAGAGCAGGATTAACCTCTACGGCACCTATAATTGTTTCGGCATGCAAATTACCATCGGCTTTGATTGTTAGATGGTGGCTATCAAGTGTCAGTCGTTTGGCGTATGCTATCTTGGTGTCGTCAATCTCCACATCTGCTTCCAATGTGGCAAAAGCCAAATGGTTAGGAATAACGTTGCGGTTAGGTTTCCAGTTGTTGGCATTAAACCAATCCTTATCAGCATCCTTGTCGTCAAAAATCAGGTGTGCCTGTGCAATGCTTATTGTTTTGGTAACCTCTTCGGCTGCTCTAAAACACTCATTACCGGCTTGAGAAGCGCGAATGGTAACATCCCCCGGTTGCTTGATAATCAGATTGCCGTATGCGTCAAAATCGGCAATTTCAGGATTATCGGATGTGTAATCAGCATTAATCGCTCTTGGCGCAACCATTGCGCCCATGTCTGATACTGTAAGTTCTGACGATGTGGTTACGCCTGTCGGCACAGAAGTCCAATTGATAATCTGCACACTCTTTTGCGGAGTAGCAATGATAGGAACTTCAACTCTCAAATCTCCGTTCTTAAGGATTATAGAGTTGCGTAATTCGCTTACACATGGCACGTTATGTATTGTTAACACTACATTTGTCGTATCTACGTCACCACATGGAATAGGTATCTCTGTATTATCAAGTGTGAAAAGGTCGGTCGGAGTCTTGAGCGAAACATCTAAATTACCAAACAATGAAGAATAAGCAACGCGCAATGTTGTGCTATAACTTGTCGAACCCATTTCCGGACTTATTGTAATCGGTGATGTTTGCGGACGAATGTATGATTTTTGTGTAACTATCACATTGCGAATATGATGTCGCATTGTGGCACCTGTTACGGTATATATCTTTATATGCGTGGCGTTTTCGCTTAACTGGACTGTATAGTTTTTCCATTTATCACCCCATATAATATACGTAGTTTCGCTACGTGGCATATCGTCAAAGCTTGCCAATTCATGCCATGTCTTGCCATTATCGTATGATTCTGCAACTTTGAAATACTTTTTTCCTGTTACAATATCTGATGTTATTGCGTCTAATGTCTGGCAAGCATCAAATGTAAGTTTGTCGGCAGGCAGACCGAATAGTTCATATACTTGTTCGTCAATGGTGTGAAGAATTACATGTGCGGGTTCGTATAGGTCGTATGCTTCACAAGGGTCTCCGGGAGCACTTACATATACGTGTTTTGACGCACTCACTGGATTATATGTATCATCTCCTGCTTGTGAGGCAGTAAGTATTGTGCGCCCTTTGCCGACAATATGTAACTTTCCATCTACAATGGTTACAACACTCGGGTCGGCAGAACTATAATTGACAGGTGTGAGTCCGACCGAACTATATGCAGTAAGCGGAATGTCTGCATCTGAAATGTCGAGACGAGAAAAATTCTGATTCCATATAAGTTTTTGCTGACGATATGAGTGTCCGACTACATTGACTGTTCTGTATAAACTGCTTGCGCTCGTACCGCCTTTGATAGTAATGGTAGCATAATATGTTTGTGGTGTGTCATCGGTCGGATTAAATCGGATGGATACGTTGCGTGTACCAACTTTACCCAAACCGAGGGCATCGCCGGTTTGTTCGATGCAAGAGAATACAGAAGGATTAGATGATGTAACCGTCAGATTACTTATGTCTGTATTGTTTATACCGTCAAGGTTGCAGAAGTCTAAAACAATATCCTGCGACTGGTATTCGCCAATATAAACTGAATACTCATCCGGCAGAGCACTCTCAACAAGATTGAGATATGTATTTTCGTTAATAAAAAGCTTTGAAATATAAGCCGAGAAGTTGCCTCGATAGCAAATGACTATATATCGATTATTTCGGAGAGTTTCGTAATTTGGATGTGTAGTCAAATTTATAGTTGTATTTACACTCTTATTACTGCCACTATTCAAAACTTCATCACCCCAATTATTAATATCATTTGTAACATATACATACCAAAAAGATTTCAAACTTTGCGCTGTCGCAGCACTTGTATATACATTACCTTCAAAATGAATTGACCCAATGACTTCTTTTGATTCAATGATAATATATTTATCGTCCCATGCATGGGTATTACCGATAAGAACATTGTAACCACTTTCTCCATTACTTTCGCTTTGACCATATTTAGTCTTACCCCAAGATGAACTTGTTGTTGCGGTGGTCTTTTTCCCACCTAAAACGACTCCATCATAATGTGTACGAGTAAGTTTTTCGCCTCCATAACTATTACCCCGACCATTACCTTTGCTCCAATACTCTTCAATCCATCCCCAGTGAGCATCACTACTTTTAACAATGGCGTTATTATATTTTGTAGCTTCAGAAGTTGCGGAACTTGCCGTCAATTCAAAAGGTAAATAGACCGGCGAAGCAGCAAAAAGCTTTGTCGGCAATATAAATAATGTGGCGATTATTAGTAATTTAAGTAATTTCTGTTTCATGATTTTTATGTTTTATTCCTCCCTAAAATTTCACGTTGCAAAATTACTGCTATTCTATAGGGTGGGCAATATCTTTTATTCGCTAAAATATGCCGTTTTTTAAGAATTTTATGTTTTAGAGCATAAAAATAGTCTTTTTATCTTGCCAATATCTCGATAAATCGAAATCCCGATATCCCGAAATCTCCCAAAAAACAATTCTCTAAAAAATAGCCTTAATTTATTAGCAAGATGTTAATTTTTTTGCAGTTACAAAAAATAATTGTAATTTTGCGGCTTAAATTTTAATTTTACATTTTTGGTATGAAAAGGATTACTTTATTTTTCTTTGTTGCATTATTTGCAGCAACGGTCAGTGCCGAGCAAATTCAAAATCTGACTGTTAAACTTAAAAACACAAAACAAGTTTCGTTCTCATGGTTTTCAACTAATCCAAACACTACTCAGTTCCGTGTTGAAATTCTTGACAGCGAGAGAGTTGTAGTTGTTACAGCAATTGAAGATAAGGACTATTGGAACAATTGGCACGCATGGTACGAAGATTATACACCGACAGAAAATGAGCATTATGCATCTTCTGCACGCTTGTTATTCAGTGCTTCTGTTGGTCGGTCGTCGGTTGTGAAAGGTGATTCATGGAACAAATGCACAACCGGCTCTTATCAGAGTCCTGAATTAGTTAAAGGTACTTATTATATTATTGTAACAGGTCTTGGCTCAGATAATTCAGTAACCGAAGAATCGGCTGAATTGATGGTTGAACTTAAAGAAGTTCAAGAGCAAGAAGACGAAGAAGGCAATGTAATGCTCAACGTTATAGGCTTTGAGGCTGCGCTTATTACTGAAAAAGACTTTTCAGACGTTGTAGAGCCTTTATGGTTGCTCATCTTCTATACAGGCGTTGACGAAACATCTGATGGTATGCCGCAATTATGGATTACTATAAATTCTGGTCGTGAAGATGCTATCTCAGGCACTTATTCGGCTGCGAATAATAATCTTATACTTGCTCCAGAAAACAACTGCTACATCAACACCGATGGAACAGAAGCAGGTCTGATATTTGCTAAAGATGTTCAACTCCAACTCAACTTTGCAGGTTTCTATCAACCATTTGTTAGTCAAGGCTATCACTATGGCACCTATACCGGCTCATTCAAGTTTATCGGCGAAAACGGCAAGACATACGTTGCTTCGTTCAATAGCATGCTCTGCAACTCATATACTTATGCAACACTAACATTAGAAAATGCGAAGAAAGAGTATGTAGGCATGTATGGCGAAGATGTACCGAATAAATTGGACAATCTGTTTGAGACATCTCAGCCGCAAAAAGTATTCGAAAACGGCAATGTCTATATCCTGCGTAACGGCAAACGCTACAATATGATGGGTGCGCAAGTTAAATAATTGCCCCTGCTCATAACGTATGACATATTTAGTACCGCTCATTGCTGATGGGCGGTACTTTTTTCATCTATTTTTGCATATAAAAAATATTTTTTGTAATTTTGCATGTTATTTTTCCGAAATTGTGCAGTATGAATTATAAGATAATTGCTAACCGTCTAAAATACTGTTTGTTAGGTTTTACGCTGGTTGTCGGTTCTTTCTCTATGTTTGTTTCAGCGCAGTCCGATCAGATGCCTAATTGTCCTATTGATACTATCAATGGTCTGATTGTCTATCGCTATACAGTGGAAAAAAGTGAAGGCTTATATCGCATAAGCAAAAAATTCGATGTGTCGCAAGAAGATATTATTAAACTCAACCCAACTATTCAATCTGAAGGACTCAAGTATGGTCAGAAAATCTATATCCCTGTAAGCAACCGACATGTGGAACCTATCGACACTGTTACCTACATTTATCATGTCATTCAGCCCAAGGAAACACTCTATAGCCTGAGCCGAAAATATGGTGTGTCGGCAAAGCAGATTGAACAACTCAACCCTGATTTAGTACCCAATCTGCCATACGGTCAGACCCTCCGTATTCCTCGTACCCAACGTCAGGTCAAGGCGGAAATTACCAAACCTGTTGCTGTCTTAGAGAATGACAAACAGCCTGTGGTTAGACACATCGAGCAGGAGCCTAAAGATACTGCAAAAGTTGATACGGTACGTATTATTCCAAAAGATACAATAAGTGCAAAGCCGAGTGTTGATACTATTGCCGTAAAAACAACTCATGATACTATACAAGTTGAACGTGCTGACACTATGCTTGTTAGCAATGCAGATTCTCTTGCTCAATCGCAACCGGTGGCTGATTCGACACATGTCCTGCCTATCATTCCTTTAGGCGATGGCTTCCCGACAGATTTCCTCAATCTCCAAGATAGTAACGAACAGATACCTATGCGCGTGGCTTACCTCTTGCCGCTTATGCTTGATGCTACCAAGCGAGATGCCAATATCGACCGTTTTCTTGAGTTTTATGAGGGTAGTCTTTTGGCAATCAATGATTTGCAACGTCAGGGTCTGAGATTGGAAACCTATGTCTTCGATATCGAAAAAAACGATATCTCTCTTATGGCTGTCTTGCAACGACCTGAATTGAAAAATATGGATGCTATCATAGGACCTGCCTATCCGGCACAAGTGCAGCAAGTGGCTCGTTTTGCCAAACAAGAGCGCATACCTATGATTGTACCTTTCACTGCCAACGTGCAAGGATTAGATACCAATCAGTATATTCTGAGATTTAACCTCTCATTGCAAAAAGAAGCAGAAATAATGGCGCAATATATTGCTGATAACAAGCATGACCTCAATGTCGTGTTCGTTGATTCAGAGCAAGACAATAATGCAGAGTCGTCGCAACTATTGATTGAGCAACTCAAGGCTCATAAAATACCATTGCAAAATGTTAAGATTGGCGGTCTCAAAGGGGCGCTGAAAAAGAATAAGGAAAACTTACTTATTTTCAAGAGTAGTCGACGCCAAGACCTTCAGCCGTATATGGACGAGTTGATTTCACTCACATGGGATTTTCGTCTTTCTCTTGTCGGACTATATAATTGGGGCAAAACCGAAATGCCACTGAAAATGTACTATGTATCTGTCTTCGACGCTAACGATGTCCTAAAAACAGATATCTACAATGAGGAGTTCAATCATTATTACAACTATCAGTTGTCAAACACTCGCCCTCGGTATGATATGTTAGGATATGATATAACGGTGTTTACGTTCCGCCTTTTGTTTGAAAATCAAGTCGAAAACGAACAAAATAAATCACTACAAGACATCGTGCCTGCAATTCAATACCATGGTATTCAGTCTGATATACAGTTTCTGCCTACACATGGTAGCGGCGGTTTTGTCAATCAAGGACATGTCGAGGTGCTAGAGGCTGACCGATGATTAAGCACTATATCATATCAATTTTAGGCTTGCTACTCTTGTCGTTGAGCGTCTTTGCACAGCCACGATTGGAAGTGCCTGAATTATATTTCGGTTTTCATGGCGGAGCTGTTGCAGGCATGATGCGTTTTAGTCCTACTGTCCAACAATCAGCCAAATCGCCTTTATTGGGCGGCACTGGAGGTTTAGTATTCAGATATGGTAATACTAAATTTACTGCTGTTCAGTTGGAACTCAATTATTTACAGCGAGGATGGCACGAAACAGCAACCGACTATACCAGACATTTAGACTATATTGAAATACCACTGCTGATGCACCTCTATTTTGGTAAGCAAGTGCGCGGATTTTTAAATTTAGGTCCAGAATTTGGCTATTGCATTGCGCAATACGATAAAAATGGCGAAAATCTTTCTGGTCCTCAATACGAGCCTATCGAGAAACCATGGGATTGGGGATTGGCAGCCGGATTAGGTATGCAAGTCAATGCTAAACGTGCCGGTGCTTATTTTCTTGAAGTGCGTTTCGACTTCAGTTTCGGCGATGTGTTTAGCAATAGGGCAACCGACTATTTCCGCAATTCCGCTCCTATGGCTTTGAGCCTTAATTTAGGGTGGATGTGGTATCGACAATGAAAACAAACTATTAAGTTATGAAGATAAATTATGAAGTACGTTATGCTGCGCACCCTGAAGATGCCAAGCATTATGACACAGCACGTCTGCGTCGCGATTTTTTGATTGAACGCCTCTTTGTGGCTGACGAAATCAATCTCGTTTATTCAATGTACGACCGTATGGTTGTCGGAGGAGCAATGCCCGTGGCTGAAAAATTACTCCTCGAAGCCATCGACCCGTTGAAAGCCGAATTTTTCCTTACTCGCCGCGAAATGGGTATCTACAATGTAGGTCAAGGCGAAGGTATAGTTCATGTAGGCGACCAACAATTCCGTCTCGCATTCAAGGAAGCACTCTATTTAGGAAGCGGCGACCGAAATGTTTGGTTTGAAAGTGCCAACCCACAAAATCCTGCCAAATTCTATTTCAATTCACTCACCGCACATCGTAATTATCCCGACCGCAAAATAACTAAAGCGGATGCTGTTGTCGCACACATGGGTTCGCTCGAAGGCTCCAACGAACGTAATATCAACAAGATGTTGGTCAACCAAGTATTGCCTACATGCCAACTGCAAATGGGTATGACCGAACTAGCACCGGGTAGCGTGTGGAACACCATGCCAGCCCATGTGCATAGCCGCCGTATGGAAGCATATTTCTATTTTGATATTCCACAAGACCAGGCAATATGCCATTTTATGGGCGAAATAAACGAGACTCGACATATATGGATGCAGGGCGACCAAGCAGTTCTCTCGCCTGAATGGTCTATCCACTCGGCTGCCGCTACACATAACTATACTTTTATTTGGGGAATGGGCGGCGAAAATCTCGACTATGGCGACCAAGATTTCGCTCTCATAACTGACTTAAAATAAATAAACTTCGGAATTTCGACATATCAAAATTCCGTTATATAGTTATATCGAAATCTCAAACTAAAAAAATCAATAATCATGAATCCTTATCTTAATTTTTCATTAGAAGGTAAAGTTGCACTCGTAACAGGTGCATCTTACGGAATAGGTTTTGCTATCGCAAGTGCTTTTGCAGAACAAGGTGCCAAAATTTGTTTTAACGACATCAATCAAGAATTGGTTGACCGTGGTTTGGCTTCATATCGCGAAAAAGGTATAGAAGCACATGGCTATGTTTGCGACGTAACCGACGAGCCTGCTGTACAAGCATTAGTTAAGCGTATATCTGAAGAAGTAGGTCCGATTGATATTCTCGTCAATAATGCCGGTATTATCCGCCGTATTCCTATGCACGAGATGGAAGCCGCCGATTTTCGCCGTGTGATAGATATCGACCTCAATGCTCCATTTATAGTGTCTAAAGCCGTACTGCCAAGCATGATGGAACGTCGTCATGGCAAGATTATCAATATCTGCTCTATGATGTCCGAACTCGGACGCGAAACAGTCAGTGCATACGCTGCTGCTAAGGGTGGTCTGAAAATGTTGACTCGCAATATATGTTCAGAGTATGGTGAATATAATATCCAGTGCAATGGTATCGGACCGGGCTATATTGCTACACCTCAAACAGCACCATTGCGTGAACGTCAACCGGACGGTAGCCGCCATCCATTTGACTCTTTTATCTGCGCCAAAACACCTGCCGGACGTTGGCTTGATCCACAAGAACTTACCGGTCCTGCCGTATTCCTTGCCTCAGAAGCATCTAATGCTGTCAACGGACATATTCTCTATGTTGATGGAGGTATTTTAGCTTATATAGGAAAGCAACCTAAATAAAAACTAACTCGCTTGAATTATGTCTAAACGTCAGAATATTATTGTAGCCGTTGTCGTCCTATGTGCTTTGGCTTTCGTGTGGTGGTTCTACAACAGAAATGAAAAATCTGTCATCTTTCGTGTGTCCAACCCCTGCACATTTCAGAGGTCTAACGAATTGGTAGAAGTCCCGTTTTCGCTGCTTGGCGTGAAAAGTGTCAATAATATGGTGCTTATCGATTCGTTGGAACGAGAAATACCATATCAGGCTACCGACCACTCAATCTTGTTCCAAACAACAGTAGATAGTTGCGGTATATCTGTCTATCGGCTCCGTAAAGGCAATCCGGCTGTTCCTCTTTATAAGGTGTATGCTCGGTTTGTGCCTGAACGCAAAGACGATTTTGCATGGGAAAACGATATTGCTGCCTATCGTATGTACGGACCTGCCCTCGCTGCCGAAAATCCGTCCAATGGTGTTGACCTTTGGCTCAAAAAGACTGACGAACTGATAGTCGATACATTCTATTATCGCGAGCATGAATTAGGTCTTCCTTACCATGTTGACTATGGCAAAGGTCTCGACTGCTATAAAGTCGGACATACAGTCGGTTGTGGCGGTGTTGCTCTACTGCATAATGATAGCCTCTATATCGGCAATCATTATGACCGCTGGAATATAGTTGAAGCAGGCCCGTTGCGTACTATCTTTGAGTTGTATTATGATTCGGTTACATTGGATAGTCTGACACTACAGCAAACATTGCGCATCACTGTGTCTGCCGGGTCGGTTCTCAATAAAGCCGAAGTTACCTACAACGGCGAAAATGTTGATGATTTGCGAGTCGCTGCCGGCATTTATCTGCATAAAGACAGCCTGAGTGCTATCAAAACCGGTATGCCTATGGAACGTTGGATAGCATATTCTGAATGTGCTGTTTCTGATGCAGGTCTTGATGTAGGACGTGATTTTGTTGGTGTCGTTATGCCGCAAGGCGATATGGCTGAAATGAAAGACGGTAGTTTTATTATCACTCAGCCATATCAAACCAATAGTACTATCACCTACTATTTCGGAGGCGGCTGGAGCCAATGGCTCTTCCCATCGGATACTGATTGGTTCAATGCAATCCACTATGCTTCATTGCAAATCAGCAACCCACTTCAAATCGAATTAGTCGATTAGATAATATAATATATTATCATAGTAGGGGCGTAACTCGTTTACGCCCTTTTTTTATAACATAATTCAAGTTTCGCAAGTTATAAAACATTTTTTCACAGAACGCACAACTCTTCTCGTTTTTATAATCACGGCAATTGTATTGCCGTGTTCTCCGCCTTTTCTTTTTTTTCCTTATCTATTCCACCTTTCCTATCCATGCATCCCTTAACTTAGTTCGCATTTATCTACTTGCGAAACTTCAATAACATAATACTCAATTTATATGAAAAATTATCGTCATAATAATTTGGTTATTTTGACAAAAAGTTGTAACTTTGCAGATTGAAATAAAACGTAAATAATTAAAATGGAAGAAAATTATCAAGAACAAAATCACGCCGAAGATTATAGCGCGAGTAGTATTCAAGTCTTAGAAGGTTTAGAGGCAGTGCGCAAACGCCCTGCCATGTATATCGGAGATATTTCTGAAAAAGGTTTGCACCATCTCGTTTATGAAGTTGTTGATAACTCTATTGATGAGGCTTTAGCAGGCTTTTGTAACCATATAGAAGTAACTATCAATGAGGATAATTCTATTACCGTTCGCGACAATGGTCGTGGTATCCCCGTTGATATGCACGAAAAAGAGCACCGCTCAGCCCTTGAGGTCGTTATGACTGTTCTGCATGCCGGTGGTAAATTTAATAAAAACTCTTATAAAGTCAGTGGCGGTCTGCATGGTGTCGGTGTTAGTTGTGTGAACGCCCTTTCTACCAAACTACGTGTCGAAGTGCGCCGCGACGGCAAACTCTATATGCAAGAATATGCTTATGGTAAACCCACATGTGATGTTCATGTCATTGGTGAAGCACAAGATACAGGTACTCAAGTGCAATTCTGGCCCGATGACACTATCTTTACAGTAACTACCTATCAGTATGCCATTCTTGCCAAACGTATGCGCGAATTGGCTTATCTCAATGCCGGAGTGCGTATCACTCTCACCGATATGCGTGAGAAAAATGAAGAAGGTCAGCCAAAACAAGAAATCTTCTATTCCGAAAAAGGTCTGTCTGAATTTGTCAATTATATAGAGGGTAACCGCGAAAAACTCATTCCGGACATCATACATTTCAGTACAGATAAGTATGGCACACCTGTTGAAGTTGCAATGACTTATAACACTGCTTTCAACGAAAATGTCTATTCATACGTTAATAATATCAATACTATAGAAGGTGGTACCCATGTGGCAGGTTTCCGTGCCGCTCTGACCCGAACGTTGAAAAAATACGCCGACGACAATAAGATGTTGGACAAACTCGCAAAAGATAAGATTGAAATCTCCGGAGATGATTTCCGCGAAGGTCTGACAGCCGTTATCTCTGTAAAGGTGGCTGAACCGCAGTTTGAGGGACAAACGAAAACCAAACTCGGTAACAGCGAAGTTATGGGTATGGTTAATCAGGCTGTTGGCGATACGTTGAGCCAATATCTTGAAGAGCATCCGCGTGAGGCAAAAATTATTGTTGACAAAGTTATAGTTGCAGCGCAAGCGCGTCATGCCGCTCGCAAAGCACGTGAGGCTGTTATTCAACGTAAGTCAGTACTCTCAAGCGGTAGTCTGCCGGGTAAACTTGCCGACTGCTCATGCAAAGACCCTGCTTTATGCGAACTATTCCTCGTCGAGGGTGATTCTGCAGGCGGTACAGCCAAATCAGGACGCGACCGTATTCATCAAGCCATCTTGCCGCTTAGAGGTAAAATCCTCAATGTCGAAAAAGCACTCGACCATAAAGTATTTGAATCGGAAGAAATACGCAATATATTCCGTGCCTTAGACGTCACCAAAGGTACTCCTGATGATCCTAATGCTCTTAATACAAGTAAGATACGATACCATAAGGTTATCATTATGACCGATGCCGATGTCGATGGTGCACATATTGCTACACTTATTATGACACTTTTCTTCCGTCGTATGCGTGAAGTTATTGAAGAAGGCTATCTCTATATTGCTACACCGCCGCTTTATCTCTGCAAGAGCAAACGTACGCAATATCAAGAGTATTGCTGGACCGATGACCAACGCCGCCGTTTCATTGAGGAATATGGCGAAGGCGATGAAAATAAGATTACTACCCAACGATACAAAGGTCTTGGCGAAATGTCGGATAAGCAACTGTGGGAAACAACAATGGACCCGGAAAATCGTATGCTCAAGCAAGTGCATATTGAAGATGCCGTAGCAGCCGATATGACATTCTCAATGCTTATGGGCGACGATGTTGCTCCACGACGCGAATTTATCGAAGCCAACGCCACCTACGCTAATATTGATAGTTAATTAAGTTAATTAAGTTAATTAAGTTGATTTAGTTAATTTAGTTGATTAAGTTGATTAAGTTTATAGGTTTATGGAGTATTTCGGATATAGGAAATTATTAGTTTATCAGAAGGCAAAGGAACTTGTAAAATTAGCATACGAAACTATAAGCTTTTTTCCTAATAACGAAAATTTTGCTCTTTGTTCCCAAATAAGGCGTTCTGCTGTATCCATAACGTCAAACATAGCAGAAGGAGTTAGTCGGTATTCAGCAAAAGAAAAGATTCATTTTATTGAAATGTCGTATGGCTCTCTTATGGAAATGTTGAGTCAATTTGAAATTGCAGTAGAACTTCAGTATATCCCAATAGCAAAATTAAATGAAATAGAACAATTATCGGTTGAGGTGATAAATTTATTAACAAAATTGCAATATAGTTATTTACCGAAAAATGAGGATGGAACGATAGATAAACCTTACGACAAAAATAATAAACCCAATAAACCGAATAAACCTCTATAAACTTAATAAACCTCTATAAACTTAATAAACCGAATAAACCTAATAATGACAATTTGCGTTTATTGTTCAGCCAACAATAATATTGCTGACAAATATAAGGATATGGCTGCCGATTTAGGCAGGTGGATTGCTCAAAACGGGCATGCGCTTGTCTATGGCGGAGCAACCGGCGGATTGATGTCAGCCGTGAGCAATGCTGCCGCTGAGGCACATGGCGAGATAATAGGAGTCGTGCCACAACGTATTATCAATGCCGGACGTGAAGCATTGCATTGTACCGAGCAGCATATCGTACGCAATATGAACGAACGTAAGGAACGAATGAAGCAGTTATCCGACTTGTTCGTATGTCTGCCCGGCAGTTATGGAACATTAGACGAAATGTTCGACGTCATAGCATCAGGTACGGTCGGAGAACATCAAAAACCGCTTTATATACTTAATTATGAAGGCTTTTACGACCACTTATTGAACGAATTGCAACTAATGAAAGCCAACGCCTTTATTCCACAGCAAGAAAGTTATTCGCCACACATTGTCAGCACTCTTGAAGAATTGAAAAAGGAATTATCAGCCAAGCAGGACTGATAACCTATATGACAACATATAAAATTGTAATCATTATGAATTTATTTTGGAAAGAACTCTTTGGGACGCTCAAGGCGGCTCAAAAAATGGAAACTGAAGCCCAACAACTTCAGAAAGATTTGCAACGCTATTTCGAGGTTGCCAAATCTGCCGAACTGGCTGAATATATTGAACTCGAAAAACAAGTAACCACCGCTGAGTTTAAAGAAAACAAGCGCACACTTGTTAATCGTAAGTACAAAGACACACAGGAATTCCGCGATTGGACTAAATTCCAAAAGTTGGAAAAAGACAAATCGTTGCAGTTGTATTTCCAGACACTGCAATCACCTCTTTTGCAAGAGTATCTCGAATTTCAAAAGTCGCCTGACTATAGCAAGTTGTCGAGCAAAAAAGAAATACTTGCCGACCCTAAATTGCAGGAGTTCAAACGCTTTGAGAAATCAAGAGAGTACAAAAACTATCTGCGCTATCATGGCTCGTATATCCTTGACGAATATAATTCGCTCAAGCAACTTGTTTCCACACCTGAGTTCCAACAGGCTAATGCCTTCTGGTCAAACCCTAAACGTTGGGAAACTACTGAAGAGGCTAAACTCGATGCTCGCTACAACCAACTCCAGCACACACCAGATATTGAGTTCTATCGTCGTCAAGACTACGACCGCATGGTTCGCTTGTCGAAATACGAGTGCACGTTAGATGAACATTTCCGTGGCGATTGGTCTGAACGTTGGCGTAATGAATTTACATTCGGTCTCCAAGAGGGTAAAGAGAAAGCACTCAAAACTAAGTTCTCGCTTGTTAACCAAAAGCAAGCCTTCACTTTCGGTCGTAATGTGGCTGTTGTAGAAGGTGCTTTGCGTATCATAACTCGCAAGGAAAATGTTGTTTCGCCTGTTTGGAATCCTAAACATGGTTTTGTTGAGCATGAGTTTGAGTATTCATCAGATATCGTCGAAACACGTGAGTTCAAGCAATGCCAAGGTCTCTTTGCTGCCAAGATTCGTTGCACCGGCAAACTCCATCATGCTCTATTCCTTAAAGGTATCGACCCTGTCAATCTCATCACTCTCTTCCATTTCGATGGTAAGAAAGTCGTTGTTGGAGCAGCATCTAAACATGGCTCTTCAATGGGTGAAGTTAAAGGTCTTCAATTAGGCAAATACCATATATTCTCACTTAGTTGGACACAAAACGAACTCATTTGGTACGTCAATAATATAGAGGTACATCGTTGCCCTAATAACTTGCCAAACGAGGAACTCGGACTCTCGCTCATGTCGTTTATCTCTGAAAATCAAAAAGGTTCGGAAGGTACATTCGATGTTGAGTGGATTCGTGCCTATAAGCATTAGTAATGGTCGCAATCACTCCTGAAATTTCTATCGGTGGCACCCAACGCTTAACTATTATCGCTGGTCCGTGCGCCATCGAAAATCGTGATATGGTTATCCAAACAGCCCGCACACTCAAAGACGTGTGTGGGCGTTTGGGTATAAATCTTATCTTTAAGGCATCTTACGACAAAGCCAATCGTTCGTCAGGCAAAGCCCAACGCGGTGTTGGCATGGATAAGGGACTCGAAATACTACAAGAAGTCAAAGATTCGTTTAGCCTGCCTATACTCACCGATGTGCATGAATCATGGCAATGCAACACTGTTGCGCAAGTGGCTGATATCTTGCAAATACCGGCTTTCTTATGTCGTCAGACCGACTTGCTCGTTGCTGCCGCACAAACCGATAGGGTGGTTAATGTGAAAAAAGGTCAGTTCCTCGCCCCTTGGGACATGCGCAATGTCGTTAATAAACTTGAAGATGTTGGCTGCCAACGTATCTTGCTGACCGAACGAGGTACCTCTTTTGGTTACAACAACCTCGTTGTCGATATGACATCGCTTGTTGAAATGCGCCGTTTGGGTTATCCTGTTATCTTTGATGCTACTCATTCTGTCCAGAAACCTGCCGGCAATGGCACATCAACAGGCGGAAATAGAGAGATGATACCATATCTAATGAGATCCGCTCTTGCCGTAGGCGTTGATGCCCTCTTTATGGAAATCCACCCAGATCCGGATAAGGCTATTTCCGACGGCCCAAACCAAATCAAACTTGATAATGCCGAAAATCTTTTGCAACAAGCACTGAGTGTTCATAACCTTGCTGTGCAAAATCATTGGATAGATTAGAAACTGGTCTGAAAATGTACAATAGAGCCAAACAGATATTTGACCAAGAGATTGCAGAATTGCGCAAAGTGCGTGATTCAATTGACGAGTCTTTTGATAAAGTCGTTGACGCAATTATCAATTGCGAGGGTAAACTCGTGTTCATGGGTATAGGTAAGACTGGTATTATAGCCCATAAGATTGCGTCATCATTGGCTTCTACCGGCACTCAAGCCATTTTCGTCAATGCTGCCGAAGCAGTGCATGGCGACCTCGGCATGATTGCTCAAAAAGATATTGTCGTTCTCGTCTCAAATAGTGGCTCAACACAAGAAATCCTTAATGTCATAGCACCATTACGTGTCATAGGGTGTCGGTTAATCGCTATGACAGGCAATACAACCTCACCTCTTGCTCATGACTGTGATTTAGTCCTCTCAACGCATGTCGATACCGAGGTCTGCCCACTCGGTTTGGCTCCTACCACTTCAACTACAGCAACGCTAATGATGGGCGATGCGCTGATGGTTGTTCTTATGGAGTTACGACAATTTAAAGCCGAAAATTTTGCTGTCTATCATCCCGGTGGTGCTTTAGGACGACAACTCAACGGAAGAGTGTCAAAACACATGTCTGCACTTATACCGCGCATCAGTGTTGACGCAAAACTACGTCAGTTAGTACATGAGATGAGTGATAAACATCTCGGTATGACAATGGTGTATGACAACGATAAGGCTGTGGGAATAATCACCGATGGTGACCTACGGCGAACCATCGAACGTTGCGAAAACCTATCTCAGATAACTGCACGAGATATTATGTCGCCTGATTTCAAACGTATCAGTCAGGATTGTTTGCTCACCGATGCTCTCGCTTTGATGGACAAATATAATATCACAACCCTTGCCGTAACACCTAATGCTCAATCTGATTCTATCGTCGGTATAATATCAATCCACCATATTATCGACTTCAACTAACTTGCTTAATTGTCGGTCGTGATAAATCCACGATATAGATTACAACCAATAAAATTGCCGCACACAATGCTGGCATATAACCCAATAACCTCGCCTAAATTGCCTTTGACCGCATCGTAGGGAACTGTTAAATAATAGAAAATGTCTGCAATGCAGTGAGGAAAACCGCAATGAATAAATAGTGGCACAGCAAATAATAAAGGTATCCAATGCCCTATTTCCTTACTCTTGCGTGCAAAATATACGGCTGTTGTCATCAGTATTCCGCACCCGATAGCCAATACTCCGCATCGACCGGCACCGAGCGACAATCGTGCATTAAGCAACGTTGTAGCCTCTTCTTGCAGCGGCATGCCCGAACAACGAGCCATCAGACTAACTAATGCACAACCGCATATATTGCCAAGCAGTATTATTACCAAATATGCCATATCGTTCCAAGACTTAACAAAACCTGCCGTGCCGGTAAATAATTTCAACTTATATGACACCACGGTAGCCAAACCAAAAATAAATAGAAACATGCCTATTGTCTTACCGGCAAGAAATCCAAATCCGGCAATACCAATGCAGACCCCCGCAAATACCGCCGACCGAAACGTATCAAAATAATCTTTCATCTATCTAAAATATCTAAAATATCTAAAATATCTAAAATATCTAAGGCATCTAAAACCTCTAAAACCTCTACATCCTCTAATTTCTCCTAAAAATCAAAAAAAATTGCACAACCCGAAAAAAACAATTATCTTTGCAAACGACTAATTAAAACTAAAAAAGTTGCACTAAGCAACTCTGATTTGATGGTAGTCCCGCCGAGAATCGAACTCGGATCAACGGTTTAGGAAACCGCTATTCTATCCATTGAACTACAAGACCTTATAACTTACATTATTACGGATGTACACTATTTGTTAAACAACCATAATACGTAAATCACCATTTGCAACTGCAAAATTACTTTTTTTTTCTGAAATGGCAAAACAAAAACAAAAATACTATGTCGTCTGGGTAGGTCGAGAGCAAGGAATCTTCACCGATTGGGAAACATGTAAAGCCCAAGTACAAGGCTTTGAAGGTGCTAAATACAAAAGTTTTCCAACCAAAGAAGAAGCCCAAAATGCCTTTATGGCCAATCCCGATGATTCTATAGGAAAGAATAACAACAAAAAAACTATGGCATCAAATAGTACCATCGCACAGCATGTTATCTATCCAAGCCTCTCTGTTGATGCCGCATGTAGTGGCAACCCCGGAATGATGGAGTATCAAGGTGTTGACACACGAACCGGACAAGTCATTTTTCATCAAGGTCCCTTTGCTAATGCCACCAATAATATAGGAGAATTTCTTGCCCTCGTGCATGGATTGGCTTATATGCAGAAACATGGATATGATTATCCTATCTATTCTGATAGCAAGACAGCGCAGAGTTGGGTCAGACAACGTAAATGCAAAACAAAGATGACTGCCGACCAACTCATACCAGAAGTCGTTGATCTCATTCAACGAGCCGAACTATGGCTTCAAACACATACCTATAACACGCCAATTATCAAATGGGATACCGAACAATGGGGTGAAATCCCTGCCGATTTTGGACGTAAATAATTACCTCATAGAATGAAAAAACTCATTTACATACTCTTTTTTATCTGCTCCTATGTCTATGCTAAGGCATATACTATTGAGACTGTTCCTAATCCCAAAACGTCCTATTCAGATGCTTTTGTAAGCAATCCTGATGGTCTTTTATCCGCTCAGTCGGTTGACAATATCAATCGTAAAGCAGCTGACTTAAAAAATCAAGTTGAGGTTGAACTTGCTGTCGTTGCTATCAATGGAATGGATGGCGACTACATCGAAAATTTTGCCAACCAACTATTCAACTATTGGGGTATAGGCGGCAAAGATAATAGTCAAGGCGTACTTATTCTGCTTGATGTCGATTCACGTGATGTCCGCATAGAAGTAGGAGATGGTTGTGAAGGACTCCTGCCGGATGTCGTCTGCAATGATATTATTCAAGAGACTATGATACCATATCTTGCTGACAATCAGTATAGTGAAGGTCTTGTGGCTGGTGTCGATGAGATTTATGACCTGCTCACCACAGATGAAGCCAAAACCGAATTGCTAATAGGCTATCGACGACAAGAACCATCATTGCTCTATTATTTATCGCTGTATCTCATGTTGGGCTTCATTGTCCTTCTTGGACTTGATATTATTATAGCCGTTATCTTATTCCGTAAGAGCAACCTTCCTAATAATCAGCGATACGAGCAAGCCAAACGTTATTACCACGTCTTTGTCTTTTTAGGTATGCTTTTTGTTTTTCCTGTTGCCCTTCTTGTCAGATGGTACAGGCGCCAAGGACTCAAGTCTATTCGTTATGCCCCTATGAAATGCAAAAAATGTGGGCATCAGATGCACGTCTTGACTGAAGCGCAGGAGGACATGTTCTTGCAAATGTCGCAGATAGCTGAAGAAAGAGTCGGCTCTGTTGATTATGATGTCTGGGAATGTCCGGAATGTAAAAACCATGAAGTCTTACCATATTATAGTAGCACTACAACCTACACTCGTTGCCCGCATTGTGGAGCGCAAACCTATAATCTCCAGTCTGACCGTATTATAGCCGAACCCACACAATTCCGTAATGGACGTGGACTCAGACAATACGTATGTGCCAACTGTGGTCATCATCTTGACCAATCATACGTTATTCCTAAAATAATTATGGTCAGTGGCGGTAGTTCGCGAGGAGGTTTTGGAAGCAGCGGTAGTGGAGGAGGCTTTTCCGGCGGCAGTTGGGGCGGCGGACACAGTTCCGGCGGCGGAGCAACCGGACACTTCTAAACGACCCAACCGCATCAGCCAATCTTGGCTGATAAAACAGACCAAACTGCATCAGCCATTCTTGGCTGATAAAACAGACCAAACGCATCAGCCAATATTGGCTGATAAAACAGACCAACCGTATCAGCCAATCTTGGCTGATAAAAACATACAATCAAATGAAAAAAACTTTAACATGGGTAGGCATAATTGCCGTAATCGCCATCTTAATCTTATGGATGGTAAGTGGTTACAACAAGATGGTAACCGAAGAAGAAAATGTCGAAACAGCATGGTCGAAAGTCGAATCACAGTATCAGCGACGCAACGACCTTATTCCTAACGTGGTTAATGCCGTTAAAGGTGCAGCCGACTACGAAAAATCAACTCTCGAAGCAGTCGTAGAGGCACGCGCTAAAGCCACATCGCTAACCATTGATCCGTCTAAAATGACGGAAGAGCAACTCGCTAATTTCCAACAGGTTCAAGGCGAAGTGTCTTCATCATTGAGCCGACTTTTGGTAACTATCGAACGCTATCCTGAACTCAAAGCCAACGAAAATTTCAAAGAACTGATAGCCGAATTGGAAGGCACCGAAAACCGCATTACTGTGGCACGTAATGCTTTCAACGATGCTGCTAAAGAGTTCAACACTCTTATTCGCCGTTTCCCTAACAATATCATTGCCGGTATGTTTGGCTTCGAGAAAAAACCATATTTCAAGGCAGAAGAAGGAGCCGAAAAAGCACCACAAGTAAATTTTGAGTTCTAAATGGATATCTTTCTCTATATCATAGCAGGCATACTCATGCTTGTCGGACTTATCGGATGTGTGGTACCCGGATTACCGGGTATCCCACTTTCGTATATAGGACTATTATGTATGCACTTCACCGATAAGTATCAATATTCATGGCAGTTCCTCATTATATGGCTGGCAATAGTCATCGTGGTCAGCGCTTTGGATTTTATCGTTCCGGCATGGGGTACTAAAAAATTCGGCGGCACAAAAGCAGGTGCATGGGGAGCAACTATCGGTGTCTTCGTCGGACTCTTTCTCGGTCCGTGGGGAATTATTGTCGGTCCTTTTCTTGGAGCACTTGTAGGTGAACTGATTGCTAATCGTCAAGACACTAATGTCTTTAAAGCCGCCTTCGGCTCATTTATCGGTATCTTGTCCGGCACCATACTTAAACTCATTTCTTGCGGATTTATGATATATTATTATGTAAAAACCCTCGTAGGAGAGGCTTATCTTGCATTATGAACGCTCAAAATATAGTCAATTTCCTCTCAACAATAGCCGAAAACAACAACCGTCAGTGGATGGCTGAAAATAAAACATGGTTTCAAGAATGTAAAAACGATTTCGACCAATTCTCACAGCAATTCCTTGACCGTATGTGCGAAGTCGATGAGCGTTTGCGTGGACTTACACTCAAAGACTGCGTATATCGTTTCTATCGCGACATCCGCTTTTCGCCCGATAAGAGCCCGTATAAAAATCATTTTGGAACCATCCTTGCACCCTATGGCGGGCGCAAAAGCATCAATGGTTGCTACTACTTGCATCTTCAACCCGATAATTTCATGCTCTGCGGTGGAGTATGGTGCCCGGATGGTCAATTGACTAAAATGTTACGCCAGAGTTGTTTCGACAACGAGGACGAACTTGCGGAAATAATGGATAACCCCGATTTTGTTGAAGCCTTCGGTGGCTCCTTCGATGATTTTGAAACACTCAAAGTCATGCCTTCCGGTTTCCCGAAAGACTTCGCTCATCCCTACTGGCTCAAACGCAAATCATTCACTATTACACATCATTTCACGTTAAGTGAAGTCTGTGCCCCTGACTTTATCGACGAAGTTGTGCGCATAGCAACAATCGCTAAACCGCTTAATCTCTTCCTCGACTATACAGTTGACGAATTTCAAGGCAGATAAATTTGTCGCTTTTTCTTCGTCCATTGCGTCGAAATTTAATTTCGACATCGGTCGCATTTCAATGCAGATCAATTTGTCAATTTTTCTTCGTCCATTGCGTCGAAATTTAATTTCGACAAAGGTCTCATTTCAATGCAGATCAATTTGTCAATTTTTCTTCGTTCATTGCGTCGAAATTTAATTTCGACATCGGTCGTCAGACCGAAAACAATGTCTGTTGTGTCGGAGTCGTTCGACGATCGCGGAAGATGTACACCCATGTTTAGTGTTATAGTCATTGATAATCAATCATATATAATTATTTATGTATGGGCACACTAAAAAAACATAATTATTTTTGCAAGTTATGTAAAAAATGTTTAATTTTGCGATTGATTCTTACGCCGAAATGTTAATCGCCACAGATTAACAACAAGGGCGGATGGTCAGCACATTCAATATAAAATATGTTTTAGGACATTTGACCTAATCTATTTTATTGTTGTAGAAAGACTTGTTGAGGTAGCAAAGCGTTGCCATTGACCTGACAAGTTGCATAGTGGTTTTTATTATTCTTTGTTTTTGAATTATACGAAAACTTCGCAACTTTTCTCAATTCACAGCAAATCGAAGAACGATAGAATCCTCGGGGTATGATAATACCGCATTACTTATCGTAGTGCCTTGTCATATCGGCGTAGGTTTCATTGTTGTTTATTTTCTGTGAAGAGTTTTGCGAAGGCTCCGTATCATTGAATAAACAATGACGAGGCTTATGCTTTTTATGTGTCTAAACATTTATACGGCAAGACCTGCAAAGTATCCCTCCGAAATAGGTCGTATTGTTCGGTAAAAAAGAATCCCAAGCATTATTATTTTGCTTGGGATTGTTTGTAGTTGTAAGGTAGTAATTGTTTGAGATGTTCGTCATCCGTTTCTTTGGTCAAGCTCTCTAAAGCATAACATAACCACTTATACGGATCCACCCCCACCACCTCACAACTCTCCAATAAGGTGTAGAAAACGGCATTGTCCGTTGCTCCATCGTCCGACTGGCTAAACAAGTAGTTCTTACGCCCCATTGTCACCGGTCGTTGACCACGCTCTACAGGATTATTGTCGATCTGATAATGACCATCGTCAACATACCGGCATAGGCGCGTCCACAGTTTTACTGTATATTCAATTGCTTTATACAAACAGTCTGACGGAGTACATTGCTTCAATGCCTGCTGCATCCATAGCTGCATGGCATCAAGTATAGGTTGGGATAGTCGTTCACGAGTCATCTTCACTTCTTCAGTATCGGCTTCACGCTCGCGCAAGTCTTCCTCTACCATATATAATTTGCTTATCAGTTCGACCATCTCACCGGCAAGAGGATGATTGCTCTGTGCCTCTACGAACTTACGACACACATGACCCATGCACCCCAATAACACTATATTAGGGTCGCTCTCAAAGTAATCATACACTCTATAACCATCTGTTTTGTACTGCTCCTCGAAAATATCTCAACTGTGCCCGCGGTATCTCACCCGCTCGAGAACCCTTATGATAATAGACATATAATCCTCGGCTCGGCTTACGCATATCACGGAACTGCCACACATAACCTTTTCTGCAAGGCTGACCTTTACGGTCTGCTATATTGCAAGGAACCTCGTCTACCTGCAAATAATCGCTCTGCAAAATAGCGTCTATATGTTCTTCATATAAAGGATAAAGCCGATTGGCAACACGGTGAACCCAATCGTTTATAGTAGAAGTGGGCATCTCCACACCAAGACTCTTGTATATCTTCACCTGACGATACTCAGGAATATGATGCACAAACTTATTTACTACCAAATCGGCAAAAAAATCAGCTGCCACATGATTGCCGCCAATAACGGCTGTTGGGCGATTAGCTTGAAGAATATGTTGATCAACAGCATTGCGCTCCGACTTTAGGCTCAGTTTAGATAACTCAATCACTTCCACATACACTTTAGCCGGTTCACGATGGAGAATACGTATCTCGTCTTTACCAATAATATCGTAATTAACTAAATCTGCCTGTGCTATACCCTCCGGAAGGCGAGGCTCACCGCGACGTTCTTCCAAACCATGATACTGATACTTCTGCGGACGATTAGAGCAAGCATCTTGCTTCGCTTTCGCACGGCGTTTATCGTGTAATTGCTCAATCTCTTTGTCTGCATTTGCAATTTGTCCTTGCTTCTCTTCGATTGCTTGTTTCTCTATCTCATCAAATAATCCGGGACCTTCAAAGGGCTTGCTGGGATCTTTCTTCGAACCAAACAAACGTTGCTCCAACCATGCAATACGCTCATCCTTCTTTTGAAGGTCGGCATCTTTCTTTTGAAGGTCGGACTTGAGTTGAGTATTCTCTTGTTTTAACAAGTCATTCTCTCGCTCAAGAATAGCGTATGTTTTTGTTTCTTTCATAATATAAAGGTACTAAAAATCAATGACATACGCAAATTTTTAGCACACTTTTTTGCATTATTTTTAGCGTAAAACAAACTCTTTGAGCGAAGCATTTTCAAGGCAACTGATAGCAATGTCTTCGCGCCACATTAGGGGAGATGCCTTCCATTAAAAGCACCAACTCTGACCATGGCATACTGCGAAAACCTATTCCTTGACGAAGAAAAATCTTTGGAGAAAAACGACCTTCTTCTAAACGTTTGTAGTATATTACGTAGCCGCCATGTTCCCAATGCAGTAGTTTCATCACACGACGATCCTTGCCAACGAAGATATATACATCGCCGTTGGTCGGATTTAATCCCAACTGACGAACCTGACCCACTAAACAGTTAACACCCATACGCATATCTGTGGGATGTTGAGCCATCACTATGCGATTACTTTCATTCAAACAAAACATACCTTTGCATTTTTAGTTTTCAAAATGCAAAGGTATGACTATTTGTTCACAAAACATTGACGACCTATTTCGGACGGATACTGTATTTATTAAAGTTTCGCAAGTACGACAAAGTATTTATTATAGAGGCTAATCTTATTAAAGTCAGATTCAAAGGCGAAAAACCGCGTAGCGGTTTCATGTTAATAGAATTTGAATAACCCACATCATCTTTTATTTTTTTGATTTTTCGGTGTATCGAACACCCGAAAAAATCAGATCAATAAGGGGAGAATTTAAACATTCAATTGCTATTTACATTAAACGGCTAACGCAGTATATTTCCGACAATATTTCACATATAAACACATGCGAAACATAAATAAATTATGATTGTAAGAGATTATTTCAACGTTGTAATTTTATTCTCATTTTATCTAATAGTTGTTATTTTGCAATTGAAATTTTATTTTAAGGCAAGGCCCACAAAGCCAATAGAGTGGGAGTATTTAATATTTACAACTATGGAAACTGCAAAATGTAAGTGGTGTGGTAGGGAAATATCACGTGAGGATTTTATCCGCTATGGTGGCTATTGTTGCGTGGCTCATTATCAAGCTGGTATGCAACGTCAGAGATAATTTTATTATCGAAATATTTTGATGTATGACGATTACATCACGATTGAATTTCTAAAACATTTCAGAAGGGGTGACAAAACTGACATCCCTTCATTCTTTAATTTAGGACTCTCTATATTCGTTATTATAATATTTTTCTAACCGTCAGAAATTAAACTTTGTCATGGCTTGGACTTTGTGGTTGGTGACCCAGTGGAGGTCTGCTTCGGCGAGACCATTGGTGGTACTTAGGCTTGACGAGGCTCCATATTGCGCTGATGTTATCTCATATTCTATGCCGAGTTGGAATTTTCCTATTGTCCAGAGCAGAGTGGGGGATACACGAAAAGCACGGTTGAGCGTGTTGAAACTTGTGGTTGAGAAATAGAAATACTCTTTGTCAGTGCTAACAAGTGGTTGCTTGGTACCAAAATTGCGAACATAACCTGCAAATAATATGCCTTTTAAGGCTTTACCATAACTTAAGCATACCCACGTAGTCGAATTGCGCGTTGGTGTGTATTCCCATGAGCCGTCAGCATTGATTTTGCTTACTCCGTAGCCACCGTTTAAGTTGATATGCTCGCCTCCTTCGGCAAATATCGTTTTGGCTTGCAGTTTGAAGTCCCCTGCTTGATATTGCAGATATGCAAATGGCGAAAAGGTGGTAAGACGGTCGTTAACTTTGACTTTAACTTCTGTCCCGTCAGCAGCAAGCCGTGTGCCTATATGTCGAGGGCTTATGCTCAATATGTCAAGTCCCATGCGGAACAAGAAATCTTTTTGGTGCATAAAACTCAAGCCAGCGTATACTTCCGGTGTGCGTGAGTATTTGATGTAGTTGGCCGATTTGCCTTCCGGTCCGACTGAAGTGTATTGCATCTGCCATATTGCGGCTGCGGTAAGTGTAAACCAATCAGCCAGTCGTGCGTCCATCTTGATTTGCGGTGTGCGATTGAATGGTCCGAACGGAGCACCTGAATTGAGCGAGATAACATCAGCAAGGTCGATAGCCATAGGGTGCCATGCCTGCCCAAGAAGAAGGTCAACACGGGCGTATTTTTCCTTATCACCCATACGTAAACTATCCCATGCTAAAGTCATATAGGCTTGCCGCAAACGAAATTGTGCCGTGCCGGTTACTCCTGTCAGACCGGCATAGAAATCGGCTTCTATCTTACCTCCGAATTGTGTGTTACCTATCTGATAATCAACTATATTCAGACCGACGCGTGTAGTAAGCGAGAGAAAACGAAATGACTGAACGGCGTTCAGGTCTTCGCGTTCAATGCCTGTCTGTTCTGCTTGTTCGGCAGTCTGATTCCATAGATTATCTTTCGGCAGATAATTATATAAATCGCCGGTGCCTGCTACACATTCGCGAGTGTCGAATGAGAAATAGTTGCGCACAAAACCGTATGGTTTCAGGTGGGCTGCAACATGTTGTTTCACTCTTTCGCGGCGTTGCTCTTTAGTATCTTGAGCAAAGGCGTTGCAACTGATAATAAGAATGATTAGTGAAATAAATATCTTTTTCATTATCTTGATAATTTTGATTTTGCAAAGTTAATGCAAATTTTGATAAAACCCAAAAAATAGGGAGCGACACCAACCCTAATTTGTCGCTCCCGAAAAAAACGCACACTATGATTTATTTGGCAGAAAACATGTGTGGTTTTTTATGTTAAAAATGGAATGTCAGTAATACGGCATACGATATGAGAAGTCCTAAAATACCGATTATCAATCCCACTTTAGTCATATCGTGTGTGTTAATCAGTCCGGTAGAACTTGCGATGGCATTAGGAGGTGTAGAGATTGGGAACAGCATTGCGAACGATGTTGAGGCAGCAACGCACACAAGCAGTGTTGTTACTCCACCATAAACAGCGAGGTTGTCGGACATAGCATTTCCAACTACTGCTAAGATTGGTACGAGCAGATTAGCAGCCGATGAGTTTGCAATGAAGTTAGATAACAAATAGCCTAATAAACCGGCTATAATCAGCACTGCTATTGCTGACCATTGTCCGAATGGTATGGATTCTACCAATACTTGTGCTAAACCTGTCTGATTGAGACATGTACCGAGAGCAAAACCACCGGCTACCATCCATAATACATGCCAGTCGATTTTTGCAAATTCCTCTTTACCAAATATTCCGGTCAGAGCAAATACTGCAAATGGAATGAGTGCCACTACATTAGAATCCAAATGTGTCAACTCGCCTGTCATCCACAATAGTATAGTAAGAATGAATGTAACGGTAACAGTCCAGAATTTCCAGTCTTTTTTACATTCGCCATCAATATGAATATCAACGCTTTGGGCTTTGAATGGAAATAGTTTCATTAGTAGTAGCCATGCGATGATAATCATAACAATGACAACCGGCACCATGCGTATCATCCATGCGCCGAAGCCTATATGTATGTCCATTTGAGCCAACTGTCCGATTGCTATGGCGTTAGGCGGTGTGCCAATAGGAGTCCCCATACCTCCAATATTGGCAGCGATAGGTATTGCCATAGCAAGACTGATGCGACCGCCTCCATTTTCAGGTAACGTCTTTAGCACAGGAGCAAGGAAAGCCAGCATCATGGCTGCAGTGGCTGTATTACTCATGAACATTGACATCGTGCCAATGACTATTAGAAATCCAAGTAGCACATATTTTGGCTTTGTTCCGAATGGTTTGAGCATACCGCGAGCTAAATAAACGTCAAGTCCAACTTTACTTGCGGCAATGGCTAATACAAAACCTCCCAAGAAAAGCATGATGATGGGGTCGGCAAACGATGCCATAATGTCGCGATGGTTTACTAATAACCCCATGTCTGCTGTAGCGAATCCTTTTTTAGATACGGCTAATAGTAATAAGACGATTGTGCTGACAGACGTTGCCCAAGCAGGTATAATCTCAAACATCCACATCAATGCTGCATAGCAGAAAATAGCAATAGTGCGTTGTTGAATCACTGTCAGACCCTCAATACCGAAAAAATCTGTCGGTACGAATAATAGAAACAATACGATAATAATGGTTAGCGGTGCTAACACATGATTTTTGACATTAAATTCTACGTGCATGTTAAAAACAATAAAAAAATCTTTTCTTCTTGTGGAGGAAAAGATAACTGCACTAAAATGAACATTAACTAACTAATGTCCATAACACACCAAATCGGTGCATTGTAAATCATACAATAGTTCAGTTGCTCTTCCTCGAGAGTTGTCGTTCTGACATACGTATTGTGGCAGGTCTTCTGACTCGCACCCGATTATTCATCTGTCTTCCCATCGGTTTTCTTGACCGACAGTGACATCTGTTTGTTGATGAACATCGTTTTATTGGTGTTTACAGCAGCGGGACTGTTCGGGATTTGCACCCGATTCCCTTTTAATTCCGACAAGCGGAAACCATAATACGATTGTATATTATGTCTTATTGGTGTTTCGAGTAATAATTTCGCTCAAAACGATTGCAAAATTAGTGTATTTTTTTTATATGACAAATATTTTGACCTCTCAACAACAAAATAGTGCAAAAAATATGATAAAAATTAGTACATTTTTGTCATTGTAGTTAAAAAGTATTAACTTTGCAGGTTAAATAGATTATTTTGCTAATTCGACTCACATCTCATATCTCACATCTCACGACTAATATCTCATATCTCACGACTAATATGTTCAAATATCTAAATACAATAAATAGTCCTGCCGACTTGAAGCAACTTCCTAAAGAGGCTCTGCCGGTGTTATGTAAGGAATTGCGCGACTTCATTGTAGAGGAGTTGTCGCATAATCCTGGACACTTAGCATCAAGTTTGGGAGCAGTGGAAATCACTGTCGCATTGCATTATGTCTTCGACACTCCTGATGACAATATCGTTTGGGACGTCGGACATCAAGCCTATGCCCATAAAATTCTGACCGGCAGGCGTGAGGCTTTTCACACTAACCGTCAGTATAAAGGGCTTGCTCCATTTCCGACACCTTTGGAAAGTGAATATGATAGTTTTGTTTGCGGGCATGCAAGTAATTCTATCTCAGCCGCTTTGGGCATGCAGATTGCCTCGCAGTTGCTCGATGAACATCGACGCACTGTTGCCGTTATTGGTGATGGGGCAATGACTGGTGGTTTGGCTTTTGAAGGACTTAATAACGCCTCGATGCATAAAAATAACCTGCTTATCTTGCTCAATGATAATCAGATGGCTATCGATCCGATAAAAGGCGGTTTTACTAAATATCTGGTTGATATCACGACCTCAACAACCTACAATAAGGTTAGGTATTATACCTATCAGTTATTGAAAAAAATGCACTTGATTACCGAAAATGGTAGAAAACGCATCTTGCATTTCAATAATTCGCTTAAGACAAATAAACAGCCGAACAATATATTCAGAGGATTGAATATCAGATATTTCGGACCGGTTGATGGTCATGATGTTCTTTCGTTGGTTCGTATCTTGTCAGAGATTAAAGATTATAAAGGTCCAAAAGTATTACACACTCTTACGGTCAAAGGCTGGGGCTATGGTCCTGCTCAAAATAGTGCCACTGAATGGCATGCACCGGGTGAATTTGATGTTAAGACAGGTGAACGACATGTATTTACCGAAGAGGGACAACCGCCTTTATATCAAGAGGTTTTTGGTAAAACACTATTAGAGTTAGCCAAAAAGAATGACAAGATTGTAGGTATTACGCCTGCTATGCCGTCAGGCTGTTCGATGAATATCATGCAGGCAGAATTGCCTCAACGAGTGTTCGATGTCGGTATTGCTGAAGGTCATGCTGTTACTTTTGCAGCAGGACTTGCCAAACAAGGTATGATTCCTTATTGTAATGTCTATTCATCGTTTTTGCAACGTGCGTATGATAATATAATACATGATGTCGCAATCCTATCGTTGCCAGTCGTGCTTTGTATCGATCGTGCCGGTATAGTGGGAGCCGATGGTATGACACATCATGGATTATTCGATTTGGCATACCTGCGGCCCATTCCCAACCTAACTATTGCAGCACCAATGAACGAACCTGAATTGCGCAATATGCTATATACTGCCCAGTTAGCCCCCAATGGTCCTATCGCTATTCGTTACCCACGTGGCAGAGGTGTTACTTCTGATTGGAAATGTGATTTTGAGCAAATACCTATTGGTAAGGGGCGGTTGATTGATAAATACCAAGCAAAAAATTCTGAAGCATGCAAAGCAGCAGTGCTTAGCATCGGTGCTATCGGAAATGTGATGAAAGATGCTTTAATTGAGATTGTCGAACATGACGATTGTCCGTATTCGGAAATTTCACATTACGATATGCGCTTTCTTAAGCCCCTTGACCATCAAGTCCTTGATGCTGTGTCGCAATATTTCGATATTGTTTTCACAGTCGAAGATGGAGTTGTAACCGGTGGTTTCGGAAGTGCTGTGTTGGAATATCTGGTCGAGAATGGTTTTAAGGGCAAAATTGTACGGCTTGGTGTGCCAGACGAATTTGTTGAACATGGAAGCACCAAAGAACTATATCATGCGCTTGAACTCGACAAACAAGGGCTTATCAGACGATTATTAATGGAACGTGGACAAGCCACGCCACTACAATGATAAAAACACCAAACTTATGCGAATAATTATAGCCGGTGCGGGAGAAGTAGGAACGCATTTAGCCAAACAACTCTCACGCGAAAATATGGAAATCAGTCTTTTAGATGAAAGTGCTGAAAGATTAGGCGATATGGAAAGCAATTACGACTTGCTGACCCGTGTTGGTTCGCCTACTTCGCTTAAAGACTTGCGTGACGTGGGAGTTAAAGATGTTGATTTGTTTATTGCCGTCACACCATACGAAACAGTTAACATGACGTCTTGTTTGATTGCCAATAATTTAGGGGCAAAAAAGACCCTTGCACGCATTGATAATTATGAATATCTCTTACCCGAAAACCGACAGTTCTTCCAAAGTATAGGTCTTAATCACTTGATCTATCCTGAAGTATTAGCAGCAAGCGAGATTGCCGGTTCGCTCAAGACAAGTTGGATGCGTAATCACTTGTCGTTGTGCGATGGGGCTTTGGAACTATGCTCAGTCAAAGTCAGAATGAATGCTGACATAGTGCATCAAAAATTCTATACCGGATTTTTTGATCATGGACGATATCGTGTGGTGGCTATCAAACGCGGTACGCAAACCATTATCCCGGGTGGAGCCGATGAGATAATGCCTAACGATTTAGTGTATTTTATATGCACTAAGAAAAATATGGATTTTGTACGTGAGCAGGCGGGCAAACGTAATTATCCAATACACAACGTCATTTTTGTCGGCGGCTCGCGAATAGCCCAAAAAACAGCGCAGATATTACCAAACGACATAAATATAAAAATTATTGAAAAAGACCGCGATAAATGTTATGCTCTATCGGAGAAATTGCAAAATACCTTGATAATCAATGCTGATGGCTCCGATATGGACGTCTTGCGTGATGAGGGTATTGAAGAGGTTGATGCCTTTGTTGCTGTTACAGAAAGTTCGGAAGCCAATATATTTTCATGTATGGCTGCGCAGCGATTCGGAGTGGGCAAAACTATTGCCGAAGTGGAAAATATCGACTATATCGCTATGGCTGAACGTTTGGATATCGGAACTGTAATCAATAAGAAAACTATTGCTGCAAGTTATATCTATCGACTGACGCTCGAGGCTTCGGTACTCAATGTCAAAAATCTTACGGCAGCAGATGCTGAATTGGTGGAATTCGAGGCACTTGAAGGCTCAAAAATCACAAAGCATAAAATACGTGAACTCGATTTGCCACGTGATGTCAATATCGGTGGATTAGTACGTAGCGGAGTAGGTATATTGGTCAATGGCGACACGCAAGTCATGCCGGGCGACCAAGTGGTAGTCTTTTGTTTAGCGTCAGCAATACGCAAATTGGAGAAATTTTTTAAGTAGCGATGCGGACTCACTCGTTCAACATACGGTTGGTGGCTAAGGTGTTGGGAACACTCTTGATTATTGAGGCATTTTTTATGCTTCTCTCAATGCTCGTGGCTTTATTTTACGACGAGTGGGACTTGCAAGCATTATTTATTTCGACGCTTTTAACCTCTATTGGTGGATTATTCGGAATAATGTTAGGACGCAATGCTTCATCAAAATATGGTCACAAAGAGAGTTATCTGATAGTGGCATTAGTTTGGGTCATTTTCTCATTGTTTGGTATGATGCCATATTATTTTAGCGGAGCGATCCCCAATTACACTGATGCTTTCTTTGAAACTATTGCCGGCTTTACCACTACCGGTTGTACTATCTTGCGTGGCAGTTTTGAAAATTATATGCCACATGGGCTTCTCTTTTGGCGTGCTATAACTCAATGGCTCGGCGGTATGGGTATCATAGTGCTTTCGCTTGCTATCCTGCCCATGTTTGGCTTGGGTGGTATGCAACTCTATACTGCAGAAGTTACCGGACCAACGTATGAAAAACTATCGCCCAGAATACAGAAAACGGCAGGCATCATGTGGGGACTATATGTGCTTCTGACAGTTGCCGAAACTGTAGTACTCAAGGTCTTCGGAATGTCGCTATTTGACGCTACATGCCACTCACTGACCACAATAGCTACGGGTGGATTTTCTACAAAAGGACGCAGTCTGTTGGATTTTGAGATATTGGCGCAAACCGACCCTACAATACATTATATTGCAATTCAATACACTGTGATGATTTTTATGCTTCTCGCCGGCGTGAATTTTGCTATACTATATTTTGTATTGTTCAAGCGACAATTAAGCCGTATATGGCGCGATGAAGAATGTCGGTGGTATTTGTCGGCATGTCTTATAATAGGATTGGTGATAAGCATCGGACTATTTATAAGTGATTTCAATACAGCCTCTCATACTGCTGAAGGTATAGTATTGTTGAGTGAGGAGTCGTTTCGCCATGGAATGTTTACTACCATTGCCACTATCACCACTACGGCTTTTGCCAACTGCGATTATACCACATGGCAACCTTTTATGTGGACCATCATATTTTTCCTGATGCTTACAGGTGGTTCGGCAGGGTCAACATCTGGTGGTATCAAATGGGTGAGAATATCAATATTCGTAAAAAACGGCTTTGCTGAATTTAAGCGACTTATTCACCCCAATGCTATCATTCCTCCGAAACTGAATGGTAAAGCCCTTAGGCAGTCAACGATTACCAATGTGATGGCTTTTTTGCAATTTTACATCATTGTTGTTGTGGCTGCCACCCTTGCCTTTACGGCTATGGGTATTAGTTTCGACGAAGCCGTCAGCGTGTCGTTTGCCACTATCGGCAATATTGGTCCTGGACTTGGACAATATGGACCTATGGGGTGTTATGCTGATTTTCCGACATTAGGCAAATGGGTTATGGCATTTGTGATGCTCGTCGGACGACTCGAACTATTTACCATACTTCTGCTCTTCTCGCCGGAATTATGGAAAAAATAGACCAAAAAAGATTGTGAAATATTATTATTGTTATTTGTAGATGAGAAAATATCTTTGTCTCATATTGTCCATGAGTCTTGCATTGCTATGTAATGCTCAAAACTCTCTGACAGGCACTATTGTGGACTCTAAAAGCAAGTCTGCCCTCGAAATGGTGGCAGTTCAGTTGTTTGCCTATCATAATGGTGATTCAACTATGATTACCGGTGCTCAAACAAATCAGGTCGGAATATTCAAACTTGAAAATGTGCGTGCCGGAAAATATAATCTGATTATTTCTTCCTTAGGCTATAAAACAAAGTCAGTCAGCGTAGAAATGAAAAATGCTGATATCGATTTAGGCAAGATATCATTTACCGAAGACGCAGTCATGCTTGACGAAGTTCAAGTCAAAGGCAAGGCGGTCGAAATGGTTGTTAAAGGTGATACGTTGGAATATAACGCCGGTGCGTTCAAGACTACTGATAATGCTATGGTTGAGGAATTGCTCAACAAAATGCCCGGCGTAGAGGTTAGCAAAGATGGTTCGGTAACGGTCAATGGCGAAAAAGTAACGGCGGTGCGCGTTGATGGCAAGAAATTTTTTGGCGATGATGTGCAGTCGGCAACTAAAAATATACCTGCCAATATGATTGATAAGGTGCAGGTTATTGACCAACAGTCCGAAATGGCTAAGTTAACAGGTTTTGAAGACGATGATACTGAACGAATAATCAATCTTACCCTTAAGCAAGATAAGAAAAAAGGTGCCTTTGGTAATTTTACAGGTGCTTTGGGTGCTGATATGGTGGCAGATAATAATAAGTGGTTTGGCTATCATCAAGATCCACGGAGTGCTCAACAAGATGCAAAAGCATTTTTTGACAATGAATTCAGATATAATGCCGGTGCTTTTGTCAATATGCTGTACGACAATACCCAATATACCATTATCGGTAGTGCCAATAATACCAATGAGATGCGCATGGGGCGAGGCAGAGGAAGCATATCGCCTCAGTCAGGTATTACTTGGTCGGAAAATATTGGTGTCAATATTTCTTCTGAACCTAATGATGACCTTGAATTGGGCGGCAATGCAGCCTTTGCTCATACAGACAATAAAACCTCAACGGTCAGCAATCAAGAAACCTATGCCGATACTGTAACTTATATTAACAATGATTCAACAGTCTCGGAAGCAAGAAATTATGATGTCAGTCTGCGTTTTGAAGTAGAGTGGGAAATTGATAGTCTTAACAAACTGATTCTAAAACCTACGATGGCATATACCAATCAGGCACAGATATCCGGCGATGTATATTCATATCAAACGCTTCAGAACGACGTTCTTGTACCGACGACTCAAGGTAGTCAGGCAACCGAGGCCAAATCAGCACAGATACAAGGCGGACTTCAGACAACCTATTCTCATTCGTTTGATAGCAAAAAAGGCAGGAAACTCACCTTGCGCGCCAATGTGAGTATGAATAATACTACAGGTTCGGAAACTGATATTTACACCAAATATTCTTATGGGTTGCTGACAGATAATGTCAATCAAATCATCGATCGTAAAAACACCAACTTGTCGTATTCATTGCGCACATCGTATGTTGAACCTCTATATGCCAATAGGCATTTCCTTGAAACGGTATTGGAATTTTCAGGTTCTAATCGGCAGTCTGATAAGGTGCAACATTCACTTGATACGCAGACCGGAACATATTCAAATTTGGATAGTGCCTATTCGTCTAATTTCTCTAATGCCTTCTTTTCAGAAGCCTTAGAGGTCAACTATTTGTATAAGGAGGAAAAATACTCCCTTACAGTAGGTCTGAAAGTTAATCCATCGCAGACACTTGTTGAACAACGATATGCAAGTGGTTTTGTGTTCGACACATTATTGTCTGTTTGGAATTATTCGCCTGCAGTCACCTTTAAATATAAATTCGGGAAAAAACAATTTGCGCGTATTCAGTATCGTGGCAAATCATCGCAACCATCTATAACCCAAATGCAACCATCGGCTGACAATTCCAATTCGATGTCGGTTAGAGTAGGTAATCTTAATCTTAATCCGGCATTTGAACACTCGTTGCGGCTTATGTTTTCTAAGTATAATCAGGATCGGATGTCGTCCATTACCGGTGGCATACGTGCATCGTTGACTAAAGATGCGTTGGTCAACAACTCGATATACGATATTACAGGAAAAGTCTATCGTCAGACCGTCAATGCGCAGTCATTACCTTGGTCGGTCGGAGGCGATATGATGTATTCGCAGCCATTTGCAAAAAATTGGCTTACATTTAATTCTCGCACAAGTCTATCGTATAGCAATCAGATTGCATACGTCTCTCAGGGTATCATTCCAACTGACATTGATGTTAATCACATGCGTATAGGTGATTTGTCGCAGACAGGCAATCTGCGTCTGCAAGAAGATATGTCGTTCCGCTTGGCTCACGATATTGCCGATGCCGGGCTGAAACTTACAGGTTCGTATAGTCGTACTCAAAACTCATTGTCAACGGCTAAACCCACAAATGTGTTTAATTGGTCAACTACAGTTGACGTGATTTTTCATCTGCCAAAACAGTGGAATATATCGACCGATTTTGGTTATACGGGTCGCTACGGCTATAATCTCTCGGATATCGACGAGTTGCTTTGGAATGTGTCGATTGATAAGACAGTGCTGAATGGTGCCGGCGTTGTTTCGCTCAAAGCCTACGACTTGCTCAACCAAAAGAAAAATATAGTGGAAACTGTCGGTGAAAACTATGTTAAGTATGCAAAATATAATACTCTGCCCACCTATTTTTTAATATCCTTTACTTATAAACTAAATAAGATGGGGGATTTGAAAGCCAAAGGACCGAGTAAAAATATGCAGCGAGAATTTGAAGAAAACGGTGGACCAATGGGTCCACCGCCGTCAGGTGGCGCAACACCACAAGGCAATATGCCTATTGGCGCTCCACCGATGATGTAATTTTGATTTATTGCTCTTTACGTTTGATGACTTTACCCGTTTCAGCGTATTCTACTAAATTGGCAAATACTTGCTCCAAACGCCAACGCATGGCATTGTGCCACACCTTATCGGAAACAAACATTGAAGCAAATTTCCCAAAAACAAGGTTGAACTCATATCTGACGCGCACTAATTCAGGCGAGATAGAGTCTAAAGTGAATTTAATGTGTGCATCGTCAAGGAGTGAACCGCTATAGGTAGCATTCAGGCTGCAACCATTATTGGTCGTAAGTATATGACGGTCGGAAAACATCTTAATGCCCATTACGTAGATGTCTAAACCTAAATCACCTGTACGGGTAATAGGGTCATACAAGGCTTTATTGTAACAGATTCGGATAGCATCTTTGCCGCCTTCAGTATCGTTACCATCGCCTTCTGTATTGCAATATGCCCATTCATAAATGGAGTCTGTATTGGTCTGGAATTGATAGAAAAACTTATCAATAACGTGCTGAAATCTATTAGGAGTACAAGAACACACAGTATCTAATTGAACCTTACGATTAGTGGGACGTGCTGCTAAAAGGGCTGTTGCATAAAAGGTTAGTAAAAATAGAAGAATAAAATGTCTCATCTTTTTATGTACATTTAAAAAGCCTGCAAAGGTAATACATTTTTGCAAGACGGGCAAAAATTTTAATAAAAATAATTAACTTACTGATATTATTAACATAACACTAAAAATCTACAATCATGAAACCGGATGGACTAATTAGTAAAGGAAGAGCATGGATGGCTCAAGACCTTCGTGCCACAGGCATTATTTTCTTCCTGTTCTTTGGGTTTACATTTTTCAAAACCCTATTGTTTGATTATTATGCTTTTCATCAAGGCTTCTTTCCTACAATGAATGAGTCAACCGACAAAATCTTTGCCTCTATCATTTGTAAACTATCTATTTCACTATTATTAGCATCGCTGACGTTTTTATTTAATGATAAGAGGTGGATGATACTCTTGTCGTTTATCATCGATGCGTGGTGTATAGTCAACCTGATTTATTTGCGGAATAACAATATCATGCTTGATGGTGAAGCATTTAATCAGGCTGATATCTTGAATGGTTTTTCAGGAGGCTTTATCTACATAGAGTGGATAATAGATTTGCTATTTTTGCTCCTTACTGCCCTATGGAGTTGCATCTTTATTTTCACTACGAAATCCGACCGTGTGGTACCACTATGGCTTATATCATTGTTCCTCGCCGTTGTCCTACGATTGTTGGGAGCCGGTTTGAACAATTCATTAGGCAATAACCTCCTTACACGAGATGGTAGAGAATACGTCTTCGGCTGGAGTTTTGCTAATACAATCAAATCAACATCTATTTTAGAGTCTCCACTTTATGCCGTGGCTGACTATATTGAGGTGAAAAGCAACAAGAAACCCTACCATCCGTTGTCGCAACCGACTAAAGAGCATATCAAGCCCTTAATCAATGATGGTGTCTATCAGCCAACTCAAGATCCACTCATTATTATCTTAGTCGAGAGTTTTGAAAATTGGGTGTTCAAAGAGGACATTATGCCAAATTTATATAGGTTGGCTCAAAGTGAACATGTATTGTATGCTGATAATATACATCCACAAATTCTTGGTGCTCCATCCGCTGATGGTCAGATGATTGTTAATACAGGTCTGCTTCCAATCAATGCCGGTGCTACATGTCTGCATTATTCACACAATACCTATCCGGCACTTATGAAAACAACCAACGAACATTCTGTTTGCTTGCTATCATACGATATGACTCTTGGAAACCAAACCGAGATGTCGCCTGCTTTCGGGTATGATACAACAATTATCAGTAGCGACGTTGATACCATCCTATTTGCTGAACTCAACCGACTGATTGATAGTGGCGAAAAATACATACAATGTATCACTCATTCGACCTCTGCTCCATTTAAGAATGGTGAACAATCATCGTTTGCGTTGCCTGATGGTATGCCGCGAGTAATGTCAGATTATATACGCAGTTTCAACTCTTTCGATGAGGGTATCAAAGTGTTTGTAGATAAATTGTTGACCGATAGTGAAATGAAAAATTTCACAGTCGTTATCACCGGCAGTCGTCGTGTCTTCCACCGAGAAAAACGTGAACAGATGCAGGCGTATTGTGAACAGAGCGGACTTGATTATAATGTGGAAAGCGATGTTTTACCACTCATAATTTATTCACCTCGCATACAAGGCAACGTGCATTATACTGACGATGCCTACCAAATGGACGTATATCCCACAATTCTATCGCTTATAGGTATGGAAGATTATCTGTGGCGAGGAGTAGGAGCCAATCTTCTTGATTCAGCATCAACTGCCGACCGATATATCAAAGTAGGCGAAGTGGAACCATTGTGCGATAGAATAATTCGCAATAACTACTTTGCTACATTTGAGAATAAATAGACCTTTTTTAGTGGATTGAATTTAGATAAATCTCAATTTATTTGCGTATCTCACTTTTTTGCATTACTTTTGCATTGTGGCATCATAATTGATACATTTGAAAGGAGAAAAAAAACAAAAAGATTACCTTATGGGGAAGAAAAAAAGAGTATTAGTAACATATATTGAAGCCGGATTTGGACATATAACAACTGCTAACTCAATTGCCGATGCGATAGAACATCTGAATGATCCTAACATAGAACTTATTCGTAAATACATGTTTAAACAGGATCCGGTGTTGCAAAAGTTAGAAAAAAGTTTTGTTAGAGATGTGAAATGGGCTAACACGTTTCCTTTTCATAATTATATTCAAATGGCTGCAACTCATATCTTTGGTATTCATCGGTCGTTGCCATTTGTAGTTTCTGTTTTTTATCGTCGTGCACGTAAGATGTATTTCAAATTATTAGACGAAATCAAACCTGATATTATCATTGATACTCACTACCTTACATCTTTTTTTGCTACTCAATATCGCGACCGCGTAGCCCCAAATGTTAAAGTCGTTACATACAATCCGGATAATAGCGTGCATAACTGGTGGAATATAAATGTCGATACCTTTATTGTTAATTGCGCTTTGGCTTTTCACGATGCCTTGAAACATGATTTTACACGTAAACAATTGATGATTGTACCTTTTGTTACAAGAAAAGAGATTATGGAAGTAACTGAAGGTAAGTCTTTCTATCGTGAAAAATATGGTTTGCCTCAGGATCGTTTTACTGTGATGGTTGCAGCAGGAGGTTACGGCAAATCAGGTATGAGCAGAGTTATTGACTCTCTGTTGTTGGTTAAACAACCGATTACGGTCATTGCCATTTGTGGTACGAATAAACGACTGTTTAGAAAAATCAACCGAATAAAAAAAATTGCTCCTTCAATTATTGATTTCCGCCCGTTTGAGTTTGTTGATAAAGTCTATGAACTAAATAGGGCAGCCGATATATTCCTGACAAAGGGAGGCCCCAATGCTATGTTAGATAGTGTCTTGATGGGCGTTCCGGTTGGGATTTTTTATTGTGCATCGGGCATTGAATATAAATCTATGGCACTATTTACCGATGTGCTTAACTGTGGTCGTTTTTTACCGTATGGACATCAGATTGTGCGCTGGGTTAATGATTGTGCAACCGATCGCAGTATTCTTGATATTTACAAACAATCGGCTTCAAATGTTAGAAAAAATGAAAATGGTGCAGAGCATATCGCACAGTTTATACAAGAAATGAAAGTTGATTAGTATGCCTTGTTCATACTTTACTTCTTCCAACAATGGTCAAAAAAGAAACAATAAATAATAATGCTACCCGTTCGGTAGCTTCCTTCTTTAAGCCCTCCATGATGATTTGGCCAATATTGTTTGGTCTGATTGGTGTGGGATATATGCTTTGGCGAGAATTGCCTGATGGACTACCGCAAGGTTCGTTGGTGTTGACCAAATATTGGTGGGTGTTTGCTGTTCTGGCTATTTTGTTTACACTCATTAAGGATTTGTCCGGTATGTACAGATTACGTGTAATGTCCGGCGTGCCACTAACTTTCAAGCAGTTGTTTCGTGTTCGGATGTTGTATGAGTTTACATCAGCGGTTACCCCCTCGGCAGCCGGTGGCTCATCTTTAGAGTTGGTATTTTTACATCGTGAGGGCATCAAGTATAGTCGTGCAACATCAATGACCGTGTTGGCTCTCTTTTTGGATGAGTTGCTAATGATTCTGCTTTTCCCATTGCTCCTGTTACTTATTCCTTATAGCGACTTATTTACTAATAATGGTTATTTCCAGTATGGATATTTATGGGCATTCGTCGTTGGATATGCAATAAAATTTGTGTGGGTAACGCTTTTGTCTATTGGCATTTTCTTCAAACCATCAGTTTTTGTACATATCTTAGGTGCAATAACTTCGATAAAGTTTTTGCGCAAATATCATACACGTGCGTTGCGTACGGCTGTAGAAATTCGTCAATGCGCACAAGAAATACAACATAAATCATTCGGTTTTTGGTTGCGCATGGCGGTATCAACGATGGGAATCTGGTGCTTCCGATTTCTAATAGCCAATATGCTGATAATGATTTTTAATCCCTTGTCGGGTGCTGATAATATGATGTGTTTTGCTCGACAGTATATCTTGGGTATTGTAAGTATGATTGTGCCCACGCCGGGAGGAAGTGGTTTTGCTGAAGTTATGTTTGATAATTTCCTTTCATGTTATATTACTCAGCATATCTCTACAGTTGTTATTACTTCTATTTGGCGTGTTTTGACCTATTATTACTATCTGATTGCAGGTGTTATTATTCTGCCTCAATGGCTCGGTAAGAGCAAAATCTTCAATAAACATTCAGAAAAATCCTAAAGCCTATGCAAGCAAGTGACATCCTCTTTTGTATTTTCAATTATCATGAGGCAGCAAATGCTGAGTTCTTATATCGAGAACTTCATTCTACATTTACATGTCATATTATTGATGCAGACAGTGGCGAACGTCCTGACCCCTGTGGTGGAGATACTATTTATCTGCCAAATGTTTATTATAGTGGCATGATGCATCATGCTATCAAGATGGCAGAGGATGGTAATTATCCGTATATGTTTTTTATATGTTCAGATGTCATTATATCGCATGAATCTATTGAATGTCTGAAGACTATCCTTTTGAATGAGTCATTCTCGAATGTAGGCGTATATTGTCCGTCTCATACTGATGATTCATACACATGGGTAGCATGGTCTTATTCCGGACATAGCGGCAAACGGCGAGAAGTGGCTTTTGCTGAAGGCATGTTGGGTATGTATGCACAACGCGTGTATAAAAAATTAGAACCATTAGATATAAATCCACATGGTTGGGGATTGGATCTTGTGGCGTGTTATTATGCTCGGTTGTGGGGAATGAAATGTGAGATAGATGACCGTTTGTCAATAACTCACCCTAAAGGGGATGTGCATAAAAATACTATTGCACGTGATGAAGCACGAGAATATTTGATGCGCTATCCGGAAGGGCGCAAGATAAGGTTATATTGGATAGGCTGCTCAATTCGGAATGTTACAATCCAACCTTTTATCTTGTCGGCTAACTATCGGCAACGACTCAAATATTATTTACCCGTTTATCGCTTTTTTCATAGACATTAGAAAATAACCTTAGTTTTCTTCTATTCTTTTTTAGAGTGAGAATCGAACAGTCAGTTTGATACCGTTCCTGCCCCATCCACCTATACGTCGGCGAGCATTGATCATAATCGGCTCGCCATTATTGTCAAACATAGGATTGCCTGCTCCATCTGTTTTTTGCACCTTGAAAGGTAATTCGTAGTCATTGTATGTGATACGACGGATATAATCTATACGAATGAATTTCAAGATATTCTCAAATCCGGCTGTTATCTCCATATATGGCAATTTACCGATAGGTGATGAGGTGCGTCCATTTATCAGATAAGCATTGGCGTCAAAAGTATTATTCCTGTCTTGCGGAAATTCATACAAACCATTATTGGTCTCTAAATACGGATTGTTCTTTTTCGACAGCCCCCCATAGATACCTGAAAAACTAACTACTCCGCGGAGTTTGAGTTTATTGATGTACGGAATTCTGTTTAGTATCCAACCTTTGAAATAGTATGTGGCATACAGACCGACATATCTATCCATCAAAAACTCCATTGGTTGCATTTGATTGAACGCACGTTGTCCGAGCAAAATACTTGTTGAAGTAGGCGGAATATAGAGTTTGGTAAATGGTACAGACTGCCATACCATACCGGCTTGAAGTCGTAAGTCTAAATGTCCGAAAGCAGAGAACCAAAAACGCTTATCAAACATAAATTCTGTCCTATTGTAGAAAAATCCTCTTCCTCCATTATGTCTATCATCTAAATAGCCAATAGAGTGGGTGAGTTTGAATGTTGGTGCATCTTTCTCAATCACCCACGGACTTTTTATTCCGGCACGGTCTATACCAATAGTGGAGCCTGGAGAGTATTCTAAATCAAATGTTGCCTCATAATCACGATACTGACCTATATTGGTTAGACTTTGAGTATATGAGGTGTCCATAGTTACAGCAGAGATAGTTGGTGTATGGTCAATACGATTATAATATAGAGAGCCTGCCGCTTCGTTGTTAGTGAAATCAAAGGAGGTCGTTAAGACAATGTTATTCCTCCATTCTTTCATGTATTCGGCTTTTGCGTGGAATACGTACTGCGCAAAGGGCATTGTAGGTTTGCTTGTAGGAATGGACATCAAGATATTGTCTCGTCTGACGACATCGGTAATCTGTCCGGGTTCTTCGACATCATACTGCCCGGTAACTTGTAAATGATGCTTGATGCCATCGTATGGCTGGTCTTTGTGTGGCTGAAAGGTATAAATGAAAGTTGCGCTATATTTGGGTCGTAAGTCTTTAGTCCCGAAGGCTACATAATTTCGGAAATAAAATTGGTCATGTAGTCGTGCTGTAGAAACACCGCCAACACGCAGACGCACTCCTTCGAGCATATTCCAACTCGCAAAGTTATAGATTGGTCCTATATCATACTTACTTAGGTACATAAACTCGGCATTTTTGGTCGGTATGTATTCTGTTGTAAATGCGTTCACAAGAAGTGCTAAGTTGTTGAATTTTGGTGTGTTGGTAAATTCTCTTACTAAATCCACTACCGAACTTTCATATTGTGTAAGCGGTTCGGGGCGCATACTATCTGTCCATTGCCCTTCCCAAACCAAAATGGCAGAGGTATCGTTTATCTCAACTTCGTTTGGCGTCAGATTGGAAAAGGTCTCTTTCGGAATAGGTGTCTCAAAGTCCCAATCGGTGTAAATCTTTGTTTGCCGCGCAATCATACCTCGTTTTTTGTTCCAAATATAGAACTTGGCGTATGTACTTGTGCGGTCGGGAGCCCATAACCCATTTTCCATTTGTTTATAACTATGCTCAATCTTAAAATCGCTTACGAAATTAAGGTTAATCTGAGGTGGAACGTTAATGGAATATTGCTTAATCCTATAAGTGCTGTCGTTGAGGATATACAGATGTCCCGTAAAGCCGTAACTTTCTGAATTGACCGGAACGAAAGCCAGGTCAATACATTGGTAACCATCTACCATGATGGTGTCCATGATGTAATACTGGTAGAACGCAACTGCAAGTGTTGAACTGACTGGGGAAACAAAACGATTGAATAGCAAGTTCATGCTATTGTTGTTGATATCGACATCTTTAAATATAGCATTGATGTTCTCCTGAAATGCTTGTGAACCAATAACACTTTCTATACCGAATATACGTTTTTTTTGCAGTATCTTCTTCTCTTTGTGAGTTTTACGTTGATAGTACTCTTCGTTCAGATGTTCTCGGATTGAAACGGTAACGTTAGGATAAGTGCCGGTTGTATCTATATATTTCTCCACAAAAGCAAAATCGCGCCAGAAAGGTTTTGTCCAATCTATTTGAATGTTGTCGAGTGCAAAAGACATGCGAGAATAACTTTTCGCAGTATATTGGTCGGCTGTGCGAACACAGAATGAATCTTTTCGGGCTATAACATTTTTGATTAGTTCTACGGCTGGATTGCCTTTGCGTTTATAGTCCTTACGCTTGTTTTTCGGCGTTACAATAACATCTTGCAAGCCATATACATCGGGTTGAAGTTTGATTTTAATGCCTTTGCGGGATTGTCCTGCACGGAGTTTGAGAGTCTCAACTTTATAGCCTAACATCTGAAACATTAGTGTCGTGTAGCCGGCTGAATTGGAAATCTGAAATTCTCCGTTCATGTCAGATGTCGTTCCTACACCTGTATTGGTCGTCTTTGCACCATTTCCGCTTACAAAATAAATCTGTACGAATGGAAGCGTTTCGCCCGTCTGTGCATCAACTACTAATCCGCTACAACTCGTTGTCTGTTGAGCATTAGCGGCGATATATGATAAAAACAACAACGCCGCTACAAGGCAACGTTGCAGTATTCGATTTTTTATGTCGTAATTTTTATTATTCACTATTTATCCTTTTTGTATCTCGTGTCTTTACGTCAATCTAATTTTGTTGTTTTTCATGTTTTTAAATCGGGCTGCAAAATTACTAAAAAAATGCGACATGAGCAAATCTTTTCGCTAATCCCATTCTTGCTCAAATATGCAACCATCAGCAGTTACGGTCAAATGAGTGCGTGCATGCATCATCATTGGCATATTGTGAGTTATATGTCCGGCGGGAAAACCAAATAATATCGGTATATGATATGGCTCAAATATCTGTTGTATGATTTGTTCGTTTGGAATAGTGAAATTGTCGCTATCGTATTCGCACGTACTGAAATCGCCTACGATAACACCTTTCAATCGGTTAAAGACACCTGATATTCGTAAGTTTTGAAGATAACGGTCGAGATAATGTGTCGATTCATGAATATCTTCGATAAATAGTATATCTGCATCTTTGGGGGCTGCAAATTGAGTTCCTTGCATAAGTGTGAACACACACAAATTTCCACCCATTAAGATTCCTTCTGTTTCACCGATAATGTTCAGTGGGTGCGGGTCAAGAGCATAAATGAGTTTTTTCTCACCTCGCACAATCTTGCGAAGCATTACCCACGACTCGTCTTGTTCACCTAATGTGGCTATCTCTTTTGCCATTTGGCAATGAAGAGAGCAACGTCCCAAATTGCCATAAGCATTATGCAATATAGTAACATCGCTGAATCCCATTAGCATCTTATCCGGATTGATGCGCAGACGATCAATAATCTGTATCGTGCCATATCCGCCACGATTGCAAAGAATTGCGTCGCTCTCGCTGTCGTCCATTGCTGCTTGCATATCTGCCAACCGTTCGTCTGCCGTTCCTGCCAAACCGCCGAAACGACCTTTTGCGTGCGGTGCAATAGTTACTTCAACACCCCATTGGCGCAATACTCTTGCTGCGCCATCAACATAGTCAGGATTCATTGCTCCTGCCTGCGATACCATATAAATGTGTTTCATATTTAGTAAAAAAGTAATTAGTCGAAAGTAATTAGTAAAAAGTAATTAGTCGAAAGTCGAAAGACAATTTGTACAAAATTATTATAATTATTTGAGATTTCCAAATTTTTATGTCGTTATTTTGCCGCTACTATCATTTTTTTTATTTCGCGGCAGAATAATACACTGCTATTTTGCCGTTAATATGTATTTGATAACCTTATGGCAGAGTAATATGTTGTTAATTTGCCGCAAATATGCATTATCGCTGTTCGTGGCAGAATAATATGTTGTTATTTTGCCGAAAGTGCATATTTTATTGTTTCGCGGCAGAATAGTGTGAAGTGAAGATTGTATATTCTGGTGCAGATAAAAAAATTTGTCAGTTTGAATAAAAAACACTAACTTTGCAGTCCAAAATTGAATAAAAAACACTAAATAATTATGGCTAATCAAGAAGAAGTTTTCAAAAAACTTATTTCACACTGCAAGGAATATGGATTTGTCTTTCCTTCAAGCGATATCTATGACGGATTATCGGCAGTTTACGACTACGGACAAAATGGCGTAGAACTCAAGAATAACATCAAACGTTATTGGTGGGATAGTATGACATTACTGCATGAAAATATAGTAGGTATAGATGCCGCTATCTTTATGCACCCCACAACATGGAAGGCTTCAGGACACGTCGATGCTTTCAACGATCCACTTATCGACAACCGCGACTCTAAAAAACGCTATCGTGCTGATGTGCTGATTGAAGACCAAATTGCTAAGTATGATGAAAAAATCAATAAGGAAGTAGAAAAAGCACGTAAGCGCTTTGGCGAATCCTTTGATGAGCAAATGTTTCGTCAGACTAATCCGCGAGTACAAGAAACACAAGCCAAGCGAGATGCTTTGCACGAACGTTATTCTGTAGCAATGAATGCTATGGATTTGGACGAATTGAAGCAAATAATTCTTGACGAAGAGATTGTATGTCCTATATCCGGCACTCGCAACTGGACTGATGTCCGCCAATTCAACCTTATGTTCGCTACCGATATGGGGTCGACAGCCGACGGAGCAATGAAGGTTTATCTGCGACCGGAAACGGCACAAGGTATATTCGTTAATTTCCTCAATGTGCAGAAAACAGGACGTATGAAAATACCCTTCGGTATTGCGCAAATAGGTAAAGCATTCCGCAATGAGATTGTTGCACGCCAATTTATCTTCCGCATGCGTGAATTTGAACAAATGGAAATGCAATTCTTTGTCCGTCCGGGTGAAGAAATGAAGTGGTTTGAGCATTGGAAACAATTCCGTCTGCGTTGGCACAAGGCACTCGGACTGGGTGACCATAAATATCGCTTCCATGACCATGAAAAATTAGCGCATTATGCCAATGCTGCTACCGATATTGAGTTTGAAATGCCGTTCGGATTTAAAGAAGTTGAAGGAATCCACTCCCGTACTAATTTCGACCTTTCACAGCATGCTAAATTCTCAGGTAAAAAGATAGAGTATTTCGATCCTGAATTAAATCAGTCTTACACTCCGTATGTGATTGAAACAAGTATTGGCGTTGACCGTATGTTCTTATCAATCATGTGCGCTGCCTATGAGGAGCAAACGCTTGAAGGTGGCGATATGCGCGTCGTATTGCACCTGCCTGCTGTATTGGCTCCGGTTAAAGTTGCTATTCTGCCGTTAACCAAGAAAGACGGACTGCCGGATAAAGCACGTGAGATAATGGATATGCTCAAATTTGATTTCAAAGCACAATATGACGAAAAAGATGCTATTGGCAAACGTTATCGCCGTCAGGATGCTATAGGTACACCTTATTGCATAACAATCGACCACGATACATTGGTTGACAACACCGTTACTATTCGCGACCGTGATACAATGCAGCAAGAACGAATAAATATAGCCGATTTACATTCCTATTTGGCTGAACGTGTCAATATGCAACGTCTTTATCGCTCGCTTATGGAATAAGAGTTTCATCTTGAGAAAAATAAAAATCCGTTCATGTAGTATAAATTGCATGAACGGTTTTTTATTATGGTTTTGTTGATTTTATTGATCCTATTGATATTATTGTCCTTTGGCTCGTGATGTTATGACCAACCATACACCTAAGAATATAAGCGCGGCAGCAATAAGTTGTTGCCACACAATAGTTGCCACACCCATTAGGACTGACACAATGGCTGTTACTATTGGTTGAATATAATTATATGAACTAACGACTGTTGGACGCAATCTGCTTTGAGCATAAACAACGAGCAGGAAAGTAAACGATGTGCATGCAATGATGATATATGCCAATTCGCCTATTATTCGTACTGAAAATAGTTCGCTATTCAGATTGGTCATATCCTTGAATGTGAAGCAAAGCAAAATGAGAGCACCGAAAGTAAACATCCATCGGTTGAAGGTGAAAACATTATATTTGCGAATAAGTTTCTGAAATAAGGTCAGATAGAGAGCAAACGACATCTGACCGGTCAGAACCAACAAATCGCCTCTGAAATCTGCTGCCCGATTGTCGGTATGTGTGCCTAAATAGATTAGTATGATTGCACCTGAAAAACCTAATAACACACCACCTGCCTTTTTCCATGTGATAGGTTCACCGATGATTATCGCTGCTAAAAGCATAGTAAATATCGGTTGAGCAGTCGTTTCTACGCTGGCATTGACAGGAGAGGTCAAGCTAACACCGATTACGAACAAACCTTGACACAACACAACGCCTAACAAACTTGCCACTAAAAATTTAGGAACATCATTTTTTTCAATATGTTCTTTTGGCGTAAATGGAGCAATAAGCCAAAAGACTAATGCTGCACCCACAATACGAAAAGTGGCAATCTGAAAGCCTGTAAAGCCTGCATTTGTGATGTCTTTGACGAAAGGAGCCATCATTCCGAATATAATCATTGAACAGGTCATTGCGAGATGGTATTTCCAATCGCTTTGTTGCTTTATGTCGGGTAGTTTGTTAATCATTCCAGATAGTTTCTTAATTTAAAAACACAATGATTTATCCGACCGTCTATATGTGTAAGTCAGATATTCCTCGTATGAAATATATCTGCCTCCCATTGATTTGAGATGCGGTGTCTCAAATTGACAGTCGATAATGCCATTTGTTTCTCCAACTTTTCGAGCCAATTCGATAAGTGCTAATTTAGATGCGCTTGGTGCTAACGAAAACATGCTTTCGCCGCAGAATACGTTGCCTAATGCTATGCCATACAGACCTCCTACAAGGTCGTCATTTTGCCAAACTTCAACGCTGACAGCGATGTCGTTTGTGTACAATTCGGTATATGCTTTAATAAAATCGTCGGTAAGCCATGCGCCTTCTTCGGTATTTCGACCTTGAGCGCGACTGCATGATTCAATCACACGTCGAAATTCATGGTTGAATGTTACATGATATGTCCCTTTTTTAATAAGTTGACGCATAGAGTGACTAATGTGTATCTCGTCAGGAAAAATCACGAATCTTTTATGAGGACAGTACCACACCGGTCCATACTTCGGATCTATGTACCATGGAAAAATACCATAGCAGTATGCTGTTGTTAGCCACCAATACGATAATTCACCGCCTATAGCTAACCTACCATCTTCGTCAGCAAGAGTTGGATTGGGAAACCTCCCTATTTGGTTATCGTCTAATCTGAAAATCATAACTCATTGATTATTTCTTAACCGTTAGCACAAGTGTATTGTTGTCGAAATCAATATTGGCAGTACCTCCGTTTTTGAGTTTTCCAAATAGAATTGAACGCGTCAACATAGGTGTCAAGTTCTGACGTATGACACGATCCATCTCCCTCGCTCCATATTGTGTGGTAAAACCTTTTTCAAGCAAATAATCCTTGGCTTGCGACGAAACAACTAATTTGACTTTTTTTGCAGCAAGACGTTCGTCCAATTCTGCAATTTTCTTGTCAAAAATCAGTGCTGCCATGTGTCGGTCCATATCATTGAACACAATGGTGCCGGTCAGACGATTGATAAATTCAGGCTTAAATGTCTTCTTAACTGTTTGAAGCATACCCTCGCCGCGTGAGGTGTTATTGCCAAAACCCACTGATGCCATTGATGCATGCTGTGCACCGGCATTGGATGTCATCACGAGTATAACATTTTTGAAATTAGCCTTATTGCCGCGATTGTCGGTCAAGCAGGCATAGTCCATGACTTGCAGCAGAATGTTGTAAATATCAGCGTGCGCCTTCTCAATCTCGTCTAAAAGCAGTAGGCAGTTAGGTGTTTTGCGTATGGCATCGGTCAGCAGACCTCCATCCTCGTAACCTACGTATCCGGCTGGCGAACCGATGAGTTTGGCAATTGTATGTTTCTCTGTGTATTCGCTCATGTCGAACCGCACAAGTTCTATACCGAGTTCTTTTGCCAATACACGACATACTTCTGTTTTGCCAACACCTGTCGGACCTACAAACAATAGTGATGCAAGAGGCTTGTCAGGCTCATTAAGCCCTGCCTTTGCAAGTTGGATGGCTTCAACAAGTTGCTGAACGGCCGTGTCTTGACCGTAGATTTTCTTTTTAATATTACTCTCAAGGTTTGCAAGTGCCTCATTGCCATTATCTGTTTCGCTCAACATTTCGTCAGTCAGATGACATATACGTTTAAGGGTCAGATTGATAATCTCACGATTCACGCGATTGGAGCGTCCCAGACTTTCAGGATGGAGTTGGCAGTATGCCCCTGCTTCATCTATTAAGTCAATGGCTTTGTCAGGTAGGCAGCGGTCGGTAATATGTCGTATGCTCATTCTGACAGCATAACTCAACACATCATTGGTAAATCTGACTTTGTGGTGCTTGGCATAATGGTCGCTTATGCCTTTAAGTATCTTAATAGTATCCTCTTCGCTCGGTTCGGGCACGTCAATTTTTTGAAAACGGCGTATCATGCCTTGCGACTTCTGGAAGTATTTGTTGTATTCCTTATATGTTGTGGCACCTATAAATCGTATCTTGCCGCTTTCTAAATAGGGTTTCAGCATATTGGCACCATCCAAACTATCACCGCCTGTCGCTCCTGAACCTATTAGTGTGTGAATCTCATCAATGTATATAATGGTGTTATCGGATTGACTTGCACCTTCCATGATTTTTTTTATGCGTTCCTCAAAATCTCCGCGGTATTGTGTGCCTGCCACCAAACTGCCCATGTCGATTTGATATATGGTGGCACCTTTTAGACTTTCAGGAACCCGACCTTCGCGTATGCGACGTGCCAAACCATAAATCAATGCAGTCTTACCAACACCCGGTTCGCCGACATGCAGAGGATTGTTTTTAGTATATCTGCAAAGCACTTGAATTGTACGATCCAATTCTTGCTCGCGACCGATGATAGGTGGATAATTATCGACCAATGCATTGATATTAGTTACCAATTCGGTCCATTTTTTCTTCGCATCCCATTCTGATTTTGATATGAGCCCCATGGCATATTCATCGTCCAAATCAAAATCAAAATCGCTATCCTTATCGTCATTATTGTTGTCGTCATCAACGTCAATATTATCAAAGTCTATATCAACACTATATGAGGATTGTTTTTCTATTGGAGAATCATTGAATGCAGCGATAATTTGCTCAACCAAACCGTTGTTGTCTTTAAAGGCTTTGCGCAATGTATATGATGCTATTGAATCCTCGAGTTGGAGCATTGCATGCAAAACGTCTGGTATGTCAATCTTATCTCTGTTTTCTCTTGTAGCAATTTGTGCTGCTGCTTCCATCATTGATATATACTGAAAAGTCATCGTCAGTTGATATGTCTTTGACTCAGGTACAATCTCTTCATTTATACTTGCCATTGGCATGTCGAATTCGTTCAAGCGATTAACGTGATAGTGGTCGCATAGAACGATAAATTCATAACTTTCAAAGCACAAAGCATAAAGCACTGACTCCGGTGTCAGATATCTCTGCCTGCGCATTGTTTCGTGAACTTGTGCAAATTCAAGCACTCTTTTCAATCGTTCGGTTAATTCCATAATATTAAGTATTTTAGATTTGGTATATAGTAGGTTCAACGGTTACGCGTAATGGGAAACCATTTTCGCGAGCCTGTTGCATGGTCATTTCTGCTTTTGTTTGTGCAATGTCGTATGAGTAAGTCCCGACAACGGCATAATCATTGTGGTGAATTTCAAGCATCGTGGCTGTCGCATGTTCCAAAGTCATGTTGAAAATATCTTGTAGAATTTCTACAACAAATTCCATCGTTGTTACGTCATCATTGTGTATCCTTACTAAATAGCGTCGTGGAGGTGTCAGACGCGTTCCTGTATTAGTACGTGTATTAGTGTTTTGTTGTGCCATATATGTATAGTGAATTGTTTATATAATCAATGTTTTTTCTTTTGCTTGATCGCTTCGTAGGCAATCAACACAAATCAAACCATTGTCGTTGACTATAGAATCGCATGGCGTGTGTCCGAAAATTTGACTATATGGTGTGTTGGCAAATATATTATAATATTGTATGGCAGGCGGACGCATCCATATAGGCGATTGTGCCGACTCATTATTGTTGTAGGCATTCTTTCGATTTTCAGTAACTGAAAATGCTCGCTTATTCAGTAGCCATAGGTTATTGATTTGCTCTGCAACCTCGTCAGGTGTTTGGTCTGCATACATGTCAATCCATGACCAATACCAATAGGTGCTAACTCCTGCATGAGTTACAAGGTACATGTTGTTCAGACTGTATGCGATACCATTGAAACTGTCGGCATGATTGTGCAGTAATTCTTTTATCTCCTGAGCGTGGCCAAAATCATAGCGACTATATCTTTCAGGTATTTCGCCATCCATCAAATAATGATACTCATGATTGCCCCATAAAATAACCGTTTCGGGGTGCTGACGCTTGTATTCTATGATTTGCAGAAAATTGTCGCGACACATTTTATACGTGATAGAGTAGGAATAGGGATCAAAAAAATCACCTACAAAGACGTTTATCAGACTGTTGTCAACAAGACTTTTCCACACATCGCTACCATGCAAATCACCGATTATGTTGTGAGTTGTTTCCTTTTTCATAGTATGCACTTTTAATTATCAAAATTATGTAAATCACACAATTTGCAAAATTACTACAATTATATATAATGAGCAAATTTTTTAAATTTTATTTTTTCGTACTGACATGTTTTTTGCTAAATTAAAAAAATGCACTAATTTTGTAAAACTATTGAATCATTATTGTAACATGCGCTATTTTATCTGGTTTGCATATAAGGGGACTAATTATCATGGTTGGCAGCACCAGCCAAATGGTAATAGTGTACAAGACGAGTTGGAAAAAGCCTTAACTACCGTTTTGCGCACACCAATTGCAGTTACTGCCGCAGGTCGTACTGATGCCGGCGTGCATGCTCTACGTATGGCTGCGCATTTCGATTGCGACCATGATTTTGACCTTAATAATGTTGCATTAAGGCTTAACTCTATACTGCCTAAGGATATTGTAGTCTTTGAGATTGAGCATGTTGATGATGCCAAACATGCCCGTTTTGATGCCTTATATCGCAGATATGAATATCGTATTATCAATCACAAAACGGCTTTCGACTACGATACAGCGGTATATATGCCATACAGTTTCGATTTCCAGAAAATGAATGAAGCGGCTGCTCTATTGCTCAAGCATGATGATTTTGCCTCGTTTTGCAAAGTGCATACCGATGTTAAGACTACCTTGTGTAAAATTTCTGAAGCAAAATGGACGCAAAGAGGCGATATGTGGGTGTTTACCATACAAGCCGACCGTTTTTTGCGTAATATGGTGCGTGCTGTAGTCGGAACACTTTTTGAGGTTGGAAGAAGACGTATGACGATTGAACAATTTGCACAAGTCATTGAGGCTAAAAATCGCTCTTTCGCCGGTCAATCGGCACCTGCCCACGGACTTTTTTTAGTAGATGTGGGCTATTGACGAATTTTTATGGCAATTTTTCTACTTTTTTCGTCAAATCATATAACCTCTATTTGGGTAAATAATGATAACTTTGCAAAAATTCAAATTCCAAAATATCATGAAAAGAAATGTATTCTATTTTCTAATCATTCTCATGCTGGTTGGCTGTGCGCAGAATAAGCCGCAAAGTCAATGTTTGCAATCGAAAGTTGACAATTTGGTTAGTAATGCTCATTTCCAAATGTCGGCTGTTAAACTTCCTGTTTTTCAAGATTTAACTAAATCGGTGATTGATTTTGGTGCCATAGCAGATGGCACAACTCTCTGTACTGAGGCTTTCCAATCTGCTATCGACGAAGTTTCGCAAAAGGGTGGAGGTAAGGTTTTAGTTCCTGCCGGTGTGTATTTAATAGGACCTATAGTGCTGAAAAGCAATGTATGTTTGTATTTAGAACAAAATGCCCTTGTGATGTTTTCACCTGATTATACATTATATCCTATTTTAGACGCAAGTTTTGAAGGTTTGGACACCAAGCGTTGCCAGTCGCCTATCTCTGCACGTGGTGCTGAGAATATCGCAATCTGCGGCCATGGTGTTATCAATGGCAATGGTGATTATTGGCGACCGGTAAAGAAATCCAAACTCAGTCCATCACAATGGAATACATTGTTGAAACGCGGCGGTGTACTTACCGAGGACGGAAAATCATGGTATCCATCTGAAATGTCATTATGGGCTCACTCGCTATGTGAAGACCAAAATGTACCAATCGTAAGTGAAGATAGTGTATGGCAGAAAATTCAGCAATTCTTGCGTCCTGTGATGGTCAATATTATTGGCTGCAAAAATGTATTGCTTGAGGGCGTTACTTTTGAAAATAGTCCGGCCTGGAATCTCCACCCGCTTATGTCGGAAAATGTGGTACTTGCTAATCTGACGGTTCGTAATCCGTGGTACTCACAGAATGGCGATGGTGTGGATGTCGAATCATGCAAAAACGTGATCATAACTGATTGTTCTTTTGATGTCGGCGATGATGCAATATGTATGAAATCAGGTAAAGGTCCTGATGGCTGGAAACGCGGCATGCCTACCGAAAATGTTATTGTTGATAACTGCACTGTTTTCCATGGACATGGTGGCTTTGTGGTCGGCTCCGAAATGTCAGGCGATGTGCGCAACATACAAGTTGAAAATTGCTTGTTTATCGGTACCGATGTCGGATTGCGCTTCAAATCCACACGCGGCAGAGGTGGTATAGTTGAAAATATCTATATCAAAGGTATCAATATGACTAACATTCCTACCGACCCACTACTCTTTGATCTTTTCTATGGCGGAAAGGGTGCCGGTGAGGAAACACAAGAGGAGATTGAAGCACGTATGAAAGGTGAAGTGCCTGAAATCAATCAAGGAACTCCGCAATTCAAAGATATTTTTATCGAAAATATCATTTGCAGCCAAGCCAAACGTGCAATGTATTTCAACGGGTTGCCTGAGATGAAAGTTAAGAATGTCAATCTCAAGAATGTATTTGTTCGTGCAGATGAACCAGCAGTAGTCAACCAAACTGAAAAATTGACTATCGAAAATGTGCAACTCGCTGTGCCTGCCGATAAATGTTTGATACTCAATAATGTTGATGATGTTAAGATTGTCAATCTGACTGATGCTAATGGTAATAGTGTAGAACTATGACAACAACTCATAAATATCTATGTCTGACAGGGATGCTTTGTGCGTTCCTGTCTTTTTATGGTTGTTCGCAATCAAATGAACAATGCGAGGTAAATGCTCAGATGTGGCTAAAAAAATCTGCTGTCGATAAAGTAATGTATATTGTTGACCAAGAGCGGCTCGATAAGTATCAATCCATTGCTGATTCGTTAGATATTATTCCAGTTTTGTCGGTTACGTGCACCGACCCTGATTTTGATGTCTATCATAGTTTGTACCACCATGGAATAGCCTTTGAAACCGAGCAAATGGCATATCGAATATATTTCGACAAAAAACATACTATAGATGTTTATGCCAAACGTACACCTCGCCTTGAGTTGGAGCAATCGTTGTGGTATCCTAATGATGAACAACTTGCGCAGCATTTCGGCGATGATGTCCTCCGCGTCAGCGGAGCCATTGGGGTAGGAGCGGTCAAACCATGGAATGGCTCTAAAATGGAGCATATTGAGCAATGGCAGTCGCGCACAGAACGTATCATTGAACGAACTGCTAAACGCGTAGTGCAAGAGATTGAGGTCGAAGGTTGGCAGACTGAAAATAAAATTGTAGATATGCGTGTCCGCTACACAATGTATGCAGGTCATCGAGATGCTGAAGTCGAAGTCTTTTTGTCTGAACCTTTGGATAGTTTGGTAACCGGTGTACAACGTCTGCCACTCAAAAGCCTGCCTGAAACAACGGATACTGCTGATATACGTTGCTCACGTGAACTGATTCAAGCAGACCTGCTTGGTTCATGGGGAATGGATTGGCCTGTTGAAGATACTCTCAAATATCACAAAGAAATAGTCGGACTTGGTGTCTATGTGCCTCAACAATATGTTCAAGATAATGTAGAAGACAAACGTAATATCATGCTACGCTTTAAGCCTCTGACATACATGAAATTCTATATCACTGTGGTGGCACAAAAAGAAGATAATCCGCCTGCACGTAATCAGCGTGAGTTTTTCGATTATTTGGAAAAGTGGAAATGCCAACTTGATAATTGAAAAAAAAATACTAATTTTGCAACCCTAATCATAAATGCTATTGTGATATGAGTAAATCCAGATTCTTTTTGCTTTTATGTGCTATCTGTTTAAGCCTATCATTATTTGCTATACCAGCAAGGAAAGACGCTATCGTTGTAAACCAGCTTGATGGATCAACATTGACAGTATATAATCATGGTGACGAACATTTTCATTATCTGACTGATGAAAACGGACGTTGGTTGCAACAAAATGCCGATGGACGATATGTTGAAATCGAGCCGCTCAGCGATGAAGAAATTGAAAACAGGCGCAATAATTCACCAAAACTAAAGTATCAACGTCGCCGCCAACATAAAGATTATAGTCTGCAACGCAATATCATGGAGCATGGTATTATCATACTCGTTAATTTTAGCGACAAAGCATTTAATTCTGCTAATTCGCATGCCTCAATGCAAGAGATGCATTCTGGTGATAATTATACCTTTAATGGTGCTACAGGTTCATGCCGCAAGTATTTTTACGACCAATCAATGGGCAAATATAATCCGCAATTTGATGTTGTCGGTCCTCTGACATTGCCTCAGACAATGAGTTATTATGGCACTAATAATTCTAAAGGTGATGACAATAATGTAGTGCAAATGGTAGTTGATGCTTGCACATTGGCTGACACGCAATGGAATGTCGATTTCTCGCAATATGACAACGATGGCGATGGTTATGTTGATTATGTGTATATTATATATGCAGGATATAGTGAAGCCGAAGGCGCACCATCCAACACTGTTTGGCCGCATGCTTGGGCTATCGAGGAAACTGGCGCATCTCTAACCCTTGACGGCAAACGTATCAATAGTTATGCCTGCGGTTCTGAATTAAGTGGTTCGAGAGGTTCTACACGTGCCGGTATAGGTACTTTTTGCCATGAGTTTTCTCACGTACTCGGTCTGCCGGACTTCTATGTTACTAATAATGCCTCGCACAAAACTCTTGGTTCATGGGATATTATGGACTATGGACCATATAATAATGATGGTCGTACTCCACCGTCATATTCGGCTTATGAACGCTTTTTCATGGGCTGGTTAACGCCTGAATATATCAATAAGGCTGACAATCTGACTCTTGAACAACTCCAAACATCTAATCGCGCATTTATCATTACCACAGCCGAAATGCCTAATATGAATCCACTCAACCCATCCCCCAATGTGTTCTATCTGCTCGAAAATAGACAGCAAACTTCGTGGGACAAATATCTTGTAGGGCATGGTTTGATGATAACCAAAATATCTTATAGTTATGAAAAGTGGTACAGCAATACTGTCAATAATACCTATAGTGATATGGGAGTAGATATAATTGAAGCTAAACCGGTATATTCATATTATACTACTGATAATGCAACAGATTTGTTTCCTGCCGGTGCCGACTCTTATACCGGTATTGCTAACCGGCATATCACCGACATAAAGGAAAATAATGGTGTCATTACGATTAAATTCATGGGTGGCACAACTAACAAAGATGTTTCTTTCAATTACGCACAAGCCCTTTATGACTCTACTTACAATTCCACGCAAGGATATTCTTGGGAAATTGATTTATATAATCTGACAGCGTATAACGAGGAAACGGAAAGTTATGAGTATGATGCTCGAATGTATTTTGCTATCTATACCAAGAAGAGGTTTGCTCTTTCCGGTTCCTACAATATAAGTC
>Ga0326513_10000062_pt1 | contig 77543 bp, 73 predicted proteins | sample 2_2465_0518_D_FD_203654 | JGI IMG/M metagenome (GOLD analysis project Ga0326513, IMG submission 203654) | Bovine rumen microbial communities from UC Davis, California, United States - 2_2465_0518 | ecosystem: Host-associated > Mammals > Digestive system > Stomach > Rumen | place: USA...
GAAACAACAAATCAAGCTTGTTCTTCGAATTTTGTTGTCGCGCGCCTCCGCGGGCCGCCGGGGAAGCAACAAATCAAGCTTGTTCTTCGAATTTTGTTGTCGCACGCCTCTGCGCACCGCCGGGGAAACAACAAATCAAGCTTGTTCTTCGAATTTTGTTGTCGGACGCCTCCGCGGGCCGCCGGGAAAGCAACAAATCAAGCCTAATCTTCGTTTTTTGTTGTCGCGCGCCCCCTCGCACCGCCAGGAAAACAACAAATCAAGCTTGATCTTCGAATTTTGTTGTCGCACGCCCCTGCGGGCCGCCGGGAAAACAACAAATCAAGCTTGTTCTTCAAATTTTGTTGTCTCGCGCCCCCGCGGATCGACGGGGGCTGCCGGGGACAGAAAAGTGACCGGCACAATAGAAAGCATTGCTTTATTAGTTTTTGCAAACTTGCAGCTTTCGTTGCCTAAAAAGCACATATTTCCCCGTTTTCCCCTTGACAAACCCAATCCCCTGTACTATATTTTTGTGCATATAAATCTCTGGAGAGTTCCCATTAAGGGACGCCGAAGGTGTAAAGCAGTGGCAGGCTGCCGATCTCTCAGGCAAACGGACAGAGCATATATAACTTCTATATGCATGGCAATACCGTTCTTACTCTTTAGAGAGCTGATGTGCGATTCTTATCGGAATCGGATCAGCTCTTTTTGTTTTATCATTTTTTCACTAATCTATTTCCACTAAGTTTTTCCTGCCGGCCATAACAAAACCTAATGAGGAGGGACAATAAAAAATGGCTCAGTTCAATGAATTTCTCGGCACTGTCGATGACTTCGTATGGGGTATCCCGCTGATCGTTGCTATTCTGGCAGTCGGTGTGCTCCTGACCGTTCGTCTGAAAGGAATGCAGTTCACCAAGCTTGGTCTCGGAATCAAATACATGTTCCAGGGAACCAATAAGAAAAAAGGTGCGCAGCATCAGGGTGATGTCAGCAGTTTCCAGGCACTTTGCACCGCCCTTTCCGCTACCATCGGTACCGGAAATATCGTCGGTGTCGCAACCGCGATCGCTGCCGGCGGCCCGGGCGCAATGTTCTGGATGTGGCTCGCAGCCCTCGTCGGAACCGCAACCAAGTTCTCCGAGTGCATGCTTGCTGTAAAATTCCGTTCTGTTGATAAAGACGGACAGATCGTCGGAGGTCCGTTCAGCTACATCGAAAAAGGCATGGGTCCGAAATGGAAATGGCTTGCAAAGCTGTTCGCCTTCTTCGGTCTGCTCGTAGGTCTCTGGGGAATCGGAACCTTCTCCCAGATCAACGGTATCACCAGTGCTGTAAAAAACTTCTTTGACCCGGATACAACACAGGTTGCCTTCAGTCTCGGTGGTATGACTTACTCCTGGAGTACCGTTATCGCCGGCCTGATCCTGACCTTTGCTGTCGGCCTCGTAATTATCGGCGGAATCAAACGTATCTCTGCTGTAGCAGAAAAAATCGTACCGCTGATGGCAATCATTTATGTAGTGATCTCTCTGATCGTACTGCTTACTCACGCAACAGCAATTCCTTCAGCCATTGTGACGATCATCGAAAGCGCATTCGGCCTGCGTGCCGCTGCCGGCGGTGCACTCGGTGCCATGATCGTTGCCATGCAGAAAGGTATTGCCCGTGGTATCTTCTCCAATGAAGCAGGTCTCGGATCCGCTCCGATCGCTGCCGCTGCCGCAAAAACCAATGAGCCGGTTCACCAGGGACTGATCTCCATGCTGGGAACCTTCATCGATACCATTATCATCTGCACCATGACCGGTCTGACGATCGTTCTCATGGAGACATGGAACATCGGTCTCGAGGGTGTGGCAATCACCACCAGAGCATTCCAGCTCGGCCTTCCGTTCCCGGAACAGTTCAGCGCCTTCCTTCTGATGGCCTGCCTCGTATTCTTCGCATTTACAACCATCCTCGGTTGGGATTACTACAGTGAGACCTGCCTGAAATACCTGTCTAACAACAGCAAAAACGCAGTAAAGGTATTCCGTTTTCTGTATATCCTCTGCGTATTTATCGGACCGTACATGACCGTATCCGCAGTATGGACCATCGCCGATATCGTAAACGGCCTCATGGCGATCCCGAACCTGATCGCACTGATCGCCCTCAACGGTGTTGTAGTTGCCGAAGTAAGATCCTACTTCAAGAGACTCAAGGAGAATCCGAACCTCGTCTGAGGCGATGCTGCGAACGCGCCGTTAGATGGATGCATCTTCTTTAATCAGTGATGTCGCGTTACAAAAACACAAGGTAAACAGCGGGGCTGCCACACAACTCAAGTTCGTGTGGCAGCCCCGCTTCTATGTCTCGGTCTTATCTTTACTTCCGAATTCCTTCCAGATTCCTTTCCGATTCTTTCCGGATTCTTTCGGCAGCATCGATAACTCCCGGAAATGCATCGATCGATGCCTCTCTTACCTTCCAAAATTTACCATGCATCGATTATTCTCCGGGCATACATCGATCGATGCACCTCCTGCCTTCCAAAATTTGTCTTGCATCGATTATTCTCCGGACATACATCGATCGATGCACCTCTTGCCTTCCAAAATTTGTCTTGCATCGATTATTCTCCGAGCATACATCGATCGATGCACCTCTTGCCATAATTTGTTGTCTTGCATTTGGCTCGGCAACAAATCATGATTCTCCATCTGATCCCGATGCCGTTTTCACATCAATTTCAAGTGGGTTTCAGCGAAATCAAGTTTGAAATGGGATCCCGATGCCAATCCCCTCATTTTCTTGCGGTTCGATACATCGGAATTTCAAGCTTTATTACCTTGCGATGCATTGTGCTTTCAAGCGCATCGCGATAGACCAAACTTATTACCTTGCGATGCATCGTGCTTTCAAACGCATCGCAATAGACCAAACTTATTACCTGCCGATGCATCGTACCTTCAAGCGCATCGCGATAGACCAAACTTATTACCTGCCGATGCATCGTGCCTTCAAGCGCATCGAAATACACCAAACTTATTACCTTGCGATGCATCGCCGGGCGCGCCATAAAGAAAGCGACAGCCGCATCAGCATTGTGCCGATGCGACTGCCGCGTTCTGCTTCCTTGTTCGTACTGAACTTTCTCGCGTTTCTTATTTCTCGATTCCTACGAAGGTGTAATCGGCTGCTTCTACTGCAGCTTTGATTGTCTCATCGGCAACCTCGCCGTTCAGTGTAAGGACAGCTGTATTGGACTCATGAGATACTACTGCGTTCTCTACACCATCCAGAGCCTCCAGAGCCTTCTTTACACGCGCTTCGCAATGTCCGCACATCATTCCTTCGATCTTAACTGTTTCTGTCATTTCCTTTTCCTCCATATTTGTTGTGTTGTTTGCTGCGCTGTTCGCCGCACCGTTTACAGCGCTGTCCGCGGCAACGCTCGACACGCTGTTCGCCGCATTCTTTGCAGCGCTGATATTGCTTGTTGTGCCGTTTGGCACTTCACTGACTGTTCTGTCAGCTGCTTTATGCTTATCATGATCTCGATCATGTTTTGCATCTATCAATGAATCCTGCTCTGAAGCATCTGCCACCGCCGGCTGCCCGCTCAGTAATTTGTTGCCCTCCGGCTGCCCGCTCAGTAATTTGTCCACGGCCGTCTGCCCGCTCTGTAATTCGCCCACCGCCGTCTCGACAGTCTCCGGAAGCGCTTTCTTTCGAAGCGGCCGGTCTTTGCTCGCGTCGTGGACCTTGAACAGGTTCAGGCGCAGCGCGTTCATGCACACGGTGAAACTTGACAGCGACATCGCGGCTGCGCCCCACATCGGGTTCATCTCAATGCCGCGATAGAGGCCTGCCGCCATCGGGATCAAGATGATATTGTAAGCAAAGGCCCAGAACAGGTTCTGGTGAATATCACGAAGCGTCGCGCGGGATAAGCGGATCGCCGCGGATACATCGGTCAGTCTGGAGTTCATCAGGACAACGTCAGCCGAATCGATGGCAACATCGGTGCCGGCGCCGATTGCGATACCGGTATCGGCTCTCGTAAGTGCCGGCGCGTCATTGATTCCGTCACCGACCATGGCGACCTTGCCGCGCTGCCGGAGTTTGCGGATGACTGCTTCCTTTCCTTCCGGAAGAACGCCTGCAATGACGCGGTCAACGCCCGCCTGACGTCCGATCGCCTGCGCGGTCTTCTCGTTGTCGCCGGTCAGCATAACGACCTCAATCCCCATCTTCTGCAGCTCTTTTACTGCCTGTGCGGAATCCGCCTTGATGACATCCGCAACCGCGATGATTCCGACAAGAGAACCGTTTTTCTCGAAATAGAGAGGAGTCTTGCCTTCATCGGAGAGCGCGTCCGCCTTTGCCTTCAGCGCTGCCGGGATCTGCGCGAGGGTGGCAATAAACTTTCCGGAACCGCCGTGGATCATCGACTTCTGAGCATCTGCCGATCCCAACGTAATCCCTTCGATCTCGCCCTTCAGGCCATTTCCCGCGAGCGCCGCAAAGCCGGTGACCTCCGGAACTTCCAGACCGTCCGCATCTCCTCTTGCGACGATCGCACGGGCCAGCGGATGCTCGCTCTTCTTCTCCAGTGCGTAGGCAATGGTAAGAAGCTCCTTCTCACTCACGCCGTCCGCCGGGATCATGTCGGTAACCTCCGGTTTGCCTTCGGTGATCGTGCCGGTCTTGTCCAGGGCAACGATCTGCACGCGGCCCGCGTTCTCAAGCGAAGCACCGGTCTTGAAGAGCGTTCCGTTCTTCGCGCCCATGCCGTTGCCGACCATGATCGCAACCGGTGTTGCGAGACCGAGCGCACACGGACAGGAGATCACGAGAACGCTGATTGCCTTTTCCAGCGCATAGGCAGCGCTCTGCCCGGCGATGAGCCAGATAATGAGAACTGCCAGAGCGATCAGCAGGACCGCCGGTACAAAAACGCCCGACACCTTGTCCGCGATACGGGCGATCGGCGCTTTCGTCGCGGCCGCGTCGCTGACCATTTTGATGATCTGCGAGAAAGTCGTATCCTCACCGACGCGGGATGCCTCGGCGCGGATGAAACCGGACTGATTGATCGTTGCCGCACTGACGGTGTCGCCTGCGTTTTTGTCGACCGGAATCGACTCACCGGTAAGGGCTGACTCGTCAACCGCCGTCTCACCGTCGAGGATCACGCCGTCGACGGGAATCGCCTCGCCCGGCTTTACGACAAAAACGTCTCCCGCCCTGACCTCATCGATGCCGACCTGGACCTGCTGTCCGCCGCGCTCAACAACTGCGGTTTTCGGCGCCATCTTCATCAGATTCTTCAGAGCGTCCGTCGTTCTTCCCTTGGAAAGGGATTCAAGCGTTTTTCCGACGGTGATCAGCGCCGGGATCATGGCCGCGGACTCAAAGTAAAGCTGGTTGTGATACAGCTCCATCAGATCCATGTTCGGTGTGCCGTTCGTGATCATCACCGTCATGCGGTAGAAGATATACAGTGACCAGCCGAAGGATACGCCGGAGCCGAGGGCAACCAGCACGTCCATGTTCGGCGCGCCGTGGATCGCCGATTTGAAACCGGAGATGAAGAACGCGCGGTTGATGATCATGACGATGATCGCCAGCAGCATCTGCGTCAGCGCGAGTCCCAGGTGATTGTGCACGAGAAAGCCGGGAAGCGGCCAGCCCCACATATTGTGTCCCATGGTGATGTACATCAGCGCCAGGAGGAACGCGAGCGAGAGCACCAGACGCTTCACCAGCTTCGGTGTCTCACGATCCTTTAACGCGTCCTCATCCGCCGCCAGCTTATCCGCGGATGACACGCCGTTTCCTTTGTTTTTTGCCTCGCTGCCTTTGACCTCGGCGCCGTACCCGGCCGCCTCCACCGCGTGAATGACTTCCGCTGCGGTCGCGCTGCCGTCAACGGCCATCGAATTGGTCAGAAGCGATACCGAAACGCTGTCAACGCCCGGCACCTTCGCAACGGCTTTCTCGACATGTGCCTGGCACGCCGCACAGGTCATTCCCGTTACAATATACTGTTCCACTATGCCACCTCTCTTCTTATTCCCTGTCGTCTGTATTTTTTCATTCGTACTTCTTGTAGTCCGTATTTCTTATAGCCCGTACGTCTTGTAGTCCATATTTCCAGTAGTTCGTACTTCTTGTAGCCCGGATTTCCAGTAGTCCGAATTTCTTGTATTTCAAATGTCCGGCAGCCCAATAACTGCATTCTGCCCATCGGTTTGTCTCCCGGGCTTGCTTTCCTGACGGCCCGCAGTTTACTTCATCAGCTTCTGCAGTACGCCGCAGAGCTCGTCGATCGTCTCATCCTTGCCCTCGCGGATATCCTCCGCCACGCAGCCGCGGATGTGACAGGCGAGCAGCACCTTGTTGAAGCTGTTCAGCGCACTCGTCGCCGCGGAGACCTGCATCAGGATGTCCGGGCAGTACATGTCATTCTCCACCATCTTCTCGATACCGCGGATCTGCCCCTCGACTTTCCGCAGGCGTGTGAGCAGCGCTTTCTGCTCCTCCGCCGATCTTTTCTTGTGCCGGCCGCCGCAGCAGGACGGCTCTTCCGCATTTACTGCATTTACAGCATTCGCAGCTTCCGCATCCGCAGAACCACAGCAGCAGGAACCTGCATTCTCCTTCATCGTATCTTGCATCTGTCTATCCTCCATCAGTTCTCCCGTCGGAATACTCAAACGGTGATTCCCTGTGTCCTTGTTAAGTGTCCTTGTTAAGCGTCCTTTTATACCCCCTATGGGTATCTCCATGCCCATAATATACCCCATCCGGGTATGCTGTGTCAACACTTTTTTGCACAAAACACAAAGAAAACCACTTCGCTGAAAACCACTTCTCCGTATCCGCCCAGAGGTTTTTGCGCAAAAAAGCTGCCCGCGATCTCACCGATCACGGACAGCTTCCTTCTTCTATTTCACATGTTATACCGAAATCATGCAGATTTGCTCTTTATCGCAAAAATCGTACACTTTCCTGCGTTATCTCAAAACCTCCGTCACAACACCGCGGCCAAGCTCGTGGTTCAATCCAAGCGTTGCATAGGATCGCGCATCGCCTGCGGAAATGGACCTAATATAATAATCATTTGCAAACTCATGGTCCGGTTCACAACCCAGTCCGAGATCATACATAAATCCCACGTAATAATATGACCAGGAATACCCACTCACTGTAAGCTTTTAAAGAGTTTAAAGGCATCTTTGTACTGTTCCCATTTTTTCCCCCAATCTTGTTATCCAAATTTCGCCGGTTCGATTGCCGGCTCGATTTTACTAACTCCTTCTCTAGCCTAAATTTCTCCCTGCGCCGATTTCAAAGTGGCATTTGACGATGCCGTAATCCACCTGGCTCAGGATTCCCCCGAGATCCGAAAGTTCTGCCGTCCCATCGTCCTTCAGCCGAAACGCGAACTTCTGCTGGTTTACGGCCGTCGGCGCGAGAAGTGCCATCTCCACGCCGTCAAGGAACCACTGCGGTTTCTCCTCTTCGCCTGTCATGACCTTGTCGATCGATTTCGACTTGTGCGGTTTCCCCTGCGTCTTGCCGTAGCCGACGGCGATCACGATCACAAGCCGCTCTCCGTCAGCGATCTCCACAGCTTCCGCCTTGCGGTTAAAGGTTCCCGCCCAGCAGGTATTCAGCCCCAATTGCTGCAGGTAAAGCACCAGCTTCTCTCCGTAGTACCCGACACGCGAATCGAGCGTGCTGCCCTCTCTGCCCACACAGGCAATTGCGCTCGGCGCCGATCCCTGACCCATGACTTTGTTCAGGAGTCTGGCAAAAACGTCACCCGCGTCTTCCAGGAACTGCAGATGCAGATCGCCTTCCCCGTTAAGCTCGTCGATCTTCTCCCGGATCAGCTTCACCTTCTCCGGCTCGATCTTCCGGTTCTCGTAACTCCGTACAGAATGTCTCTGCAGGATCGCTTCCTTCTCCGTCAAATAATGTACCCCCTCTGAATTGTTTGTAATAAAACCGCCTCTGTTGTTATTTTAACATAAATATCGGCAATATATACACATTTCTCTTAGCGAAAAAGCATTGTAAATATTGCCGATATCCCGGACTTCCTATTATTTTTTCATCGTGCAGGCGGATGTGCCACTATTTCCCGCAGGTCTCAGCGGTTCAGCGCCTCCCGTGCCTCATTGAACTTCTGCGCGCGGATCAGATTCGATACGCGGATCTCCGTATTGATACGCTTTCTCTCCGCTTCAAAAACGTCGCTTCTGAAATATTTTCCGTAGACGGATTTTCGGTAGGCGCGGCCGCTCATCTCGCGCATCGTGCCATTCTCCAGGATCAGCACGCGATCCGTGCAGCCCGTGACCGCAAAAAGATCATGCGATACGAGCACGACCGTTCCCTTATACTCGCGGATCGCCTTCTCCAGCGCGATCTGTGCGTGCACATCGAGATGGCTCGTCGGCTCATCGAGGAGAATAATATCCCTCGGTTCGGCGCCAAGCCGGTCAAGCTGTGCCAGGCAGCGCTCTCCGCCCGACATCACCTCTTCATCATTCTCTGCCACGATCTGACGGAAGTAGCCGGTGTGCCCCGGCGTCTCCTGCTCCAGCTTCGCGTACAGATCGCGAAGAAGGCTGGACTTTCCGGTTCCGTTTGCTCCGACGATCGCCACCTTCTCCCCCGGCATGATCTCAAAGGAAACGTCGGAGAGGATCCCCCGGTCGTAGGTCAGCGAGTAATCCTTCATGGAGATGGTTGGAATCGCGCCGGTCTCCGGGATCTCCGCCGCGCCGGCCGGATCCTCTGCAGCAGCGCTATGATCGGCGTCCGCCCGGACTGCGGCATCGGCAATATGGCCGGCCGCGGCTCGATCCTCTGCAGCGGGTGCGGTGAGTCCAGCATCCTGCGATGCCGCCTCGGCCTGCGTCTCAAACCGGAAGCTGTGATGATGCTCCTCGAGGAACGGATCATCGCCCCGCATCTTCTTCAGCCGCGCCAGATACGTCGCGCGCGCGTTCACCTGGCGGCCCAGACGCGGATTCGAAATCTCCTGCGCCTGCTTCGCGATCCGCGCCGCGATCTGCTCCTGCTTGGCGATAAACTCATCAAAATCCCGGCAATGCTCGAAGATATCGATCTTCGTCTCGAAGATCCACTTATTGTACTCCGCAAACGTGCCCGGGAATTCCCGCAGTCCCTTGTTCTCGATGTCGAGCACCTTATCGAAACACTGGCTCAGCAGCAGACGGCTGTGCGTGATCGCCAGAAGGGTGCCGTCGTACGCATTGATCATCTTCGTCAGGCTCACCAGATTCTCGAAATCGAGAAAAACGTCCGGCTCATCCATGATCAGCAGCTGCGGCTTCAAGAGCATGCTGCGAAGGATATACAGCAGCTTATATTCGCCGCCGCTCACGCTCGAAACTGAGTTTTTCCCGATCGCGTCAAGGCCGGCCGCTGCCAGCGCCTTATTGATATTGGCCTCGTAGTTGTAACCGTCGACCGCCTCGATCTCGTCCATGACAGCTGCATACTCCCTGTCTAACGCCTCCGGATCCTCACCGTCCAGCCCCATCCTGGCGCAGACCGCGTCGAAACGCGCCAGCATCTCCCGGAACGGGATCGCGAGAAAATCAAAGGCCGTCATCTCGTCCGGAGTATGCTCCACGAACTGACTCACATAGCCGATGCGGATATCCTTGTCCAGCTTGATTTTTCCCTCATAGGTGAACTGATCCTTGTCCATCAGCAGGCGGACCAGGGAACTCTTGCCGCATCCGTTGCTGCCGATCAAAACGGCGTGCTCGCCCTGATTGATCTCGAAACTGATATTTTCATAGAGATCCTTCTGCGGAAAGCCGAAGGATACATTTTCAAACAAAATCATACGGAATTCTCCTTGGAAAAATATTCAGATCTTGGCGATCCGCTTTTGTACAGGCACCTCGATCAGGCGCAGCGCCGCGGAAACCGCAACCGTTATTCCCATCATAAAAGCGAAAATGAATATTGGAAACTTAGCACGATATACCAGACCTGTAAAAAGAAAAGCATAAAAGAACATGTGCGTCAACCAGATATTCGTTGCATGTGTTCCAATGAAAAGGAAAAACTTCTGTATGCACTTCGGTTTTCTCCAGAAATGAAACAGTGTCATCAGGATAAATCCGCTCACCGGCGCAGCAAAAAGGCTCGGCACGATCAATGTTCTCGCATACAGCATTCCTGCCACAAGGAATATTGCAAGAATTCCACGGACCCACTGCGGCACATGGAATCCACCTCTTGTATATGCGTGTAAAAATCCTATACCGAAAGCAGAGTGCGCCAAGCAGATATTCAAAAAACGTCATGCCCAACGGGCCGAATTTACCAAGAAGCCAGTTTGAATCCGCGATATGGAACCGGACCCAATAAGCGATACTGTAAACAAACAAGCCCGCGATCAGGATGATCCATGGATTGACACATTTTGCCCATTTCATGGTAAGCGGCGCTATAAAAACAAGTACCGCATAAGCGAACAGATACCACCATGCCCCGTTGAAACTACTACTCAACAGGAGTGCATTCATCAGAAATTCGATCAGACTGTGCGGCATCCGGCTGCCCTGCCCCACAGCAACAGATATTACAGAGAAGATAATCAATATCATCCAGAACGAACTCAGCAGCGTGAGAAGGCCCTTCAGCCTTCTCTTATAAAATCCGCTCTGCTCTGATTGAATCATGTGTGCATAGCCGCTCAGAAACGCAAAGCCGAATACGCAGAAGTCCGCAAGCTGCCCCACATAAAAGGACAGCGGAATCCCCTTGAAAAAAACGAGCGGCTGAAACAGGTCGGTGTGGTCCCTGTCAAACAGATGCAGGCAGACCATTGCCATCACGGAAAATGCCTGCAGCATTTTTGAATCCTCTTTCTGTAATTCCATAATGGCTCTCCCTTATCGCTCAGAAAACGTACTAAATCAACCTTCTTAAGTATACCATCTGCGGAACCGGTATTGTGATTCAATTTCCATCCTCCGCTGCCATGTTTCCGGAATCGATCTTCCTATCGATCTTCCTATCGATCTTTCTCTCTATATTTCACCCGAATTCCGCGTAAAAATTGCACAAAAAGCATTTTTTTGCCCTCTCGCTGATTGATTCCTTCCAATAAAGTTACTATAATGTCGAATGTGAGACTACCTATTTACGCTATTTATGTCAATTTCAAAGGCAGGTATATATGAAAACATTTTTCAAAACCCTGGGGACAAAATTGCGGGACATGGACGCGGCCTTCCGAAGCACAAAATTCGGCAGGAACTGGGACCTGATCGGAACGATCGCCAAATACGCGTTTTCGATCATCCTGCTTGTGCTCGCATCGCTCGATGCCAAGCCACCGTTCGCGCTGATCTGCGGGCTTGAACTGCTGCTGTGCTTCTTCATCACGCAGTCGCTTGCCCGCATCAAATTCGTCGGATGGATCTTATCGAGTATCGTGCTCCTGCTCTTCAATGTCCAGATGGGCGTGATGTTTTTCGCGGGATCCTTCGTGACAAACACGATGCTTACGAACCTGGCAGCCGCGGAGGACCTGTCCGGCAACGCAACCTCTTATATCCTCGTGATCGTTCTGGTCGTGCTGACGTTTTTCCTGCCGACCAAGCGCTTCCGGAAGATTCCGTCCTTCCGCATGATGTTCGTCGCGCTGGCGGCGGAGCTCTTCGCTATGGTCATCTGCACCGTGGATTCTTCCCCGCTCTACAACTACTGCATGCTCATCCGCAACGCCGCTTCGGCAGCCGCGATGGAGGATGCGATCTCCCACATGGAAGTCGATGCCTCCCAGTTCGCGAGCGGCGGTTCCTCGATCGGTGACGGAAAAAGCCATGTCGAGACAGAGGAGAACGCTGACAAACCGAACATCGTCATCGTCCTTACCGAAGGTTTTTCTCAGTCTATCGTCGATGATGAGCGCAATATCGCGCCGAACATTCGCGAGTATGAACAGAAGTCGCTGTTTTTCTCCAACTACTACAACCACACCTTCGCGACCTACCGCGGTGTCATCGGACAGCTGTACTCCGGATACCAGAAGGACGACATGGACGCCAATCAGCTCGTGTCGATCCAGAGCATTCTGGCCGGGCAGGGCTACAAGACGACCTTCATCAATACCGAACCGAACAAGAGTGACTGGACGCAGTACTGCAACCAGCTGGGCTTCCAGAATGTCATCGGCGGTGACCTCGGTCTCAATTATGAGGGCGAGGTAAAAACGATCTCCGACAAGCAGGCCTACGAAGTGCTGTACGACCAGATGGAGGCAGACAACAAAGCGGGACAGCCGTCGTTGACCGTCATGTACACTTTCGGTACGCACGTATCGCTCGATTCCCCGAATGAGAAGTTCGGCGATGGCAGCAGCAACACACTGAACCGCTTCTACAACCTGGATTACCAGTTCGGCAAATTCATGGAGAAGTTCGACAAGAGCCCGATGGCGAAAAATACGATCTTCGTATTTACCGCCGACCATGCTTCCTACGTGGATAAAGACTATTCGGCAGCCTTTCCGAACAACGACCGCGTAAGCAACGTCTGCTCTGCGGTCCCGTTCTTTATCTATTATCCGGGCATCACACCGGAGACGATCGACGCGAACGGCCGCAACACCCTTGATATGGCACCGACGCTGCTCGATTATCTGGGCATTAACGCGGACAACTATTTCCTCGGCGCCTCACTTTTGTCGAACCCGGACGGCACAATGTACGATACGATCTTCAATGATCCGGATACGCGCTGGTCAACAGCCGGCGGCGTGCTTGCAGAACTTGACGCAGCCGCAGATGCCGCGTTCGAGCAGAATCTGATGGCTTACTACGCGCTGGCACGAGCCGGTGACGGAACCGAACCGACACCGACACCCGAACCGGTCGAAGAGACACCAGCCTATACGTATGACAATACATACGATAATAACACCTATGATTATTCAGGCGGCGGCGATGTATCCGCTCCCGAGACGCCGGCTGAGACGCCTTCCGGCGGCGAAACGTATGATCCGGGCTATGTAGACCCTGGTTACGTAGATCCGGGTTATGTGGATCCGGGCTACACACCGGAGCCGACCGAGACACCGACCGATCCGACGCCGACCGAAACACCAACTGATCCCACGCCGACCGAAACGCCAACTGATCCGACGCCGACCGAGACGCCTTCCGATCCGACGCCGACCGAGACACCAACTGATCCGACTCCGACCGAGACGCCTTCCGATTCCGGAAGCAGTTCGAATTCCGCAGCGGCATAAGTACACTGAGAATACAAAGATCCGCACCAAACCGTCCATGATGATATGGACAGATCGGTGCGGATCTTTTTTGTGGGGAACTTCCAAATATCAGTTGCAACAGCCGATTCTTTTTTAATCGACAGCCTATTCTTTTTTCAACTCCGGATGCTGCAGGTAAAAGATTTCTTTCTGCGTCTCAATTTCCGCTTTGAGCTGCTCTTCTGTCGGCAAACACAATTTGTATTTTGCAGCGAATAACTGCTCACTCTCATGCATAACGGAATATCTTGCGATATCTTCATCCGTCTCGGAGCATAGTACGATACCAAGGGTTGGATTATCCCCTTCACTACGTTTCAACTCGTCATACATGCGCACGTACATATCCATTTGTCCGACATCCTGATGGGTCACCTTGCCGATTTTCAGATCAATCAGAACAAAACATTTAAGAATGAAGTTGTAAAAAACCAGATCGATATAATATTCCTGTTTTTCTGTATGAATATGTTGCTGCCTCGCAACGAACGCATATCCTTTTCCTAATTCCATTAAAAATTTCTGCAGGTTTCCTATGATCGCACTTTCCAGATTCGATTCCAGATAGTTCGTGTCTTCCTGCATATTTAGGAACTCGGCGATTACCGGATTCCTGATAAATTCCAACTTCTGCTGATACTTCGAAGTCACATTTTTCATCTCCCCTTCAACAGCAGCCTTATTACTGGTTAATAACATCCGATCATAGTATTGGGTGTCAATATTTCGTCTCAGCGTACGAACTGACCACATCTGGTCTAATGCTTCTTTTTCATACCATTCTCTGGCACCGGCATCCTCAACCTGCATCAGTCTGCAATAATGGGACCATGATAAACAAGGACCTGTTTTTTCTCCCCACAGTGCATCATCAACAGTTAGTTGTGACAGTGTCCCAACAACCTTCTCGCCATCTTTTTTCTTAGATTGTGGTGACAGTGTCCCAACAATGTCTGGATACATCTGATAAAATTTTATGCAGCGATATAAATTACTTTTATCCAGGCCTTTTCCGTACCTTGCAGTAAGCTTTTTAGCTAACTCTTCGACTATTTTTGATCCATACCGTTCTTCTCTTGTACCTTGCAGATTTTCGATTACGATTCTCCGGCCCAACAGCCAGTTTCTAATCACAAGAATGCGGTCGACCGACTGATACGCATATCGCTGCGCCGATTCTACAATTTTGCTTATGTCTTCCAGCAAATTACCTTCTTTTTCGGTTTCAATAACTTCTTTTTCCATATACCATAACCTCCCGACACGATTTTATATCAGTAATTTTAATCCTTGTAATTCCTTATCCTTACAAAAAGTCATTTCCGCCTATTTTGCGGCAATTTCCTTATACTCTACATGCATGATATTATCTTCGACATCGTCCTTTGAAGAATTAAAAGAAAAACTGTCCACTCGTTATGTTTCGACCTATAATATAAATAATAAATTCTCAGCACCGTCAGATAAGGAGAACTTCTATGAAATACAGAAATGACCGACACGGCGAACCGATCTCGCAGCTTGGATACGGGTGCATGCGTTTTTCCCACAAGGGTGCAGCGATCGATATCGACAAGACGGAAAAAGAGATCCTGAAGGCGTTCCGTGCCGGCATCAATTACTACGACACGGCGTATGTCTACCCGGGAAGCGAGGCGGCGCTCGGTGAGATCCTGGAGCGCAACGGCATCCGCGAGCAAGTGAAGATCGCCACGAAGCTGCCGCAGTACATGATCAGCAAGGCTGGGGCGATCGACAAGGACTTCAACGAGGAGCTCGTGCGCCTCCGCACGACCTGGATCGATTACTATCTGATGCACATGATCACCGATCTCTCACAGTGGCGGAAGATGGAGTCTCTGGGCATCCGCGAGTGGATCGACGCGAAGAAAGCGAGCGGGCAGATCCGAAACATCGGTTTTTCCTTCCACGGAAATTCCGACATGTTCATCGAGGTACTGAACGCCTATGACTGGGACTTCTGTCAGATCCAGTATAATTACCTCGACGAGATGACACAGGCCGGCCGCAAGGGCCTCGAGGCCGCCTATGCGAAGGGTATCCCGGTCATCATCATGGAGCCTCTGCGCGGCGGAAAGCTCGTCAATCTCCTCCCGGAGGATGCGAAAAAACGGATCGCCGCGGATGAACGCGGCTGGAGTGCGGCCGAGTGGTCTTTCCGCTGGCTCTGGAACCAGCCGGGCGTGACCTGTGTCCTCTCCGGCATGAATTCCGAGGAAATGGTCGAGGAGAATATCCGCATCGCTTCCGAGGCATCCGTCGGAGATCTCACCGAACGCGATCTGGAAGTCATCGAGCAGCTGAAGGATTCAATCAACGCAAAAACAAAGGTCGGCTGCACGGCCTGCCGCTATTGCATGCCGTGTCCGAAGGGCGTCCGCATCCCGGATATCTTCCGCTGCTACAACCGCATGTACACCGAGAACAAGCTGGCCGGCCGCCTCGAATACGCGCAGACCGTCAGCCTTCAGAAGGATCCCGGCTTTGCCACCGACTGTGTCCGCTGCGGCAAGTGCGAACAGCACTGCCCGCAGTCCCTTCCGATCCGCGACCTCCTCGTAGAGGCGGACAAAGCGCTGCGACCGCTTCCGGTCAAGGTCGTGATGAAGGCCGCCGCAAAATTCATGCTGAAATAACGCAAGCATAGCGCAGAAACAGCGTACCAAGATAAGACCCGTCTCCGGCCTTTGTTTACAAGGGCCGGAGGCGGGTCTTACCTACACGTTTTGTCCTATAACTCAAATCTAAGAATCGAATTCCTTCACCATAATGTGCATATCTTCATAGTGCCCGTCCTTCACCCGGAAGCCCTTCGGGATCACACCGACCTCCCGGAAGCCGCAGCGGGCATACAGATGCCGCGCGTGGATATTGGAATCCACGACACCGTTGAACTGCATCATCCGGAAGCCGCGTTCCTTTGCCGTGCGCAGGCTGTCCCGGACGAGCATTTCACCGATGTGCTGCCCCCGGTGATCCTTCCGCACGATATAGGTCGCGTTTGCGATCGAGGAACATCTGCCCGGAAGATTGGCGCCCTCAATATAGAAACCGACGAGCTCGTCTTCACCGGTGTCTATCCCTGAACTGCCCGGCGCGTTGACCGTCGCATTGCCCGGTACATTGCCCGGCGTCACCTTGTTCTTCCGCACGGCGCAGACCGCTGTGCCTTCTTCCCGGATCAGCTGTTCCAGCATATCTTCCGTGAAGGGTTCCGTAAAAGGAATATTGGCCCCTTCATCGATCACTTCATTCCACATCACCGTCATCTCCGCGAGATCACGTTTTCCCCACGGACGAAGACGTATTTCCTCTGTTGTATTCGTAAGCTCCTCCTCCGAATCTTCAATCACTGCCAGGCCAGCCTATGTCCGCTGCCCGGACTCGATCCCACTTCTACGCAGCCTTCGCCAGTTCGCCCTTCACCCGCTGCTTCGCCCACTTCTTTCCTGCCAGATGGATCAGGAAGAGTGCGCCGCGTACCGACAGTTCGATACACATCGCTGTCCAGACGCCGCGAAGTCCCATTGTGCGGGACAGCAAGAAGGCAAGCGGAATGCGGATGCACCACATGCTTGCAAGGTTGCGGATCGTCGGCGCAAGCGTATCGCCCGTTCCTCGAAAAACGCCCGCCGCTACGATCGACGCGCCGAACATCGGCTCGGCAAAGGCTTCGATGCGAAGGACTGCCGCGCCAAGCTCACGGATCTCCGGATCCGGCGTCAGGATGCCGATCATCTCCGGGGCAAAAACGTACATCAGCACGCCGGCAGCCGCCATGACGATCATACCCATGCCGGTCGAGAGCCAGCCCAGCTTCCTCGTCAGATAGGTGCGCTTCGCGCCGTAACTCTGCCCGATCAGTGTAACCGCCGCGGACTGGATGCCGTAACCCGGCATGTAGCAGAGGCTCTCCGCGGTGACCGCAAACGAGTTTGCCGCGATACTGATCGTTCCGAGGGGTGCTACGATCATGGTTGACGCGACCTGCGCGCCGCCCATGATAAAGGATTCAAGCGCAGCCGGAAGCGTGAGTTTGAATGCTGTCTTCACGATCTCCGGAGTGAAAAACGTTTTTTCCGACTTGCGAAGATGAAGGATCGGCGACCTGAACAGAAGGAAATACAGCATAAGCACAGCGCAGACGACTTCCGAAAGTGCCGTGCCGAGCGCGGCGCCCGCGATCCCGAGTCCCGCGCCGGGAAGTGCCAGTCCGAAGAGGCGCACCTTTCCGGTCGGGAAGATCAAAAACAGGTTGAAAACCACGTCCAGAATGCATGCCAGCATGTTGGCGAAGCTCGGCATCTTCATATTGCCGCTGCTCTGCACCATACCGCAGGCGAGCATCATAAGCTGGTACGCCGCCAGCTCCGACGCGAAAATTCGAAAGTAGATCGTTGCACCGGGTGTGATATCGCTTCCGCCTCCGAGAATCACCGGCAGCACGCCGCTGATTCCCATGCAGAACGCTGTGAGAGCCGCACTGAACAGAAGAGCGACCAGCAGGCCGTGCTTCATAACGTCCCTTGCCTCTTTCTCTCTGCCCGCGCCGATCCGATGCGCGATCTGCACGTAGAAGCCGATATTTACGGCATTCATCAATCCGCCGATCAGCCAGGTCGATGATCCGACAAGCCCGATCGATGCCGAGTCATTTGCGCCAAGCTGACCAACCATCGACGCGTCAATGTACTGCATGATGACCGATGTCACCTGCGCCATGATTGCGGGAATACTCAGCTGGATGATCAGCAGGATCTGCTGCCGCACCGAGAGGATCGCTCCCTGTCGCATCTCCGCCAGAAGATCCATCTTCTTTTCAATACTCTTCTTCGTTTTATTACTGCTCAAATCTATTTTACTGCCTTTCCCCTGCTAATATTTCCCTGTTCAAGTGCAGGACCAATCGATGCGTCCCGCCGGCTTCATCATGCTGCATCCCTCTTACGTACGGTATCCCGCGTCCCGGCGTGCGATCCACTCGTCCAGCCCCAGCGGCCGGTAATCCGAGTACCCGCAGAAGCAATTGATTAGGTTCATCGTCATTGGCTCTTCGGTTCCTTTCGCTGTGACAAAGCTCTCCTCTGCCGCTTCCTTCTCGAAGCGGTACATCAGCCCGGCCTCCTTCGTATCATGCAGGTGCCCGTGCAGCATCACGGTGCTGAGGGAGCCGTTTTTGTCCCGCATATGATTCTTCCCGAAGAACGGGATCGGATAATGGCTGAGGATGAGGCGTCTCCCGGTATCATTGATCTCCATGTAATGATGGATCGCCTTAAAACGGCCCGTATCGATCGCCGGCTTCGCGATCCACCCCGCATCATGGTTCCCGATAATGAGTGTGATCTTCCCCTTGAGGCGGTGCAGCACACGGTTCACCGCTTCCGGATCGGCCCCCTTCAGGGAGAACATGTCACCAAGGACAAAAACTTCGTCCCCTCGTTTCACGGTGTCGTTCCACTGCGCGATCATGTATTCATTCATCTCATCCACGCTGCCGAATTTTCGCTTATCCATCCGGAAGAGCACATCCTCATCGAAGAAATGCTGGTCGGCTATATAACGTCTCATATGATGTGCCTCCTTTGCAATAGCCTACCGCGAACATAGGAGATTATGCAAGGAGAATTTATTTTCCCGGATCTCGTGATCATCAGCAGAAGTATGTTCCTTAATGCAAAAACCACCGGGATGACCGGTGGTTTGTTCAACTTAATTTTCTGCCTCAAGAGGAATTTCCGTATGATAGTACGTGAATGTAGCGGTAGCCAGGAGCTTTCCGCCTTCATCGGTCACGCGCACATCGAAAACGGAAATTTTCTTTCCATGCTTGAGCGTTGTTGCCTCAGCCCATACCCGGTTTCCCTTCTTCAGTGTGCTCAGGAAATTCATACTGCCGGAAACGGTAGGCGCAACGTAACCGTAAGACGCGCATGCCGCGCCAACGACCGTGTCCGCCAATGCATACAGGCAGCCTCCGTGAATCGAGCCGATCGCGTTTCCCAGTTCTTCCTTCAGATCAAAATATCCCTTTGCGTAACCTTCCCGTATTTCCGTCGTAACAATTCCGATCAGATTGGCAAATGGATTGTGTGCATTACGACGTTCGAGGATCCTCTGATAAAAAGCCTCGTTGATTTCCATATGTAAAATATCCTCCTGATCAGATATACCATATTACAATTTGCTTTTTCACAGCATACTCTTATTATTTCACAACGCCTTCTTTGATCGCCTCGGCCTTCACCGCTTCAGCAACGGCAGAAGCGACTCTCTTGTCGAATGCGCCGGGGATGATGTAATCCTCGCTCAGTTCCTCGTCCGGGATCAGGCCCGCGATCGCATAGACCGCAGCCATCTTCATGCCCTCCGTGATGTCCGTTGCGCGCGCATCAAGCGCACCGCGGAAGACACCCGGGAATACAAGAACGTTGTTGATCTGGTTCGGATAATCGCTGCGGCCGGTCGCAACTACACGCGCGCCGCCCTTCTTCGCGTCCTCCGGCATGATCTCCGGGGTCGGGTTTGCCATGGCAAAAACGATCGCGTCTTCTGCCATCGTCGCTACCATCTCCGGTGTTACCACGTTCGGTGCCGATACACCGACAAATGCATCCGCCCCCTTCAGAGCATCAGCAAGAACGCCGTGAATCCGGTTTTTATTTGTTTTTTCCGCCATCTCTGCCTGCGCCGGATTCATCCACTCCTCACCCGGTGCGAGAATGCCGAATCGATCACACATGATCGCATTGCCCACGCCAAGCTGCAGCAGAAGCTTGCAGATAGAGATTCCAGCGCTTCCGGCGCCGTTGATCACGATCGTGATATCCTTGATCTCTTTCTTTACCAGTCGCAGAGCACCCATGATACCGGCGGAAACAACGATTGCCGTTCCGTGCTGATCATCGTGGAAGACCGGAATATCCAGCTCTTCTTTCAGGCGGCGCTCTATCTCAAAGCATCTCGGTGCGGAAATATCTTCCAGGTTGATGCCGCCGAAGGTCGGAGCGATTCTCTTGACCGTCTCGACGATCTCATCCACGTCCTTGGTATCGAGGCAGATCGGGAATGCGTCAACACCGCCGAACTCCTTGAAGAGGACCGATTTTCCCTCCATGACCGGAAGGCCTGCCTCCGGGCCGATATCGCCGAGCCCGAGGACTGCGGTACCATCGGTAACAACAGCGACCAGATTTCCCTTCGCGGTATATTTATAAACATCTGCTTTGTTGTCGCGGATCTTCCGGCACGGCTCCGCAACACCCGGTGTGTAGGCGGTGCTGAGGTCGTCGTGGGTCTCCACGCGAACCTTCGAAATCACACTGATTTTACCCTGATTCTTCTCATGCATCTCCAGAGCAGCTTTATTGTAATCCATCTTCATCCTCCTGATCAGGCGAGATCAACCCGGCAGCGCGTGATAAAAACGTACACGCCGATTGTCGGTTAGTTTCCGTTGTGTATCCGTAGTGATTATAGACTGATACAAGTTCCAATGCAACACTTTCGCCATATCCACGCCGCGCCATTTCACCATCTTCTCTGATACCGGCCAGATAATCATTGTCCGCTGATTGATATTTTCGTTCCGTTGTCTAAAGGAGCACCGGCTCCCACCGATGCTCCCTGAAACAATTAATAATCGCATCGCCTTACCATGATCTGCCGGCGGCGCGGACTGCGCGGGAGGAATTCCATCGACTGATGTCCTCACGGTAAGCAGGACCGCAGCGCGAGCAGCCGGTAACGCCGCACCGCCACAGCCTGAGCGAAGTGTCCATCTGCTTGCCGCGAGGCATCACAAAGATGGACCTGACGAGCCGCGCAGCCGCGCCGCATCTTCTTTGACAGCCCCGGCAACACAGTCGCTTCCTGCCGTCATCTGCCGGCGGCGCGGATTGCGCGGGAGGAATTCCATCGACTGATGTCCTCACGGTAAGTAGGACCGCAGCGCGACCAGCCGGTAACGCCGCACCGCCATTACCAAAGCGAAGTGTCCATCTGCTTGCCGCGAGGCATCACAAAGATGGACCTGACGACCCGCGCAACCGCGCCGCATTTCCTGACGACTCGCGCAACCGCGCCGCATCTCTTTGAATGCCCCGGCAAGACAGTCGCTTCCTGCCGTCGTCTGCCCGCGGCGCGGATTGCGCGGGAGGAATTCCATCGACTGATGTCCTCACGGTAAGCAGGACCGCAGCGCGACCAGCCGGTAACGCCGCACCGCCATTACCAAAGCGAAGTGTCCATCTGCTTTCCGCGAGGCATCACAAAGATGGACCTGACGAGCCGCGCAGCCGCGCCGCATCTTCTTTGAATGCCCCGGCAAGACAGTCGCTTCCTGCCGTCATCTGCCGGCGGCGCGGATTGCGCGGGAGGAATTCCATCGACTGATGTCCTCACGGTAAGCAGGACCGCAGCGCGACCAGCCGGTAACGCCGCACCGCCACAACCTGAGCGAAGTGTCCATCTGCTTTCCGCGAGGCATCACAAAGATGGACCTGACGACTCGCGCAGCCGCGCCGCATCCTCAATCAAGTTCGAACGCGCCTGTGTACAGCTGGTAGTATGTGCCCTTCTGCTCGAGCAGCTCATCGTGCGTACCGCGCTCGATGATGCGGCCGTGGTCGAGGACCATGATCGCGTCACTGTTGCGGACGGTCGACAATCTGTGGGCAATGACAAATACCGTTCTTCCCTTCATCAGGTTGTCCATGCCCTCCTGGACGAGAGCCTCCGTTCTCGTATCGATCGAGGAGGTAGCCTCATCGAGAATCATGACAGGCGGATCGGCAACCGCCGCGCGGGCGATAGAGATCAGCTGTCTCTGGCCCTGCGAGAGCGCGGATCCGTTCGCGGTCAGCATCGTATCGTAGCCATCCGGGAAGCTTGTGATGAAATCATCCGCGTTGGCGAGCTTCGCTGCCGCGATACATTCCTCGTCCGTTGCGTCCAGACGGCCGTAACGGATATTCTCCATGATCGTGCCGGTAAAGAGGTTGACCTCCTGCAGAACGACACCCAGGGAATTACGCAGCTCCGTTTTTCTGATCTTCTCGATATTGATTCCGTCGTAGCGGATCTTGCCCGCGGAAATATCGTAGAAGCGGTTGATCAGATTGGTGATCGTCGTTTTTCCCGCGCCGGTCGCGCCGACGAAGGCGATCTTCTGGCCCGGCTTCGCGTACAGCGTCACATCATGCAGCACTTCCTTCTCCGGTACATAACCGAAGTTTACATTCTCCATGCGGACATCGCCTTTCAATTCCACATAGGTCGTGGTCCCGTCATCCTTATGGAAGTGTTTCCACGCCCACATCTCCGTTTTTTCCTTTGTCTCGATGATCTCGCCGTTCTCGCCCTTTCTGCAGTTGACGAGTGTGACATAGCCCTCATCCTGCTCCGGCTGCTGGTCGATCAGTTCGAAGATACGGCCGACGCCGGCAAGGCCCATCGCAATAAGCGGGATCTGCATCGAGATCTGGCCGATCGTCTGGGACATCTGGCGCGCCATGTTGAGGAACGAGATGATGATTCCGGCACTCATGAGGCCGATACCGGACAGGCCGACATTGGTCGCGCCGGCAAAAACCATGACCGCTCCGACAAACGCGAGCAGCACGTACATCAGGTTTCCGACATTGGCAAGAATCGGCATCAGAACATTACCGTTGACATTCGCCGTGCGGCTGTCCTCGAAAAGCTGCTCGTTGATCTTGCGGAAATCCTCCTTGCTCTCTTCTTCGTGGGTGAACACTTTGATAACGCGGGTTCCCTGCATCATCTCCTCCACGAAGCCCTCTTCCTTCGCAAGCGTTTTCTGCTGCTTCATCATAAAGCGAGCGGAACCGCCGCCGAATTTTTTTGCCATGAACTGCATGACAAAAACGCCGAGCGCGACGATCAGCGACAGCCAGAGGCTCCAGAAGAGCATCATGAAGACGATCGCGATCAGTGTCAGTGACGACTGGATGATCATCGGAATACTCTGTCCGATCATCTGGCGCAGCGCGTCGGTATCATTCGTATACGTACTCATGATGTCGCCGTGTGCGTGTGTGTCGAAGTATTTGATCGGCAGCGTCTGCATCTTGTCGAACATATCGGTACGGAAGTTGTACAGGGTTCCCTGCGTGACCGTTGCCATGATCCTTGTGTAGAGGAAGGAGGCAAAAACGCCGACCGCGTAGATGACCGCCATCGTGATGACGATCTTGACCAGGTTGCCCCATACGGCATCAAGCCCCTCCGTAATACCCGGTGTGATACATTCATCGATCAGTCTCTGAAGGAAAAACGTAGCCACCGTCGACGATACGGCTGCGATGATGATGCAGGCTACAACGACGATGAGATGCAGCTTATAGTGTTTGAACAGATATTTCATCAGACGCCCGAAGGTTCCCTTCGGGATCTTCGCGTTCATATCCATACTTCTTCTCTTTGGTGCGTGCGGCATGATTTAGTCCTCCTTTCCTCTGGTCTGTGAATCATAGATCTCATGATAGATTCCCTTCTGCGCCAGAAGTTCCTCGTGCGTGCCGGATTCCACGATCCTGCCCTTATCCATAACGATGATGCGGTCCGCGTCCTCTACGGAAGAGATACGCTGCGCGATAATGATCTTCGTTGTGTCCGGGATCTCACTGCGGAAAGCCTTGCGGATCAGCGAATCCGTGCGGGTATCGACAGCGGAGGTCGAGTCATCGAGGATCAGGATCTTCGGCTTCTTCAGAAGCGCTCTGGCAATACACAGACGCTGCTTCTGGCCGCCGGATACGTTCGTTCCGCCCTGTTCGATATGCGTCTCGTATTTATCCGGGAAGGTCTGAACGAACTCGTCCGCCTGTGCCAGCTCGCAGGCATGTTTGATCTCCGCGTCGGTGGCGTCCTTCTTGCCCCAGCGGAGATTCTCACTGATCGTGCCGGAGAACAAAACGTTTTTCTGCAGAACGACAGCCACCTCATTGCGAAGCGCGTTCAGGTCGTACTCTCTGACGTTATGTCCGCCGACCAGAACCTCTCCTGCCGTTGTGTCATAGAGGCGGGAGATCATGGAGATCAGCGTCGTTTTCGAGGAGCCGGTGCCGCCGATGATGCCGATGGTCTCGCCGGATCTGATCGACAGATCGATACCATTCAGCGCCTTCTTGCGGTCTTTCTCGTTATATTTGAAATCCACTGCCCTGAACTCGATGCTGCCGTCATCCAGAGCGGTCAGGCCGTTCTCCGGAGAGGTCAGAGTGCTCTCGTAATTCAAAACTTCCACAATACGGTTCGCGGATTCCTGCGCAATGACAATCATGACAAATACCATGGAAAGCATCATCATGGATGCGAGGATCTGCACACCGTAGCTGATCAGACTCGAAAGCTCACCGGTCGTCAGGCTCGTTGCCTGTGTGGTAATGATCAGGCGCGCGCCGATGTAGCTGACCAGAAGCATGGAAAGGAAGATGCAGAACATCATGATCGGCGAGTTGAGCGCAAGGATCTTTTCTACGAATGTAAAGTCGGCGCGCACTTCATCCGCTGCCTTGCGGAATTTGTTTTTCTCGTGCTCCTCACGGACGAAGGATTTTACCACGCGGATACCGCCGACGTTCTCCTGCACAGAGTTGTTCAGCGCGTCGTATTTCTTGAAGATACGGCGGAAGATCGGAAAAGCGGTTCGAATGATGATGAACAGCGCGATGGCGAGAACCGGCAGGATCGCCAGGAAGATCAGTGACATCTTCGGATTGATGGACAGTGCCATCACGACCGAGAAGATGATCATGAGCGGCGAGCGGAAGGCCATGCGGATCACCATCTGAAAAGCACTCTGCACATTCGTTACATCCGTTGTCATTCGTGTGACAAGGGAGGATGTGGAGAATTTATCCACATCGGCGAAGGAGAAATCCTGCACCCGGAAAAAAAGGTCCTGGCGGAGATTCTTCGCGAAACCCGCGGATGCGGTCGCCGCCTCTCTTGCGGAAAGCGTTCCGAAGAGGAGGGAAAGCATTGCGATGCCGATCAGGATAAAACCGTATTTCAGGATCGGACTCATTGTGCTGCCGCTCATGTGGTCGATCAGTTTCGCCATGATGAGCGGAAGAAAGCATTCCATAATTACCTCAAGGCTGATGAAGACCGCCGAGAGGATCGACGGTTTCTTGTATTCCCTGAGGCTTTTCATCAGAGTTTTTATCATATACTCAGTTCCTTTCTATATTACTTGTGTGCTTAGTCGCGATTACCTACGCAGGGCGGTTCACAAACTTTAATGTCCATGTTGACGCTCAGCTTCCGCAGAAGGCGAAGCAGTTCTTTCTCTTCTTCTTCAGAAAAATTCTCAGACATCTTCTTTATTGAAGCCTGACGATTTTCTTCCACGATCATTCTGTTCTTTCTGGCCATTTCGGTAATGCGCAGGATCTTGTTTCTCCGGTTATCCGGATCGATACTCGTCTCCAGGAATCCGTTCTGTTCCAGACGCTTCACCAGTCCGACGACCGTCGGATGGGCCACGCGGAGATGATCCTCCAGTTCTTTTTGCTTCACACATCCGCCATTCTTCTCAACAAAGATCAACACGCGAACCTGCGACCAGGTCAGATTTTGCTCTTTCATCATCGCATTCCCCCGGCTTCGCAGCGTATCGCTGATCATCTTGATCAGAATCGGAATTGCTTCATCCATCCGTCTTTTCCTTTCTGTAACTTTTATTACTTTCACAGCAGATTATGCATCACACATATTTCATACGCATATTCAATACACATATTCCGTGTGAACATTCGGTATATATGTGCGGTATGCATGTGTAGCACGCTACTTGTAGCGTGCTACACTATAATAAGGCCTGACCAATCAAATGTAAAGCAATAATTTTCCTATTCTTCCACTTATTTATTGCCCGCCCGGCCCTTGGCGGCGCCATAAAGCAATAATTTCCTGTTTTTCCCTCTATTTTATTGCCCGCCCGGGCCAAGGCAGCGCCGCAAAGCAATAATTTCCTGCTTTTCCCGCTATTTTATTGCCCGCCCGAGCCAAGGCAGCGCCGTAAAGCAATAATTTCCTGCTTTTCCCGCTATTTTATTGCCGCCCCGGCCCTTGGTGGCGCCATAAAGCAATAATTTCCTGCTTTTCCCGCCATTTAATTGCCTGCCCGAGCCAAGGCAGCGCCGCAAAGCAATAATTTCCTGCTTTTCCAACTATATTATTGCCGCCCCGGGCCAAACGCGACAAAAAACGTAAGAAAGTCCCCCGGCAGGACCCTGCCGGGGGACTTTCAACGCAAGCTCTAATAAAGCTCACTGCATGTTCTAATAAAGTTTTACCGCATGCTCATGCCGACCTTGATGATCAGCGCATGCTCATGCCGACCTTGATGAAGCGGAACATGCGGACCGCTCCCTGGTAATACAGCTCCTCGGAGCGGTCAAGCGCCTCCTGGAGCGGCATCGGGCCGTCAACGGTTGTCATAAGAGATTCAATGCCGTGGTCGTACATCTGCCATGCCTTCTCGCCGAGCGATCCGGACAGTCCGACTGCCGGAATGCCCTTCGCCGCAGCATGCTCACCGACGCCCTGCATAACCTTGCCGAAAGCACTCTGCCAGTCGGTACGTCCTTCACCGGTAACCACAAGATCCACACCGGTAAGTCTCTCGTCAAAATCGATCAGCTGCAAAACGGTCTCAATACCGGACTGCATTTTGCCCTTGAGAAAAACGCAAAGCGCAGCGCCCAGTCCGCCTGCGGCTCCCGCGCCGTGGATCTGATCGCAGTCGATGCCGTAAAGGCCCTTGACGAGATCGCGATAGTTGCACATACCTGCCTCGAGACGATCGAGGATCTCCGGTGTGCCGCCCTTCTGCCGTCCGTAGGTATAGGTCGCGCCGTGCTCACCGCACAGAGGATTGGAGACATCACACATGACCGTAACCTTCGTCTCCGCCAGACGGGGGTCCAGACCGGATGCATCGATCGAAGCGATCTTCTCCAGATCACGGCCGAAGCCTTCCAGCTCCTTTCCATCCGCGTCAAGGAATTTTACGCCGAGCGCGCGAACGCAGCCCATGCCGCCGTCATTTGTCGCGGATCCGCCGATGGCGATGGAAATATCACGGAAGCCCCTGTTCAGTGCGTCGAGAATCATCTCGCCCGTTCCGTAGGTCGTCGTGTTCAGCGGATTACGAAGCTCGTTCGGAACCATCGGAAGACCCGATGCCGCTGCCATCTCGATCACCGCTCTCTTCTCATCGATCTGTCCGTATTCCGCGGTCGTCTCCTCCATCAGCGGGCCGTGAACCGGCACGGAGATCTTTCGTCCGTTTTCCGCCGCGATAACGGCATCGGTCGTTCCCTCGCCGCCGTCGGCCACCGGTACATGCGAAGTCTCGCACTCACCGAAAACTTCTTCCGCAGCTTTTTTCAGAAGAGCCGCCGTCTCATCACTGGAAAGTGTTCCCTTGAAAGAATCGGAAGCAAATAAAAATTTCATACATAACTCCTTCAGACTGTCTGTTGATCAGATAAACAGGCTGAGAATAAAGATCTCGATAATTGCCGCAATACCCATGATCAAAGTATTGACGGTCTGTGTCTTGTAACCTTTCTCCGGAGTCATTGCGCCGAAGTTCGTAACAACCCAGAAGTAAGAGTCGTTTGCGTGAGATACGGTCATAGCGCCGGCACCGATTGCCAGGGTAACCAGAGCGATCTCAGCAGGTGTGGTAAATCCAAGAACCGGAAGCAGCGGAGCAACGATACCGGCTGTTGTTGTAAGTGCAACGGTGGAAGAGCCCTGTGCGGTCTTGAGGATCGCGGAAAGCAGGAACGGGAAGAAGATGCCCATTGCTGCAAGGATTGTCGCATGCTGGGAAATGTAATTTACCATATCTGTGGAAGAGATTACTTTTCCGAGAACGCCGCCTGCTGCAGTTACGAAAAGGATCGGTCCTACGGTCTTCAGTGTATCATCTACGATCTTGTAGAAGTCTTTCATCTTGCCTGCGCCTGCCAGCTGCGGAATAGCAACGGCAACGCCGACTGCCAGAGCGATGATCGGGGTACCGAAGAACTTGCAGAGAGTTGCCGGAACACCGGTCCATCCAGCCATGGTAGCAACAGAAGAAAGTGCCATCAGAATGATCGGAACGATGATCGGAGCGAGTGCGCTGATGCCGCTCGGAAGATGTCCGTACTCGGCAACGAGCTCTTCATACGTTTTTGCAAGTTCGCCCTTATCTGCCTCATCATCGGCTTTAACTTTCTTGCCGATGTAATTCGCGTAGATCACGCCGGTGATCAGCGGGAAGATCGATGCTACGACGCCAAGTCCCATCAGAAGGAGAAGGCTGTCGCCGATGCCCAGTGTGGAAGCTGCGGCGATCGGGCCCGGTGTCGGCGGAATGAATACGTGAGAGATATACAGTCCGGATGCAAGACCTACGCTCATCGCTACGGAAGAAGCGCCAGTTCTCTGTACGAGTGCCTTACGGATCGGGTTCAGAATAACGAAACCGGAGTCACAGAATACCGGAATGGAAACGACCCAGCCCATCAGCTCCATAGCGATGACCGGATGTTTCTTGCCAACAAGTTTGATGACCATATCAGCCAGCTTCAGAGCAGCGCCGGTAACCTCCAGAATGGAGCCGATCAGAGCGCCGAGAATGATGACGATACCGATACTGGTGAAGGTACCGGAAAAGCCCTGTCCGATAATGGTTGCGATGCCTGTCTTCTCAACGGCACCGTCCGCGCCTTTGATGTCAACCAGCGGAATTCCTGCCACAAGTCCGAGCACAAGGGAAACCAGCATGATTGCGAGGAACGGATGCACTTTGAGCTTCGAGATCAGAAGAATCATGACCACGATCGCTACAACAAATGCAAAAATCAATGGTAAGCCTGTCATAAGTAAAACCCTCCTGTTTTCTTTGATAGTTCTATACTATCACTGACAGGAGGGTTGTACATTATGGTTGTTTTATAATTATTTTAGATTTATTTGTGTCGTCAACACAGTTTTCTCACGTTTTTCTCTGCTTTTGGTCGATGTTTTTTGTGTGAAATAAATATTTCTTTCTAATCTATAAATTTAGTTGTGCCGATACTGTCTGTTTTCTGCCCGTGTCTGCGTCTCTCAGATTCCGTATTCATTTCTTATTCAGCAGATAGTAGTAGAATGCCTCAAGGAAGGCACGGTCCGCGGACGAAACGAGCGGATCGATGTTCATCAGCTCCTTCAGCTGATTGTATCGATAGACCAAGGTGTTTTTGTGTATAAAAAGAGACTTCGCCGCGGTCGAAAAATTATAATTCTCCGCGATCAGCGCGCCGACCGTCTCGATCAGTGCCGGGATCTTCTGTGACGGGAAGTAGCTCTCGTACAGAGAGAAGATCCTCTGATTTTCCTGCGCCGGAATGAGTGAATGCGAATACTCCCTCAGATGATCATAGAAATAGACAGCTCTCGATTCGGTCCGGATATTGGCTTCGAGCCACTTGCAATGCCGGTAGGCATAATAATAGCGGGAATATGTGTCCTGGAAACTGCCGACGTAGAACGTGCCCTTAACCTCCTGTTTCTGCATCCACTGCAGGATCGGGCTCAGGTACTCGCCGATGATGTATTTGTAGTTCTCGAAGAGGCTCATCCGCTCCTCGGGCATCGTCTTGAAAACGATGACATGCCGCTCATCCGGCGCGATACTGAAGTCCTTATTCGTGTGGTTCGGTACATGGCGGAGCATTGACAAAAACTTTTTCGTGTCCTGGTCGTACAGTCTCACAAGGATCGGGATGCGGATCATTTCCTCCGGATAGCCGAGCGATGCCGCCAGTTCACGTACTTCCCCCTGATCGGATGCTTCGACCTCGGTCAGAAGGTGCACAAAGTGTTCCTTCCTGTTTTCACGAAGGCGTGTCTGCTCCTGCTGCCGCTCAAAGCGCACCATGGTCTCCAGCGCCATCTTCGTCATCATGGCAACAGGGCGGATCTCATCCGGATCGCCGGTAACGCCGACAACGCCTTCCCGGATGCCGTCGATCTCGATTACCATGTTGATGCCGGGGCGGACGTTCTCCATGCCCTTCATCTCCTCGGACAACTCGCCGTTCATTCCGGTCGTGTCGACGATATCCTGACTGCCGTGAACGATCTGCCAGGCGATCTCGTGGAACTGCCCGATCCTCTCCTTGTCACGGCTGGCGATGATGATGCCCTCTTCGTTCATAATATTCACATTGTATTCGGTATAACGGATGATCTTGTCAATAAACTTATCCGCAAGCTCGGTATTGATCATATTTTCCCCCGTATAAAGAAGAGGCAGATAGCCGGTTGCTGCCGGTTACATGCCTCAGTGCCGGTTATATACCTCAGTGCAGCTTCTACAAATCACTCTTTCGTAATCAATTTGTTGACCCAGGAATCAATTTCATGTGCACCTTCAGGATGCGGCGGCCGAATTGTTCGGCCGTCACAATTTGCTACACTACAACGTTTCAATAATAAATGGCAACATATAAATTGGATATAATTTAAGTATTTCAATGTTACCAACATCCTTTTGAGATAACAATATCTCTCTTAATACCTGCTTGGAATACTTCTTTTGAAACTCTGTAATGGATTCGTGTTTTCCGATTCCTGATGACTTTACCTCAATCGGAACGATCTTTGCTTTTGATGCTAATAAAAAATCAACTTCATAATAATGTGAACTATTTGTTTTTTCCCATGTGTGATAATAAAGGTCAATATCTGCACTAGCGATAATCTGTGCCACAGCATTTTCGTATAAATATCCCAAATCCGCAGGAAGTGAATCACTTAATAATTTTGAATAGATATTTTCATCAGTTCCTCCTGATGACCTGAAAATCATCGTAGTAAACAAACCTGTATCCGCTAAATATAACTTGAAAGTATCATTATCTCTAGTCTGGGATAAAGCAACACTTGGATTTTGAACATTATAGCAAGCAAACACAGTCTTTGAATCTAATAGGTCATAAAGTCTTTCTAAATCTTTATCAATCTTCTTTTTACCAGTCGCTGCTGATATAACATAACTCCTTTTATCTGTTGCTAATTGAGTAGGAACAGAATCATACATTCTTCCGATCAACCCTGTATTATCAATTTTAAAGAAATCATCTTTATATAGATTTATTATCTCCCTCTTTACTTCATCAATTTCGTTAAAGTTCGCTCCAGCAACATAAGCCTCTACAGCCTGAGGCATTCCGCCTACAGCCATATAGATTCTAAAATCTCGCATTAATTTTCTATTCAGGGAATTTCCTATGGGCCTATCCATTTGATACAACTGTCTTAATACATCATAAGTATTATTTCCAGCCGCCCACATAAATTCCTCGTAATCCATGGGATAGATCTGTATCTTCATTTCTTCGGAAGGAAGGACAATATCCTTAACATTTTTCTTAATACTAATCAGGGATCCAGTCTCTATGTAGTCATATCTACCATCTGCGACCAAATACTTGATTGCCTGACGTACCTTAGGCATAAGTTGAATCTCATCAAATATAATTACGGATTCACGCTTATATAAATTTACCGCCGTTGATGTTTGCAATCTAAGAAAGAAAATATCTAAATTGGTGATATCTTCAAATATATCAAGAATCCCCTGAGAAACATTTGCAAAATCAATTTTGATATAGGATCTGTATTCCTGTTTTGCAAATTCTTCGGCTATTGTTGATTTTCCAACTCGTCTAGCCCCTTCTAACAGCACAGAATACCTTGGAGCTTTATTTTCTTTCCAATATTTTAATTTTTCATAAGCCTTTCTTTTAAACATAGAGTCACCCTTAACAGCATGTTCCGTTTCTTCAATATTTCATTTACATTTTAATACCATTTATTCAATCTATCAACAGGAAAAGGCTTGCCAAAGATTTTTTCAAATCTCTGACAAGCCTTGATTTATTAATGTTTATGCAATTTCACGGATCCGTTATGCCGTTTTTGCTTCTTTCTTCTGGCGAACCATGGTGCGGACACTGTCCGCAGCCAGGATCAGAGCCAGAACGACCAGAAGGATCGCGATGACGGTTCGTACAAGGCTCCATCCGAAGTCCGGTGTCACGCCGGCGGACAGAACGGTGATGTTGCGAATGATCGTCTGGATCAGAGATGTTACGGTAACGATGAGCATGAATACCATCGGAATGTAGAACATCTTATTGTTTTTGCCGACCTTACCGAGCCAGGTGGCAACTGCCAGCAGACCGACTGCGGCAAGCAGCTGGTTGGACGCGCCGAAGAGCGGCCAGATATTGATGTAACCGGTCATGCCCATGCCGACACCGATGATGACCGTAACGATCGTCGCCACATAAGGATTGGTCAGAACCTTCTTCCAGCCCTTCGCGTCGGCAATCGTTTCGCCCGGAAGGAGCCACAGCTCCTGGAAGGTGTAGCGTGCCAGTCTGGTCGCGGTATCCAGGGATGTCAGACAGAACACGGAGATCGCAAGGATCAGCAGAGACTGGCAGACACTCTCGGTTGCGGCAAGTCCCGGAAGGGAGGAAACCATTTTTGCAATACCGATGGAGAATACCTGCATCGGGTTGGTGATATCGCCGGCAGCGAATTCTTTCCACATATAGCCGACCGCGCAGACGGTGCAAAGGCCGAGTACACACTCGATCAGCATCGAGCCGTAGGCTACCGGAAGAGCGTGTTTCTCATTGTCCAGCTGCTTCGATGTCGTACCGGAAGATACCAGAGAATGGAAACCGGAGATCGCGCCGCAGGCAATCGTTACGAACAGTGCCGGGAAGAGATATCCCTGCGTCTGGGAATAGAAGCCCGCAAAGGCCGGCATCGCGGAGATGTCGGGATGCGATCCGAATACACCGATGATCGCGAGGATCATCATGAAGTAAAGAAGGAACGAGCTCAGATAATCACGCGGCTGAAGCAGGATCCATACAGGAACGACCGAAGCCACAGCGATGTAGATACCGATAATGATCATCCATGTCGTCTCACCGAGGTAGATCGGATGGAAATTCAGTCCGATGGCGATAACCGCCGCAATTGCCACGATGCCGATAATTGTGGAAATCAGAAGCGGTGCGTTTCTGCGATAGACCATGAAACCGAATACGATGGCCATCAGAATGAACAGAAGCGAGATCATCGCCGTCGACGCGTTGGAAGCACTGGCAACTTTGTCGACCGCGCCGCTCTCATCAAAGGTCGCCTTGAAGGTTCCCGCAACCATGGACGAGAATGCCGCTACAACGAGCAGAAGTGTCAGATACGTAAAGATCAGGAAAAGCTTCTTCATCTTCGCGCCCATAGTGTCGCCGACGATCTCGCCGATCGACTGACCTTTGTGACGCAGAGAAGCAAACAGGGCGCCGAAGTCATGAACGCCTCCGAAGAAGATACCACCGACAAGGATCCACAGCATGACCGGAACCCAGCCGAATACCGCGGCCTGAACCGGGCCTGTGATCGGGCCGGCACCCGCGATCGAAGAAAAGTGATGTCCCAGAAGAACCGGTGCTTTCGCCGGCACGTAATCCACGCCATCCTCACACTCATGTGCCGGTGTGGAACGGTTTGCGTCTACGCCCCATGTCTTTGCAAGCCATCTGCCGTAAAACAGGTAGCCGCAGGCAAGGATGATGCAACCGATAAGTAAAATAAGCGCTGCCATAGTGTTGCCTCCTCATAATAAATTATTTCGATTCCATCCGAAAATCTGCACTCGCAGAATTCGTGAATCTTTTATTTATGGAAAAACCGGGCCAGCCACCCGATCAAACCACTCTTCTTAATATCGCCGGTTGGCGATTCCGGCAAACCTTGCCGCACTTCCGCCGCATTCAGCCTTTCCGGTCGGCGTCTGTCCGCAGGATCTGCTTCAGGATCTTCGCGTTGTCATGGCCGCTGAAGTTCGTGGAGACCTTCCTATCCGTCAGTTCCAGGAGCGCTGTATGGTAATCCATCCAGCCGCCGAGGCCGAACCGAAACTCCTTGTGGATCCGGCAATGCTTCAGAGCCTTCTTCGCCTCCGCGTCGCAGGTATCGCAAATGATCATCAGCGTCAGGTTCGTGCACATGTGATTCCCGGTCAGGTCGATCTTCGCGAGGCCTTTTTCCTTCACATAATCGCGAAACCGGACGAACTGCTCCACTGTCAGCTTCTCCGTGGAAAAAACGTAGCAAAATTCATTGCTGTCGGCTTTCCAGAGGGCGTGTTTTTCCGAGACCACATAGCGGATATTCTCCATGCGGAAATCAAAACACTGTGCCAGCTCCTCCGGCGCATCGTCCGGGACCGGCACGCAGTCGTAATTCCTTGCGTATGCTTTCTGTAAGATCTCCAGTACCTGTTCTCTCTGCATGAAACCCTCTCTGATAACGGCATTCATCTGTGATTGGTAATCGTATTCGCCCGGCGCCGGATAACCGACATTCACCTACGCCCGGTAATCGTATTCGCCCGGCGCCGGGAACGAATACAAAAAATCCGCCTCTGTTACTTCAAAGGCGGATCACGATCCGTAGCATCGGTGTATACAATTTGCCATAAATACATGTGTCGCGGTGTGTGCTGTGTTAGCACGCCACCGAAGTAAATTATATACTCATTTTTGCCGATTGCAAGTATTTTTTTGGCAGACGCGGATATTATCGCTGTTTTTTCATTTGTACTGAATTGAAATCCGATCGTTCGGTTTGATAGAAAGTTTGTGAGGGTTATCACAAACACGTTTTGTCCTATAACACGCATCCCATAACGGGGTGCTCATTCTCAGATTTCGTGCAAATTATTCATCAACCTTAATCCCTTCGGTGTCAGGCGTATCAAAAGTGAATCCCTGATAATCTTCTTTCACTTCATTTAATTTCGTAACAAAGCCTGCGTATCCACCAAATTGCATATCATATACTTCAGGCGCCCAGTTTCCGAGCGGACTAAGCTTTATGCTATCTGTAACATCATTCCAGGCATAGCCATCTGCTGCGTCCTCGTCCGTAAAGGTAGCCCATATTCTTGGGAGAATAACTGTTTCTTCCTGCGTATTATTTCCTGAGTCATCTGTTTCGATAGATAACTCAATGGGCTTAGCCTCCGGTTCCCTGTATTCAAACTTGCTCAGTTCTTCGTTGTAAGAATTTGCAGCATCCAATGCAGCATCATCCAAGTTTTCTAGGGATAATTCTTCGTCTATCGCTTGCTGCAATTGGGCTTTCGTTTCGTCGTCTGCTTCGTCCAGCGAAGAAAAACCTGCCGATTCAAGAATCTCAGAGGTGATGTTTTCTCGCGCTTCTGCAATTGCATCTATATCTATCATAGCTGATTCTTTATCTGATTCAAACTCGGCTTTGTCTGTTTCCTTTGCCATTGCAATGATTTCCTCGTCAGACTTATCTTGCAGGTCAGCAAAGGTCAAGTCATGTCCGGTTTGGTAAAAAGTTGCATTTCCTTTTCCATCAAAGACTACAATGTTACGAATTATTCTATCTTTTGCAACATCTTCGTCATCATCGAACGCATACCAAATACTCTCAGAATGAAACGCCTGATATGCAGTGATAGGCTCTTTCGTTGTGCCGGCGTTAAAGGCTGACGTTTCTCTACCACATCCAGTTAATGTAAAGGTAAGAAGCGAAAGTCCAATAGCTAATGCAATAGTACCGTTAAGTTTTGTTTTCATGTGCATTGTCCCTTCCTTTGTTAAAATTTAATTATATAGGCATAATATAGCCTATGCAGTACATTATATCATAAACCATCTGCCCATACAATTTAATAGAAATAAATTGTATAGGCGGACGGATAAATGGATTATTTTGAAATAGGACAGCGGATTAGAAAATACAGAAAAGCATGTGGGATGTCCCAAGAAGCACTTGCTGCTGAAGTTGATATCAGTGTTACCCACATGAGTCATATCGAAACAGGCAACACGAAGCTTTCTTTGCCGGTATTGGTTACGATTGCTGAAGTGCTTGCTATTCAAACGGATGATCTGATTTTCGGTGAAAAAAGGATGACAAAGACAGATTACACAGATGACCTCGCGCGGCTATTAGAGGATTGCTCGGCTAAAGAAGCGCGCATCATTGTTGATGCGGCAAAAGACCTGAAAATCACGCTAAAAAAGTATTTATAAAGTTACGATTCCTTATTCGGTAAAAAAATCGCCGATCATCTCCGAAACTTCCGAAAAATCGATCCTGCACTTACCGCCCCAGATCTCCACAGGCACCGGCTCCGCGAAGGAATAGATCTCCGGGATCTTCAGCCCTTCCAGATCATAGACGATCACCTTCCGCAGCTCCGGATCGATCTGCCAATACTCCCGGACTCCTGCATTCAGATACTTCACCAGCTTGATCGACATATCTTTCTTCCGTGTAGAGGGGGAAAAAACTTCGACGACAAAGTCAGGCGCACCGAAGACACAGTTTTTCCTGATCTTTGACCGATCACAAACGATCATGACGTCCGGTTCCACCATCGTGCGCTCGTCCCGATCCAGCTGAACATCCATTGGAGAGATCAACGGCATGCACGAAATCCTTCTGCTCTTCCGAAATGCCATAAGCTGCGCATAGATTGCTCCGCTTATCAACTGGTGCGGAGCTGAAGGCGAGCTCATCTCATAAAACACCCCATCGATCAGTTCTGCCCTCTGCTCATCCGGAAGGGCATAATAATCGGCAAGAGTATAATTCCCCTGCACCTGTGCTTTTACCTTTGCCTGTGCTGTTGCCTTCACCTGTGCTGTCATTGACGACAATGCTCCCGTGCCGTCATACGAGGATTCCGCTTCTGCTACACAACCATCCCCGTTCGGTTCGGATAAAAATGCTGCGTCCGCTTCCGCAGCGTTGATTGCCGTTCCACGCGCAAGCAACGCCTCGAGCTTTCGAACCGTCTCCCGACGCGGATGGACCGTCACTCCTCCAAGAACCTTCTGCACCGTGCTGAGCGGCAGCTTTGCAAGGACAGAAATATCCTGATAAGAGTATCCCAGTTCCTGTTTCCGCTTACGCATCTCTTCAATCGTCATGGCAGGATCACCTCTTTTCACGCCTGATAACCGTCATGGCACGACTCACTCCCCGCGCGCCATCCGTATATCCATATTATAGCATTATTTCCATTTTGTTTCCGTTCTGAATGAATATGGATATGTAGAAAATACGGTACTGAAAGAGGCAAATTGACGAAGACATATAAAATTTAAAAGAGTGCCTCAACAAGGCACTCTTTCTCCTACGCATATTTAACCAAAAAATACTTTTTCTACACCGTCACTTACCATTGGATCATCGAATGGACAAGTCACTCTCCAGTGAGCGTCCCATTTATCATCCTCAGATACTTCATACTGAGTGAATCCATGTTTGATATCCCATGACATGCCTCCACCACTCGGAAGAAAACCACGATCCTTTGTCCACGTTTTTCCAAAGGTTTTCGCTAATTCTTTATTTGCATTCTCATCATCCTTTTTCGGATTATTTTTTGAATCGCCTGGCTTAAGCGGATCAATGCTCGTTCCCTGCGGATTCGCAAATGGATCTGTACCCGGATTATATCCGTCCGCAAAAACAGTACTGGTTCCTCCGATCACCATTGTCATAGAGAGCAAAAGCACTGCGAGTAATTTTCTTTTCATGATGTAGTCTCCTTTTCTGTCTCATCTTCGCAAGTCTGCAGAAACCGTTTCCGCCAATAAGTTGTCAAGGAATTAAAGGTCACTTTGGAAACGTTTTCATTGATTGCATATTACCACCAGATACTTGTCTCTTTCAAGACAATCACAGTTTTTGTAGTCACTTTCAGCACCTTCCATAATTTGCTGTCACTCTTTTTGGTAACTACTTCCAATCTTTCCTCTTCACCATCTGCCGCTCATCCGTTACAATAAAACCATTACCCGAATATTCGCCCAATAATACCTGCTGCCAGGAACTAGCCGATACCAATTTACCAATACCGATCCACCACCAATCCACCTATGCCAACGGAGTTTTTATGCCGATTACTGCGATTCCTATCCATAAGAAAACTTCATATCCGGTGACCTTCGACCGGCTTCGCATGCTGTGGGAGCGCTATCCGCAGTTCCACGAAATGACTACGTTCACGACTCTGGAGCAGCTGCTTGCGGACCACGAGCATTATCTGGAAGACTTCGAGGAACTGCGCGAGGAATATGAGCAGAACCATTACGAGAAGTTCTTGATCCAGCTGTCCTGGGCAGATTTGCCGTACCGCTACGCGACGATGCAGCTGATCGAAGAAGATGCTGCCGGTGAGGCTGCCGCCACGGCTGCACCGACTTCGTCATTGAGATCGCCTTCGTTGTCGCTCCCGTTCGGCACGACTACGAATCCCTATGTCCGAGCCTTCATGTCACAGTTTTCCGATCTCGATACCGATCGGAAAGCCTGCTTTATTTTTCCCGAAAGCGTCGTCTCGCAGTTCTTCGTGATCATGGAAGTCTGCAAAAACGCAGAGTCTGTCCGTCCGATCCAGCCGCTCTTTCCGGACGAGGAGAAGGTGCATTATCTCGCTGTCTTCGATAAGAAAAACATCGACGATGTTCTGCTGATGTATCACCTGCTCTATTCGACGCCGACGCAGGAGGTCTTCGGCGGCTACGCGCTCTACGACTACCCGTTCCCATGGTACCAGACACACCTGTGGCAGGATGGGATCGTTCTGCGGTCGCCGTTTTTGCCGGACAAACTGGCAAAATATCAGGGCAATGTGCCTTTCCACCATAATCCGGCGAGAACGGTCTACGTGCGCCGGAACATCGAACACATTCTGGATTGCGGGTACTTCAAATCGGAACTGGATTTTTTCCTGAATCTGACGACCGTGATCATGCCTTTTTTTCAATGGTGGTATACCGATCTGACGATGTACGAGGAGAAAGACGGCCTGCGCACGAACTGGCGGCTCCGCCGGACGCAGATTCGCACACAGCTGACGGCCGACGGTGTGATCAAGCCGAAATGGAAACATGAATTGTCGCTTTTTCACGCGGTGCGCGCCGCGCATCCGGACGTTCTGTACCAGTACCGCCCGGAGTGGCTCGGCAGGCAGAGCCTGGACCTCTATATACCGTCTCTGAAAACGGCGATCGAATACCAGGGCGTCCAGCATTACCGCCCCGTCGATTTTTTCGGCGGCGAGGAGGCTCTGCAGCAGCGCCAGGAGCTAGACGCGTTGAAGAAGCAGCTCTGCGAGGAGAACGGCGTCCGCCTGATCGAGTGGACCTATGAGGTCGACCCAACCGAGAAAAACGTAGCGGCGGTGCTGAGGGAGTGAATCGATTATGTGTCCGCCAGAAGAGTCCTCACGCGGTCACGGATTTCCTCAATAATTTCCCCGGCTGTATCTCTGCCGATTCCGTTCGATTCCGCGATCGCCAGCAGTTCTTTTTTGCCGGGGTTTTTGCCGTTGTAATTGACGGATGTCGTGTGCTCATTATAAGAAGTCGTGCTGTACGTCAGATCATAGGCCGGCGTCAATTTCCACAGATCCGAAACCTTATCATACATAAACGAGAAGTTTTTCGAATGGTCATCCTGATTGTGACCGAACACATTAAAGCAGGCGATCCGAAACATCTGCTCAATCTGCTCCTCATTGTGATTTGTAAGTACATCGGTCATTCTCAGCAGTGAAGAATAATCCAGAGACGGCTGATCAAAGGGAAGCTCAAGAAGCCCTTTTACCGTCACGATATGCTGCCTCACCCCATTCAAGCGGTCAAAACGTTTTGTGCCGAAATACCCGGCGCACTTCTTCGAAGGAAAGAGTTTCGTCGGACTCATGAGGATGCCGCACTTACCGGCGCAAACAGAGTAGTCATACTCCATTTTCCCCATTTCCTTCATGTCGGAACTCTTCTGAAATTTGACCAGCCATTCCTCACCGTTTTCGTTCAGATAAACTTTGGGACGGGTGCCGCCGGAAGTTCCGCCCATTTGAAACAACGAATCCAGATGCTCTGCATCTTCCGCTCGCAGGATCCGATCACACTGTTCCTGTATCTCATCGAGCGAAAGTTCAGCATTAAGCTGCTCATCAAACATTTCTGACGGACGATACTCCAGATCCCCCATGCCGTCACTGCCTACCAATGCAAGGCGATCCAGAACATTCAGCTTCGCAGGATTGACCCCGTTTCTGCCCAGCGCGCGATCGACCAGCAATCGCCCCCATGCATCCGGGAGAGAATCTTCAAAAACGCCAAACAGACCACTGCAATTCATATTCGCCGGAACATGCACTTCTGTATCCAGCGGAAGGGAAAACGGAGATATGGAAAAGCCGCTCTTTACCCACGCAGCATCGTACTGGAATGCCACCCGGTGGTCGGGCATCAGCGCCAGCGTGCCGACGCGGTGCTTTTCAATATATACTTCCAGTCTTTTCGTACTGTTCATACTCGCGTACCACCTCATCTATGGACTCGTATGCCTTCCTGGTAAACAGACCTTCTATTTCCTCTTCCATCCCCAGCGCAACCGCGATCTTTGTAAGTCCCTGTAAAGATATCTCCCCTGTCTGCTCAAACTTTTTGTAGGTTCCGTAGGGAATGTTGCACTTCACGGCAAACTGCTGCTGTGTATATTTCTTTTTTTTCCTCTGGTAGCGGACTCGCTTCGCCAGATCGCGGTCTATTTCCTCTATCGTTTTGAACAACATAATATCTCCTCCGTCTCAGGCCCATGGCCATCTCCCGATTCTGCCATTATTATTTGATATTATTATATCACTTTCAGAATAAATCAGCACATTTTTGATATTATTTTATCCGCGACATTGTCGGTTAGACAAGAGTTAGACAAGAGTAAGACAAGATAAGACAGATAAGACAGTAAGATAAGACAGTTCTATTGAACCAGAAGGCATTGAACCCGGATCAGGCGATGCTCATGTGCCCGCCGGAAGGACGAAGAAATCTCCCCCAGCTTACCAAGCCACCGGCAGATACGCTGCCACCACCGCGAAGGCGACCGCCGGAAGCATGTTTGCAACCCGGATTTTTCTGCCCCACACCAGATTGATGCCGACGCAGAAGATGAGAACGGACCCGACGAGCGACAAATAGGCGATCGCCGTTTCTGTCATGACCGGTGCTACCAGTCTTGCCAGCAGAGTGATGGAGCCTTCGAAAATCAGGATCGGGATCGCCGAAAAGATACACCCGTTTCCCATGGAAGATGTCATGACGGCAATTATGATCAGGTCGAGCACGGACTTCACAGCCAGAATCGAATAATCGCCCGTCACGCCGTCCTGGATCGATCCGACGATGGCCATCGCGCCGATGCAGATCGTCAGAGAGGAAACGACAAAGGCTTCCACAAATCGCTCATCCCTGCCGTTTCCCGTTTTTCTCTTCAACCACTCACCGAACGATTCAAAGCCCTTTTCAATGCCGATCAGTTCGCCGACGATCGTACCGATCGCCAGACAGAGCACGACGAGCATGGACTTGCCGCTGACCAGCGTCGCGCCATCGATATGGAGCATGCCCTGCATCGCGCCGGCAATGCCGATGAAGAGTACACTGACTCCGCAGGCTTTATTGATCGCCTCCTGCTGCTCTTCTTTAAATATTTTTCCGATCCCTTTGCCGATCAGACCGCCTGCCAGGACGCAGGCAGCGTTTATTAATGTACCAAGACCAACCATAATAACCACCAAAAGGAGGGTCGCTTACCGGCCCTCCTGTCTCATTTCTTATGCTGCTCAACTGTGTTCTTATCGTCTCAGAACTGTACTGTCTCCGGATCCTCGGTGAAGCTGCAGAATACTGCGGTTGCGTTCTTGATATAGAAGACTGCGGTGTTTCCGTCACCTGCTGTGTACATGCTCTTCAGATCCGGGTTGGCGTCGAGCATTGCCTGCTGTGCCTCGATGCGCTCATCGAGAACGGCTTCCGCGTTCAGGCGGATCCATTTGCCCTTTGCCATGCCGGTGATGGCGATCTGCGGATGAGCGAGCATCTGCTTTGCCACCTCTTTTTTGATACCGGTCTGGATGTAGAGCTTATCTTCGAAAATATTCTGTGCGCCGAACGGACGAACCTGCGGATTGCCCTCCGCGTCTACGGTTGCCAGATACCATGTGCCTGCATCCTGTAAAAACTGTAATACTTTTTCCATTTTTCATTCTCTCCTATCACTTAGTTCGGATATTATCCAAAGGCATTATCTCCGGGTATGGCCCGCAGATATTATACCCGGATATTATTTCCGGGTGTTATCCCCAGATGTATCCGGTCATCGCCATCGATCCGAGATTGCAGATCTTGTTAAAAACTTCCGCGCTGTCGCCGTCCGCTGCGCCGAGGCAGTAGAGAAGCGGCAGGTAATGATCCGGTGTCGGTACCGCGTATGCAGCATCCTGCAGTTTAGTATAATTGATTACGGTCTCATTGTCACCCTCAACGACAGCTTTTGTGATCTGATCGTTGAAGCGTTCTGTCATCTCGGTGCCGCCTTCGTTGTCCCAGTCGACTCTTCCGAGGTTGTGTACGACATTGCCGCTGCCGAAGATCAGGTAACCGTCCTCACGAAGAGCGGTCAGCTTCTGTCCGAGTTCGAAGCATTCCTTAGCGCTGAGCTTCTTGTCAACGGAAAGCTGTACGACCGGTATATCAGCCTTCGGGAACATGTGCACGAGGACAGTCCATGTGCCATGATCGATGCCCCAGTCATCATTGACCTTTACGGTATCCCCGAGCAGTCTCTGAACGCTTGTGGTCAGATTTCTGTATCCCTTTACCGGGTATTTCAGCTCATACAGCGCGCGCGGGAAACCGTACATATCGTAGACCTGTTTCGGCTCTTCCGCGCTCTGGATACGGGATCCGTCTACAAACCAGTGACCGGAGATCGCCAGGATCGCCTTCGGCTTTCCGTATTTCTCCAGAACAGTTTTTCCAACCTGCTCCATACCGCGTGTGATCTCATTATCCTCGAGTGCTACCATCGGGCTTCCGTGTCCGGAAAAAACGACCGGCATTCTGTTTTTATCTGTGCTCATGTGTGTCCTCCTATTCGTTTTTATAGGTATGAATATCATACCAAGTTCGGTTTTTGTAGTTCTTGACTATACTATAACCGAAGGAAAACCCTTGCGCAAGTACGATCAATTCGTATACCTGGTACCTTTCATGATACCTGTCATTCAGCAGTAATCCACGCATTCTCTGCCGCGCGTACGAAAAAGCGGTCGACATCGCGTCGGCGATCACAAAAACCAACGCACATGAGCAGAACGATCCACGCAAATGAGCCGGTATGAGTTCTGCGAATAGAAATCCATGCCGGCTCAATACTATGAAGGATAATAATTACGCGCCGCAGACTGCCGCGTGAGTCGTCAGAATCTCACGAAGCGCTGCCTGCGAGCTCGAATGACAACGAACTACATTTGTTTTTGCAGGGGCATTATCGATCGCGCATCGAACCGCTTTGTGAGAGATCGTATGCGTGAACAGGATCATCAGATCGGGGCGGCCGATCCGGTCTTCCATCCCCTTTCGATATTTACAAAACACCTTGGTTTTGCATCCGTGCTTTTTGCAGAGATCGATATACTGCCTTTCCATGCACTCGTTTCCGCCAATGATCACTACACTCATATCAATTCCATTCTCCCCTTATTATTTGATTGCAACCGCCAGCTCCTGCAGGCTCATGCCTCTTCTCCAGCATTTCTCGAAAGCACGAACTGCCTTCTGATAGCGGCAAAGTGTCGCACGCGCTTTTTCTTCATCCCCATACACCTTCCAGGCGCAGACACACTTGCTTGAAGCCGCCTTGTTCTCCATAAATCCCACTACATCTTCAGGAGGATAGCTGATGAACAGGCCGACCTCATGCGGGAAAGTTCCCTTTCCGGCACAGCAGATCCGCCGTGACAGCTCGACGATGCAGCGGGCCGGCTCGTTCCCGGAATAGCCCATGCGCCGCAGGATCTCTCCGGCTTCCTGTCCGGACAGATCCGCCTGCAGCATAGCCGGCCGATACAGATACAGCAGTGCGGTATTCCCACCGACGCGAAGCGGAATGATACATAGTCCCTTCGCACGCAGCTTCCTGTTGAGCTCTCGCAGATCTGCCATCAGAGTCGCTTTATCGTCATACTTACAATTGAAAATATTTCCGGTCTTGATTCCGGCAAGCGTTGGCGCCGCATGCTTGATGATAAGTTCTTCCGACATAACAAACCTCCGATCCGCATCTTGAACTCAGTACCCGTGAGAAAAACGAATACGCCACGAGTTAGATGTATCTAACCTTTGGGTAATAATAAAAACTGCATCGGATATCCGGCAGTCTCTTATTATTTGGCTCGCTTTGGTTAGCCACATCTAACTATATTTAGTTATACAATACACCGTACTATTATGCAAGTATTTTTTGAAAATTTTCTGTTATTTCCATTCGCCGCATTTTCCTTCCGGTCACTTTCCCGCGCTGCGTTTTCCCGCGAACAGGCAGACTGCCAGCAGCGCCGGGAAGATAACCGCCGCGCCGATCCCCGCGCGCAGGTTGTCCCCAAAGGTCTCCGCCATAGCTCCCGCAAAGGTCGGTCCGCCGGAGCAGCCGATGTCTCCCGCGAGGGCGAGCAGCGCGAACATCAGCGTGCCGCCGTTTTTCAAACCGGCAGAGACAATGCTGAAGGTTCCCGGCCAGAAGATGCCGACCGAGAAACCGCAGATGCCGCAGCCGAGAAGCGCGAGGATCGGATTCGGTACAAACGCGATTATCAGATATGCCAGCACGCAGAGGATCGCGGAGAAGCGCATGAATCCCTTCAGATCCATGCGGGCACCGCGTTTTCCGTACAGTGCGCGAGAGCTTCCCATGCAGATCGCGAAAAACATCGGACCCATGAGGTCTCCCAGCGTTTTTGACACGCCGAGCCCCTGTTCCGCGAAGGTGGATGCCCACTGGCTGACCGCCTGCTCGGACGCGCCGGCGCAGACCATCATGAGCATGATCATCCAGAAAAAGCCGTTTTTGAAGAGTTCGGAAAGTCCCAGACCGACCTCACCCTCCTCAATGAGAGGCGCAATCGGTACGCGCGTAAACAGCAGGAAATCCGCTGCCGGAACGATGCACCAGAGAAGCGCAAGGATCCGCCAGTTCTCGATCCCCGCAAAATGGAAAAACAGCGTTGACAGCAGAACGACGCCCACGTGTCCCCAGCAGTAGAAGGAGTGCAGCATGCTCATCGTCGCTTCTTTGTGTTTCGTCGGGCAGGCCTCCACGATCGGGCTGACCAGTACCTCCTGCAGGCCGCCGCCGATCGCGTAGATCATTACCGCGACCAGGATCCCGTGAAACGGGTCCCCTGTCACAGACGGCAAAAACGTCAGCAGCACAAATCCGAGTATCGATGTTGCATTTGACAGGAGCATCCCCGCCCGGTAACCGATCCTGTCGAGCAGCCGCGGCGAAAGCACATCCACCAGCAGCTGGATACCGAAATTGAACGTGATCAGCATGGTGATTCTCGACAGCGGCAGATCAAATTCCCGATGAAAGGTCAGGAACAGCAGCGGCACAAAGTTGTTGACGACCGCCTGCACGATATAACCGAGAAACGCGGCCCTGATCGTCAGCTCATAATTCACTTCTCCTGCCGCACCGGCTCTTGCTATGTTGTTCAACTTATCTCCTCCGTACATCCATCTCCTGATGCGCTTCATCCTGCTTCGTCAGGCTTCCTCTTGCAGCATGGCCCGCAGCACTTCTCCCGTATCGCCGTCGATGCAGAGCGACCGCTCCGCGATCTGCGCCGGCGCATACGCCTCATTGAAATTCAGGCAGACATAGACCGCCTTTTCATTGTCGTTCGTCATCTGCCAGAACGGATACTTGATGATGACCGGGGTATTCATTCCCACGCCGATCTCCATGAAGAGAATGTGCTGCCCCATATGCCGCTCCAAAAATTCCGCGTAGGCAGCGGAGGCCCGGTGCCAGCCCGCGTCCTCCACAAAGGAATCGTCGGCTCGAAGATTCATCATCACTTCCGATCCGTCATCGGGGCATTTGGAGATGAGCTCTGTCGGGATCCGCATCGTGATTTTCCCGTCTGTTGGCAGATCGAAGACGCCGTTTTTGTCACGGACAAAGCCCTGCGCCTCCATGGCCTTTATCGTCCACGCCTCGTTGTCATAGGTCTTCGGCATCACGCGATTGTGTCCCGGATCCGCGCTCTGGAAGAGGCCGTAATCGCCCTGCGTATAGAAGAGGCGCGCCTTCCCGAAGCCCGCGCGCTGGAACTGGTGATCCACGTTGGTCGTGATCACGAAATAATCCTTCTCCTTCACCAGATCAAAGAGATCTGCATAGACCGGCTTGGGCGGATCGATATAGCGGTTGAAGTAGATGTGTCTTGCCCACCAGGCCCAGCGCGTCTCTTCATCCGGAAACGGGAAAAAACCACCCGAATACATGTCGCGGATACCAAATACATCGCGGAAATCGGCAAAATACCGGTCGAAGCGCTCCCCGCTGTAGGTGAGCCCCGCAGAGGTGGAAAGTCCCGCACCCGCGCCGATCACGATGGCATCTGCCGTATCGATCTCCTCGCGCAGCTTCTCGATGGCCTGCTCTCGACTGTAGAGTCCCTGCGTCAGTCCCGACCGGAAATTCCGAACAGCCGAAAGCCCCTTATCAATGGATTCAAGGTATCCGTTTCGTTCTGTGGTTCGAATTCTTATCATCGTTTTTTCTCCCTGTCGGCATCAATGTAATTAACTCCTATCGGCTGATGCTCCTTCGGGTTCCCGCCTAACTGCACCAGGGGTTTGCCTACTGCAACTCCAAGAAGCGGCTCAAAATCTTCCGGCATATCCAGTAGATCTGTGTGATCCAGCTCCGGGTACATCCTCATCGATTCCAGCGCTCCCCACATATACACACTTCCGAGTCCCATTTCCGTAGCTGCCAGGTGAATCATGCTCGCCACAGACATCACATTTGCCCACTCGATGCCCGGCTGCAGGTCCTGCTTCCTGTGAGAGATAAAAAATACGGTAGGCGCTCCGTAAAACAGATTCGGCTTCGCAGGCCGTTTCTCCGGATCCTGCAGCGTATCACCGGCAATCTCCTCTACCTTCTTCCTGGAATCAAAACGCTTCCATGCAGCCTCGCATAACTTCAGCAGCTTCTGCTGGTCCTGTACCACGGTGATATGCAGGTCCTTATACAAGTTGCTCCCCACCGGCGCATAGTTTGCTGCCTCCAGAAGCCTGTCCACCTGTTCCTTCGTTATCTGCTCATCCGAATACTTCCTGGTTGACTGTCTCATTTTCAATACATCAAACAATTCCATAGGTATCCTCCTTCAAATTCCGTCATTACAAATTATCTTTGCTGAAAGTACGGTTGCTCTGTCGGATAAACCGCAGTGCTTGCTTGGTTTTCATTATCGCACAAAAGGAAAGACGCCGCAAATGCGACGTCTCTTCCGGGCAGTGTAAATCTTTTGTTCGTTGAAACTGGGAACACTGATCATTCTTTGTCACTGAACAATCTGAAATCTTTGAACATGATCCGCACCTTGTCCACACGCTTGGAAACATGATAATGACCTGCATACCACTTGTCGTAATCCAGCTTCTCTTCGATCTGTCCGAGCCACTCCTCCGTACTCTTGTCCACGGCAGACTGATCAAGTCCCCTCAAAAATGCTTCCATAGGCTGGTATTTCAGTGGTACCGTATGCGACAACACGACATCGATCTTCCATCCCGCCTGCTCGAGGGCGTTCTCCACATCAGCCTTGATTTCATCAGAAGGCTGTTCATCCGGCCACCAACCGCAATTGCGGGCGATACGATAAGGTTTATCAACACTGTATGCCCCGCCGATCACGATCGTCTGCAGACCTCCCAGGTCATAAATTTCTCCGTCCTTTGCGAAGATCAGATTGGGAAACGCATCCTCCATATACACGATCCCACCATGCCAGGGCTTTTCTTTATATGAATCGATTGTAAATGGCCTGCGTTCATGGTTTCCATGGATACAGAATAAAGTAATCGGCAGCTGACTTAATTCTTTCTTCCTCCGAATATCCAGCCGATCTCCGTAATAGTTAATGCCGGCATCGCCCAGAATGATCAGAATATCTTCTTTTACCGTGTTTAGTCTCCTGCAAAATTTCTCCACGCGATAGAAATCCCCATGCGTATCTCCGGTAATATAAATCATGTTTTATCCTCATTTAGAAAAACTTTTTCTATCTCCAGCCATCTGGTTTTTGCTATGACCTGTTCGGCATGGTCTCCATCTGATAGATGTTCAAGATCGGCAACCGCCTTTGGAAAATGCTTATCCCGATAAAGCGTACATGCAAAATCAGGCACAAGGCCGATATCATCTGTCTCTTCCAGCCTAGCTGCAATAATATCCATCCCCTCCAGCGTAACCGGATATCCGTTGTCCTTCAGTGCATTGTAAAATATCATCGTATCAGAACAACGGAACAATGTTGCACCTGTGAGGGAAAAATAATATCCCTTTTCACATTTTGAAACATACAAGTGCAAACTATTTTGAGGATCCATAGATGGCAGGATCTCGTAAGGATGTCCGCCGTGTAAATCTCTGTATTTACCTTTTCCATCGATCCACATAGCAAACTCATCCGGATCATCCATCGGGACTTGCATCAAACCTTCATCGCGGCCATCGGCAAACATATAGTACATTTCCTTGGGGGTCGCTCCTCCATATCTGGCATGCTCCTTTTCCGAGTCCTTAAAACGCCAGCACCTCCGCAGTCTCAGGTTCAATGCCTTATACCCGCAGCTGCATGCTTCGAAAAAGTCTCTGGCAGTCAGCTCTTCCCGGCAGTTTTCCGGCTCATGTTCGTCTATCGATTCCTTCCGCAGCATCTGCTTATAGGCAAGAAAGCGCTCCGCTTCACTCAGAGGGACCGCTTCCCGAAAGAACTTACGATGTTCCGGATATATATCCCAGTAATTCTTTCTGCTGATCATACCATATCGAAGTTTGTACGGTAATTCTCTGCTTACTCTTTCATTATATGTGTTTTCCTGCAATTCATGGATTACTTTATGAGTTTCCTGCTGCATCCACCGGATCAGATCACGGGCGTCCACAGGATAACCATTTGCATTTCGATCATTGATTGCCAGAAGATACCTGTTGTTCAGAAAGATTCCATAAAATTCTTCCTCTTGCCACGTGTCATAGAAATGGACCAGCGTCAGCTTATACCAATACTCATCCTGATCATACTCCCCGAATGCACGCTGCAATTCTTCTTCCGATGCATCTTCATCATACCGCTGCCGGTACCGCTGCCGGAACTCCTCTATCGTACCCTTCGATGCCGTAATCCAGAATTCCCTTCTCTCGCTGTCCGTTTTTAAAGGTGCTATCTGTCCTGCTATCCGGAACAGTTCAATTATCTCTTTTTTTGTTTCTTCATCCGCGGCAGACGGGTTAAACCAGTAACTGTAATAATCAACTTCTAACGATGTCATGCATTGTCCTCCGTCATCAATACTACTGTCCAGCTCTTCCTATTTTATGAATGATCTGAGTACATGCTCAAATACTTTGTAATTCCGATCATTTCCCGGACCGCAATAAACCGCATATTCAATGGTTTTGAACGCGTGAAGGTAGTCTGGAAGGACATTCCTTGCAGCACCTGCCACTACCATCGGATCATTCCCAAAAGCGCCGCATCCAAACGCACCAAGTATAACAACTTCATCCCCTTCACTTACTGCAACATCAAGAATTCTGCGAAGTCTCTTTTCATGCAATTCCATCAGTCCAATGTCTGTGATCCGCACCGTTTTCCTGTCATCGCCGCTGCTATATGAAATGCCGGGCTGCCCCTTCAGATCCGGCGCGGCACAAGTAATGACATCCACACTGAACCAGTTTTCTTCCGCCAGTAGCACCGGGTCGGCTGTATCTGACTTAAATACCACAACACCGGGTGTGAAAATGATATCATCGTTGTGGAGTGGATCCTGCATTCTGCGATGAGGGGCATAGAAGCCTTCCCACATATGCTGCGTGCTCAGGTTATCATATAATCCTGAGCATCTGCACAGGCACTCCTCCTGGGCGTTTGCGCCATTTACTACCCCTCCGCCGGGTCTTAACGCCGATGCAAAATTATGCACAGCCACCTTATCTTTTTTATAAGCACCGGCAGCTTCGAAACTTCTTTTCTTGGACACAACTACCTTCGCCGTTTCCTCATAAATATCCGGTGAAATTTCCGGCAAAACATCCTTTTCCAAAATCAATCTCTGACCTGCCGTCGACGTTCTGACGCTCTCAGCCAGCTTCTTATTTTCCCTGCAAAGCCTTTCCGTATCTTCAAAAACCGCTCTGTTTTCCGCTTTTCCCATAATCCGTGCTCCTATTATACTTCTCTGTGATTTTTGCGATAAATCTGGTAGTATGTACAATACTTACGCGCACTCCGTTCCATCTTCCTTCATGATAGAATATTATATTCTACAGCCTACATCATTCAACACATAGTTCAATACCCATAGGTCATGCGGCTAATTTACAATTCCGCTTCCCGAAGGACCAGGATGTCCTCTACCGCACAGTCCATAAAGTGTGCCAGTAAAACAATATTGTCCATTGAAGGCAGGTTCTTGCATTCTGAGTCGATCCACTTGTACACAGCCTGAACACTTCCAAGATGCAGCGCCTGCTGCACTGCTTTGGCTGTCAGCCCCCGTTCCTCAAACATCTGCTTTATTCTGGTACTTGTAGCCACATTGTCTATCACTTTTACTCCCATAACCGGTTACCCTCCGCATTATTGAAAATTCATAAGTTTATTACCTACTACTGTATAGCAAAAAAGAGGAAAAAAATTGCGCAGTCCGCAACTCTTTCCTCTTCTTCAAAAGTTCATGAACTTCCAATCACGCTATGAAAGCTTCCTTACAACTTTTGATAGCCATTATTACACTAAATGCCGCTAAAGCCCAGAAACCACGGTTATGTAAACAGCTATTCACGAACTCAAAATCCACTTGAATCAATCCCAGAGATGCCAAAACCACTTAGAAAAGAGTTCCAGTCCTTTATTCTTGCACTCGTCCCGGTATTCATCTATTCTGCGCCATTCCTGCATGTAAAGTTTCATGATTTCCTCGTACTTCTCTTCCTGTGGATGTTTCATGATTTCCTCGTACTTCTCTTCATATGGATTTTTCATCTCACAGGTATCCTCATCTGCCTCTCTGAACCAATGGATCATTTCAGCCAAAATGGCATCCCATCTCTGAGCTCCCTGCTCCGACGCTTCGTCAGATTCACTACCATTACGAATATTCGGAGTATCTGCCTTCACCAATACATCCGGATATCCATGAGCCATCTCCCGAAGATCCTGCAGCATATTTGGTACGACATTCAGAAACCAGAGATCGATTGACCAGACATCTCTATCACAATATCCGTATCTGACACGTTGATAGACATATCGAACATTACGTTCCCACCTCCTGATCAACTGCACCGGATTTTCCAGACAGCGAGGTCTCTCTTCAATCGCTGAATATCCCCGTTTCTTCGGTTTTGTCAATTTGTATGCACACATAATAGCCCCTTTCATAGTATGTCCGCTTGGAACATCCGACACATCATACCCTCTCATAAAAGTCCCCTGGTATTCATACAAGATAAAAGGCCGGGTGCCTTCGCCAACACCTTCTTCCTTGCTCGATTTTTCTTCCCATTCCTATATTCTATATAGTATATACGGCAATCGAAGCTGTCATTCACCGCGTAGTATAATATCCGGCAGGCTTCCGTGCTATTCCGTTGTCTCTCTTACATTTTTTTATGAATTATCTGATACTGTGAGATTACTCGGAGTATTGCATCAAGCATCTTCTTGATTTTTACAGGTATTTCTCCGCCTCCCGAATGCTGAGTTTAGCCATTTGCTCTCTATGCCTCTCAACAAAACTTCTGACCCAGTCCGCGTTCGCCTTTGAATAATCCCGCAGGGCCCAGCCAATGGCTTTATTGATGAAAAACTCGTCAGAACCGAAGTTGTTGATCAAAATCTGTTCAAGCAGCACCTGATCCGTCTTTTCTTTTAAGCCAAGCTGATGCTCGATCGCCATTCTTCTGATCCAGAAATTTTCTTCTGTGGACCAGGCAATCATCAGGTCCTTCACCCTACGATCCTTTAAGCCAATACTGCCTGCCAATTTACACAGTGAATCGATCGTGTCCCACCATGATTTTGTGAGGACGTATTTCTTGATTTTCGGAATATCCTCGAATGTGAGATACTTATTTAATGCTGACAGGTAGTCACAGGCAAGATATTGAAACTCTCTGTGCGCATCGCCAAAGCACTGATCACAGAACTCCCAATCCACATTCTTTGTTTTCTTCTCGTCCCTGATAAATTCCTTATAGATAGCTTTTCTCTCCGGAGATGGGATTCCATAGAATAAAAACTGGCCGCGCATATAATTTGACATGCTGATAGCATTTGCTTCGTCACCGGCTGCCTCAAACTTTTCTTTGAACTGTTCGTATTTTTCTGTCATCTGCTCTTACCTTCCTTCATTGACCCGATCGCCGCCAGGCAGACCATGGGCTATCCCATGGCTTCCACCGATTCGGTATCTTCTCTATCGGCATTACCAGTCTTGCATCTTTCTCACCCTCTGTGCGGCAGGTATGGGGAAGCGATCCATCGAAACAAAGCGCATCATCTTTTCTTAGAAAATGTACTTTATCCGCTGAAAGTAGTTCGATTTCCCCTTCTATCACCATGATATATTCATAGCTTTTGGAGGAGCCCGTTTTGTAACTTGTGACATGGAGCCTTCTTCTGATAAAATGACCGCCCTAATGTACCATCTGGTATTAAACATTATCTATGAGATCGTTCGGAAGCCACGCACACTGTAGCAGTTCTACCCGGTAATTTCTTCAGCAAAGGCCCTGGCCCTATCCACTTTTTCTTTTGTCAAGAAAAGTTCCTTTAAATTTCGTTGTCTCTCCACTAACGCACCACTATAAATCAGACCACAATGTTTGCAATATCTTTTCATTGCTTCAATAAAAAGGTCTGCACCTTTTTCAACGGGATAACCGCAGGTAGTAATAATATAAAGTTTTTTCCCACTTAACAGTGCTTTGCCGTTCGGATCATCTCCGTAAAACTTACATGTTGAGTAATTCATGCGATCAATCACTGCTTTCATCGGTGCAGGTACAGACCAAGCATAGATTGGGGCTGCAAGAATAATTACATCGCGCTTCCCTGTTTGGTCTGAAATAATTATACTCGTGCCCCTGGCCTGCCCCCGTTTTTAGTCCGGGTATTGGTTTAGTCAATTATGAGTAAAGTGGGCAAGGTGTGATTGAATATTACACGTAATAAATGATCAATACCAGTCTTGCATCTTTCTCCCCTACAGTCCGGTAGGTATGGGGAATTGATCCATCGAAACAAAGCGCATCATCTTTTCTGAGAAAATGTACCTTATCCGCTGAAAGTAATTCGATTTCCCCTTCTATCACCATGATATATTCATAGCTTTTGGAGGAGTGTCCCTGTGACGGATGCACACAGCCCTGCTCCATCTCAATCTGATAAAGTTCCATGTTTCTATCCGGTAGTTCCGGAAAATAGCTGTAGATATGATATTTATCTTCTACCAGGGGGTTAATATCCTGTTTGCGAATATACGCTGTTTCATTCTCCGGCATCTCCAGTAAACTGGTATATGGAAGCTGAAGTGCCCCGGTGATTTTCCAGATCGTATTGATCGTTGGATTGCCTTCACCCTTCTCGATCTTTGACAGTACCACTTTACTTACCCCGGCTGCATCTGCCAACTGACCAAGGCTGAGATTCCGTTCTCCCCGTATTCTTTTTAAATTGTAAGCGATAATTTCAGATACGTCCATTTGTAAATCCTTCATTATATTTTACATATTGTAATTTTTAAAAAACAATGCTAAGATGATGTTACTTTAATATTACAATATGTTTATTATAATTTCAAGGAGGTATCATGAAAACAAAGGCATTTAAGGCTGCACTTCCTTATACTCTGCCTATCTTTGCCGGATTTTGGTTTCTTGCCTTAGCTTATGGCATTCTTATGAATATTAATGGTTTTTCTTTTATTTATCCTATGTTAATGAGCATTCTGATCTTTGGCGGATCACTGGAATTCATCGCCGTCACCATGCTGATGTCTGCATTTTCCCCGATTGCAACGTTAACAGTTACCTTATTAGTTCAGGCACGCCATATCTTCTACGGAATCACGATGCTGGATCGATATAAGGGAACCGGATGGATGAAGCCCTATCTCATTTTCGGACTGTGCGACGAGACATTTTCCATCAATTACAGTACCGATATCCCGGAAAATGTAGATCGTAACTGGTTCATGTTTTTTGTAACACTGCTGAACCATTTCTATTGGGTTTCCGGAGCAACCATCGGTGGACTTGTAGGTTCACTCATGAAGTTTAATACTGATGGGCTGGAATTCGTTATGACCGCTATGTTTGTTGTGATCTTTATGGAACAATGGATGAAAGAAAAGAAAAAATACACCGGCCTTATTGGAATTGCGGCGACAGGGATCTGCCTCGTGCTGTTTGGTTCATCTTCCTTTATGATACCGGCGATGATTACGATACTAGTGCTTCTGAGTGTTTTTCGAAAACCGAACGAAGCAGCCTATGTAGAAGGAGGAAACTAAAATGAGTCCAATGACGATACCTGAACAGATCATAACGATTGCCATCTGTATTGCCGGGACTATGATGACACGATTTCTCCCTTTTCTGATTTTCAGATCTGACAAACCCACGCCAAAGTACATCCGGTATCTGGGAAAATCGCTCCCATGCGCAGTCTTCGGTATGCTGGTCGTATACTGCCTGAAAGATGTTTCCTTCTTATCGGGGTCTCATGCTATTCCGGAGTTCATTGCCATATGTGTCACCATAGGACTGCATCTTTGGAAAAGACAGATGCTGTTATCTATCCTGGGTGGAACAGTTACATACATGCTGCTGGTGCAGCTCATTTTCTGAATATCCTTCATTATCGAGTAGGACGGAATTCTCCCCTCCTACTCGATTTCGCACGCGAACATCTCGAAGCAAGCTTCTCGATGTTCTTACTGTCACGCATCATGTAATAGGGATGGATCTGGTTGAAAACCGCAGCGGATTTCTTCGCGCTCTCTGCAAGTTTTCCTTTCCCGGCAAGACCGCCGAGATAGATCATCCGGTAGGTAATTCCGGCCTCATCCATCTTGTGCCCCGCATCGATAATGTCCTGAGCAGTATACCCTTTGTTGACAAATTTCAGAACGTCATCATCTCCGGTCTCGATTCCGATCATAATCTCATCCAGACCATGCTCTTTAATCCGTTTGATGTCCTCCACGGACTTGCGCTTGATTCCCAAGTCCGATATATGCATTATTGAAAGGACCGAAGGGGATTGGCCTGAATCCTGCCCTATTGTTTTTTATCTGAATCTGATTTTCTTGTTCAGCTTTGCATCATACAAACGCAGATCCTCATCCTTATATACGTTGAAAACGACCTTCTTCACAGTCGTATCCGGATGCTGATCCAGCCATTCTCTTACCGTCTTCACTGCAATCTCGCAGGCTTTGTCCTGCGGGAACATGAATACGCCGGTTGAGATACAGCAAAAGGCAATGGATGAAAGTCCATTCTCATCTGCTACTTTCAAGCAGGAAGTATAGCAGGATGCCAGCAACTCCTCATGTTCCTTCGTCAGGAAGGGATGTACAATCGGACCAACTGTATGGATCACATACTTAGCCGGCAGGTTGAATCCGGGTGTGATCACCGCTCTGCCGGTAGGCTCTTCGTATTCTCCGCCATGCTTTTCTGCCTGCTCTGACATATATTTGTAACAGCACAACCTGAGTGCAATTCCCGATTTTGAATGGATAATGTTATCCGCGCAGGAATGCAGACTTCGGAAACAGCCTAATAAAGCGGCATTCGCCGGATTCGTAATGGCATCAATGCGCAGCGCCGTTATGTCCCCCTGCCAGAGATAAAGCCGATCATCCAGGCGGCATGGCCGCAGATCATTCACATCCGTCACAGGAAAAGAGTTGTTCTCCACCTGAAGATATTCATCCTGAATTGCCAGAAATTCATCGCTGATCGGGTTCGGCATGCGGACGTTCATCAAGGAACGCAGCATATTCTTCTGTTCCTGCTCATCCTCCGGAATTCCGTAATTTCTGTATCCGGCGTCTTCGTCCAGCAGCTGTCGGATCAGCCAGATCCTCTGTTCTTCATGTGTCATTGATATCAACTCCCTTTTCTCTTCCCCCGGTCCCGGGGACGTCATGCGCTGCCGCAAATAATTACCTCTCCTTTACCTCTTCACGACCGCACCGACCGGGCAGGCCGTGAAGCAGTTTCCGCAATGCAGGCAGTGTGCCTGATCGATCACGTACGGCAGACTGCCGGTGGTGATGCAGTTCTGCGGACAGACGGCCGCGCAGCTTCCGCAGCCGATGCAGCCCTCCCTGATCAGGTAGCCGCTTGTCTCTGCCTGCACATTGCCCTCGCCGAAAGTAAAGGTCGCCCTCTCGATCGGTTTTTTCGAGAGATCAAACCATTCTCCGATTCCTTCATAGATCTGAAAAACGGTCAGCGCGTGCATCGATTCCTCTGTCGGATAAATCGTATGCATGTATGGATTTTTCCGGAAGAGCTCGGGGATCTTCTCGTAGCCCAATTCACGGACCTTTCCACGGACCGAGACCGCAACGCTGGTCATCGTATCTTCACCCTTCATGGCGGTCAGAGCCAGAAACTCCCTCTTCTTGAGCCTGTCGTAGAAGTTTTTGCCTTTTGCCGTCAGAAAGTAAAGACTGTTCTCATCGCAGTCCATCATATCAATGGCAGCGGTGACCGGAAGTCCCTCGTCATCCACGGTCGCCACGATCGTTGTGTGGATCTCCTGCACAATATATTGCAGGTACTCAGCTGTATTCATAGAAATTTTTCCTCCTCTTCGACAAAAACGAAGTGCCCTTCATAAAGCATATCGTCCGTAGTGCTAACCTGGTTCTCATTATCGCACAAAAGGAAAGGCGCCGCAAATGCGACACCTTTCCTTATCACAATTCGTTATGAACAGTTCCTGTTGTCCGCCATCCGTTCGCCGTTTATTCCAGCGTCAGCAAAAGTGCCATTTTGAACTTCCCGGTTGCCTTTACGGAATGCAGGCCGCCTTTCGCGAAGTGGAAGTTCTCGCCGGCTTTGATCGGGTGATCCACACCCTCGTAGCCGATCACGCCCTCGCCGTCCAGCGCGAAGATCACGGCCTCACCCGGAGCCGCATGCTCGGAAAGTCCTGTTCCTTTATCGAATGCCATGACAACGAACTTCATCTTGTCGTTGTGCGCGACGTCCATGTTTACGATCTTGCCCTCCTGATACGGGATGAGCTCTGCCAATTTAAATACTTCTCCTGCTTTGACTGCGTTATTCATAATATCCTCCTTCTGAATGGAAATTTCTGTATAGACCGCGCCGCTTTTCGTGCGCATACCCATTGGTGTGTCGGTAAATGTTTTTATTGCTTCTCCGGCAAGGACCGTTCGGGAAAAACCATCGTTCCCGTAAACTTCCAGCGTTCCTTCTGCCACAAGGATCAGCTTGTGATAAGGAAAGATCTCCGCGCTGATGTCCGTATCCGCTGCCAGAGAGAAGTAAATGATCGAATTTCTTCCCTCGTGGATCGCCTTGGAGATCGTGCATCCCGGAACCGGTGGATTGTCTCTTGCGATGGAGAAGACCTCTCCAACCTTCTCATTCATACCTGCCGCCTTTCTGAACGAGGGAAAAACTTACGGCAAATCGTTTTTGCATCTCCCCTTCGTTCATTCTTATCATATACACGTATCTGTGCAATTTCTGTATCCTCGGATACAAAAATAAAATATAACAAACAGCACATGAAAAGGCGACTGCCTCAGCAGTCGCCTTCTATATGATCGTCGGATCAACCAACCAATAAATCACTTCACAACCTTCTCGAAATCCGATGCCGGATGCTTGCAGATCGGGCAGATGAAATCTTCCGGAAGCTCCTCGCCTACGTACTCATAACCGCAGATCGTGCATCTCCAGATCGTCTTGCCTTCCGGCGTTTTTCCGACTTCCTGCGGCTTCGGTTTGATATTGTTCATGTAATATTCATACGTCGTTGATGCATCCGGACTGAGAACTTCCATATCTGTGATCTCGCCGACAAACATCGTATGCGAGCCCAGATCCTGCGTCTTGTCGACCTTTACGGAGATGTACGCATTCGTTCCCTCTGTCACATAGTAAATACCGTTTGCGCCTCTTTCACATGCCGTGAAATCCGCGAATTTATTCACCTCTCTGCCGCTTTGGAACCCAAAATGCTTAAAGAGATCGAAGCTTGCCTTCTGACTGATGATCGATACGGTGAACGCGCCGGTTCTCTGAATCATATCATGGGTGTAGTTGGCCTTGTTTACGCAGATACTCACCTGATTCGGTGCCGATGCAGCCTGAATCGCTGTGTTGATGATGCAGCCGTTGTCCTTGTCTCCTTCCTTCGCGGTGAGAACAAACAGGCCGTAGCTCAATTTGTACATTGCTTTCTTGTCCATCACAGTACCTCCTATGCATTTTTCTTTATTCTTTGATCCTCATCTGGATCTCGGTCACATATTTTCCGGTATCCGTCTCGACGAACTGATCGATGATGTTGAAGGTTGCCGCATATTCATAGAATTCAAGTTCCGGATAATGCTCCCGGATCGCCTCGAACGTATCCTGGATCGTCTCATACGGTCCCGTGTGATAAGCGACCGCGTAACGGCCTGCGGGAACATGCTCCAGCGTCCCCTTCTTCATTTCCGGCGTGAGGTTGTCATCCATCAGGTAGGCGCCAAAGTATTTGATGCTGTCCTCGTAGATACAGATCGTCGGATAGAAGTAGAAGGAATCGTCGAGCCAGAGGTCTTCCAGGGAGCCGAGCTGTACAAATCTCCGCTCCGGAAGCTGTTCGATCCGGAAGGAATTCGCATCATATTTGGCCTTTTCCGACTCGACATAATTTATCTTCCTCTGAATCGCCTCATCGATGCGCATGAGTTCTTCCCATCTGGTATGCAGAATTTCCGACTGCTTTTTCAGCATGTCGATCGTATCATGCGTCTCTCTTCCGTTCAGATAATACTTGATATCATCGATCGAATATTCCATTTTCCGCAGATAGCGGATCGTCGCCAGTAGATAGATCTGATCAAATCCGTAGGTCCGGTATCTGGTCTCATTATCACGATAACGCGGTCGGAAGAGCCCGATCCTGTCATAGTAATGAAGAGTCTGTTTGTTGATACCGAACATTTTACTCATGTCGGAAACGGTAAGAAATTCTTTCATCGTTAATTAACCCCAATTACATCGCCGTGCCGGCCGTTTTCTTCTGTCCTGCATTACAGAGCAAAGCTGCCATCCTGTTTTTCAGTGCAATACTTCCGAGAACAATACGTCCGGCCTGCTCATCAGATCTTTACTACCGGGAATCTGTCCGGAAGCTCGATGCCGCCGCGCTTATAGATAGCGCGCGCACGCTCGTTTGCTTCCTTCAGGATCGCTTCCTCATCCAGCGTCAGAACCTTGCGGTCCTTCATCAGCCATTTACCGTCGCACATCGTATGAATAATATTGGTAGAGTGCATCGCCGTAACAAGGGCTGCGATCTTGTCGTTTACCGGCTCCATCGACGGACCTGCCGGATCGATGACGATAAGGTCTGCCTTCTTGCCTGCCTCCAGTGTACCATAAAGATCACCGTCGAGGAGTGCTCTTGCGCCCCATCTGGTCGCCATGCGAAGGATATCCTGGCTCGGAACGACCGTCGGATCCAGTCTCCATCCCTTGTGGATCAGGGAGGTCAGCCACATCTCGTCGACCATGTCCATGTGGTTGGAGGAAGATGCGCCGTCCGTACCGATGGACAGGCAGATGCCTTCCTTCAGCATCTTCGGAATGCGGGCAAAACCAAGTACACGCATTGCCGATGCCGGGTTATGGGATACTTTTACATCGTGTTTCTTGAAGAGCTCGATCTCCTCGTCCGTCAGCCATACGGTATGTACTGCCAGCAGATTCGGGCCGAGAACGCCGAGGCGGTCGAGGTGCTTAACGGTACCTTCTCCCCAGCGCGCGTAGGTATATTCCTTCTCCTCTTTCGCTTCCGCGACATGCATATGGATTCCGACGCCGTATTTATCCGCCAGCTCTTTGGTTCTTACGCAGATCTCATCCGTATCGTTGAAGATCGTGCGGAGACCGAACCATACCTGTACTCTGCCGTCTGCTGTATTGTGATATTTCTCGAGGTCCTCGACCTGCTGATCCATTTCCTGCTCCAGCGTGCGCTGCCAGATCGGCGGAAGGCCCTCCCCGCAGTCCATAACGGATTTTGCGAGTTTACCGCGAAGTCCTGCCTGTGCCGTTCCTCTTGCCATACCGGAGACAAACTGTCCGCCCGGCTCCGCGAAGGAGGTAACGCCGGATTTGATCAGCTCAAGAGCGGTTGCCAGTGTGGAGATGTAGGAATCCTCCTCTGTCATATTGCTCTCGAACGGCCACATTCTCTTGTGCAGCCATGTGACGAAGTCCACATCATCACCGACACCGCGGCTGATCTGCTGAGATGTATGTACGTGGGTATTTACAAAGCCCGGAAGGACATACTTTCCGTTCAGGTCAACGATCTCGCAGTCCGGCTTGATCTGTGTCATATCGACCTTGCCGACCTGTACGATCTTGTCATCTTCTACCAGGACGCTGCCGCCGTCATAGACGGTCTCGGAGCCCTCTGCCATTGTTACGATATATCCGTTGTGAAGTAAAATCTGACTCATGGTTTTCCTCCTTATGACTCGCTGATAACCGGATCGATGATCTTGAACTCACGAACATCGAAGAGTCCCTGATCGGTGATGCCGAAGCACGGAATGAAGATCAAAGTGATGAAGGAAAGGGTAATGTTCGGAGACGGTACCTCGCAGCCGAGTGTACGCAGAATGCCGATCATCTCCTCCAGCTTGTTCGCGACCGTCTCACCGTCCAGATCGGACAGAAGTCCGCAGATCGGAAGCGGGATCTCGGAGAGAACTTCGCCGCCCTTTACGAGAACCAGTCCGCCCTGCAGCTCGGCGATCCGGTTGACAGCAAATGCCATATCCTCCGCGTCGCTGCCGACGACCGTGATATTGTGATGGTCGTGACCGACACTGATGGCGATCGCGCCTTCCTTCAGTCCGAAGTTCTTAATGAAGGATCTTCCGATGCTGCCGTTTTTGCCATAGCGCTCGACGCAGGCGATCCGCAGAATGTCCTTTTCCACATTCGGAAGAACAACGCCGTCGACAACATCCAGGTCTGCCTCCAGCGCGTCGGTCAGAAGAGTGTCATGGGAAGCGCCGATGACATGAACCTTTGCCTTGCTGCTCTCCTTCTTTACATGGAGTACGAGGTCATCTGCCTCGATTTTCTTCTTCAGTACGATCGTATCGCGAAGGAGGTCGCTGTATGCCGGCGCCGGGATCTCTTTTGTGAGTGCCTCGTCCTCAACAACGAGTTCACCCTTCGAAATAACACTCTCGACCTTGCAGTTTTCAAGAGAGGAGAGCAGAACGATGTCGGCGGATTTGCCCGGTGTGATGCTTCCGATCTCTTCCTGCAGCTTGAAGTTCTCTGCGGGATTGATGGTAACCATCTGGATCGCGGTGATCGGATCAACGCCCTCTTCCACAGCGATTCTTACCTTATTGTCGAGGTGGCCCTTTCTGGCGATATGCAGGGCATCGATATCATCGCTGACCATGGAGCAGTATCTGGTGTCTACATGATTTTCGGTGATCATCTTCAGGCACGGACGCAGGTCGGTCGAAGCGGAGCCTTCTCTCATCAGTACATGAAGACCGCTTCTCAGCTTCGCGAGTGCCTCCTCGCTGTTGGTGCTTTCGTGGTCGCTGGTAACACCGGCGCCGACGATCGCGTTCAGGCTCTCGCCCATTACGACCGGTGCATGACCTTCCGCTGTCTTGTGATTTTCCTTCGCAAGCGCGAGCATATGCGCGGATGCGGGACTCTCGGCAAGGATCGGCGGTGTCAGTACTTCCGCAAGGCCGACTGCTTCCGGCAGCTTGATCAGCTCATCGATCATGTTGGCGTGCAGTGTACTGCCTGTCGTCTGGATGCCGTTCTCCTCCATGAATGCCGGTACCGGATAGTAGATGCGGACCGGCGTGTTCTTGGACTCGGCCAGAACTTCCTTCATGCCGTCCACGCCTGAAACGATCGTGACTTCCATCAGGTCGGTTGCCACCGCGGTCGTGCCGTGCTTTACGACCATTTTTGCAAATTCGGTGTAGGAAAGCATGCTGCTCTCGATGTGGATGTGCGCGTCGATGAAGCCCGGCGCCATGTACATGCCCTTTGCGTCGATAACTTTTGTATCCGCGCCGACCGCTGCCTCCGGAACACTTCCGACTGCGGCGATCCTGCCGTTCGCAATGGCAATATCCGCCTCATAGATCTCATGTGAAATGACGTTGACAAGGCGGCCGTTCCGAATCACCATGTCTGCCGGTTCTTTGCCGAGTGCAACTCGAATCAGCTTATTATCCATTCTGTAACTCCTTTTTTACTTGCTGTTAGACTTGCCGTTAGATTCCTTCGGAATCGTATTGATATTTCGTATTATTATTTGTCAGCTTTCCGTTCTCTTTATTTCAGAACTTCCAGGATCGGGCTTACGACCTTCTGCTGAAGGACATCGATAAAGCCGTGGTCCGTCACTGCATAGCACGGAATTGCTGCCAGGCAGATAAAGGAAAGGAACATATCCGGAAGAGAGATCGGAGAACCGAGCTCGTGCATCTTGTCGTTGAACGCACGCTTCTGATCCGCCAGTTCTTCCGCGCTCAGGTCTGTCAGGAGGCCGGCGATCGGAAGAGCGATCTCCGCAAGGATCTCGCCGTCAACGACGAGCACCTGTCCGCCCTGCAGCTCCGCAACACGGTTGACCGCGATGGCCATATCTTCCTTGCTGACGCCGAGAGCGACGATGTTGTGGTTATCGTGGCCCATGGAATATGCCATGGCACCCTTCTGCATCTTGAAGCCGCCCATGAAGGCATTGCCGACATTGCCGTTTTTGCCGTGACGCTCTACCTGAGAAATGAAGATGACATCCTGCGCGACATCGTTCTGAACGACACCGTCAACGACCTTCAGTTCTACTTCTCTGCCTGTTGTGATCGGGATCCACGGAAGCGTATCCATAACGGTAGCCTTTACCGCTTTTGCGTCTTTGTCGACCGTAATATCAAAATCGGATGCCTCGCACTTCTTTGTCAGATGCACGGTATTCAGCAGGCACGGCTGATGCTCTTCCGCCGCGTAGCTGACCTTCATCTCACCGTCTGCCATAACAAGGTTTCCGCCTGCAACCACACCTTCGACCGCGAAGTTCTCCGGGCCTGTCGTGATGTTGATGTCCGCGCGTTTTCCCGGTGCAAGGCCGCCGATGGAGCGCTCCATCTGGAATGCGCGGGCCGCATTGACCGTAACCATCTGAATAGCCGTTACAAAATCGACGCCGCACTTCAGAGCCGTCCTTACGGACTCATCGAGATGACCCTTGTCAACCAGGTCGATAACGTGAAGATCATCGGTAACGATGGAGACATTCGCCGTATCCAGCTTCTGCTCTACGATCGGCTTGATCACATCCGGAAGATTGTGCGCGGAGGAACCTTCTCTTGCCATCAGATAGCAGCCATTGCGAAGACGATCCAGTCCGTCTTCCGCGGAGAGTGATTCGTGATCCGTGGAAATGCCTGCTGCCAGAACAGCGTTCAGCTCTTTGCCTTTCAGATCCGGCAGATGACCCTGCAGGGACTTTCCGGACGCGAGGGTGTCATCCATGGATTCCAGCAGCTGTTCGAAACCGCCGAGAATATAGTTGCCGACACATTCCGAGAGGCCGACCGCATCCGGGCGCTGAAGCGCTTTCCGGATGATCTCCGGGTTGAAGGAGCCGCCTGCCGTCTCCAGATCCGGAGAAAACGGCACATGAGACGGTACGATGAAGTATGCCTTCAGATCGGTCTTTGCCGCCTCATCCAGAATAGCTTCGATACCTTCCAGACCGGAAACGACACCGATCTCGTGGAAATCCGTCATCACAACGGTCGTTCCGTGTTTCAGCACACCTTCCGCAAAGGACGCGACGGAAAGGTTGGAGCTTTCCGGATGGATATGTCCGTCGATAAAGCCGGGTGTCAGGTATTTGCCCTTGGCATCGATGACCTTTGTACCCTCACCGATAGTATAATCTACATCTCCTACTGCTGCGATCCGATCTCCGTATACGGCAACTCCGCCGGGATAGATCTCCTTGGAATAAACATTCACGATCTGACCGTTTGTTACAACCAGGTCTGCAGGACGTCTGCCTGCTGCAACTTCCATAAGCTCACGATTCATATGCGACTCCTTTCTATTCTTTCCTATTTGCTCATTTAATCAGCGGTCTTCTCTGAAATAGGAGCGGCCGACGGATGCCGGACCGACACTCTTGTTCTTCGAAGAAACCGCTGTAATTACCAGCACAACGATTGTAAGAACATACGGCATCATATCCATGATCTGGGATGACAGGCTGAGCTCCAGCCCGCCGATGGCCAGGGATGTTCCCTGATATTTGATCGCCAGTCCTTTCAGGATACCGAAGAGGTAGCAGCTGAAGATCGCTCTCACCGGATTCCATGCGGAGAAGATGATCAGTGCAACGGCGATCCAGCCGATACCGGCCGTAATATCGTTCTGCCAGTAGGGAACATATACCATTGACAGATAGCCTCCCGCGAGACCGCAGAGGGCGCCGCCGACCAGGATATGCACATATTTGTACAGATCGACATTAATGCCGACCGCATCGGCCGTCGAAGGACTTTCGCCGACGATTCTGGCCGCGAGACCGAACCGGGTCTTCTTGAAATACAGAAACAGAACCACCGCGATGATAATCGAGAAATATACCAGCGGGCTCTGGGAGAAAATCATTTTTCCGAAGATCGGAATATGGCTCAATCCCGGGAGTTCCTTCGTTCCGAGCGCACCGGTGATCTCCGGCGGCAGAATAAAGCTCTGATATTTCATTCCGGCAAAGTTTGCGAATCCCACGCCGAATGTGGTGATCGCAAAACCGGTAACCGTCTGGTTTCCCTTCAGCGTGACAGTGATAAAGGCATAGATCAGAGAACCGAGCACGCCGCCGATCGCCGCCATTACAATGCCGAGGAACGGATTGGTCGTATTATAGGATGTAATGAAGCCGGACAGCGCGCCGAGCATCATCATGCCCTCGATACCCAGATTCAGATGGCCGACCTTCTCACAGAGAATTCCGCCGAGTGTGGCCAGCAGAAACGGGGTCGCAAGCTGAACCGATAACTGCAAAAACAAAGCCAGATCATTCATGCTTTTTCACCTCCGTTTTTTGCGACCCGGACGATCCGGTAGGTCGTAAAGAATTCACTTCCGAGTACAAACAGCAGGATCACGCCCTGCACGACGGTTCCGGTCGCGGCAGGGATCTGCATGGAGATCTGCATATAAGCGCCGCCCTGCAGCAGGATCGAAAACAGGAAGGATACCAGAACGATCGTGAACGGGTTCATATTTGCCATATAAGCGATAACGATCGCGGTGTAACCCATGCCGCCCGACATGGAATCATTCAGTGTATGCTCCACACCGGCTGCCTGAATAAGGCCGGCGAGTCCGCAGATTCCGCCGCCTAAAAGGCTGGCGATCAGCAGCGTCGCTCCGGTATTGATGCCCGCGTATTTTGCGGTCGCGACCGAATCACCCATGACGGAGATCTCGTAGCCGAGTTTGGTTCTGGTCAGAAGGATGTAGACCAGAATGACCAGTGCCAGAACGATGATCCATCCGCAGTGGATTCCGAATACGGTCGGGAACTGAAGCACTTCCGGATAGTTCGCGATCTTCGGGAAACCGAAGGACTTCGGATCCTTCCATTTTACGTACTGAAGGTAGGATACAAGCTTTAACGCGACATAGGTCAGCATCAGCGTAACCAGTGTCTCGCTGACTTTCCAGCGCGCTTTCAGGACGCCGGCGATCATGCACCAGAGTCCGCCGCACACGAATGCCGCCACAAACATGGCAATGATCGCGACCGGGATCGGCAGCTGCTGCGCGAACAGCGCTACAGCTGTTGCGCCGACCGCGCCCATGCAGAACTGACCTTCGGCGCCGATATTGATAAAGTTCATCTTGAAGCAGACCGCAACACCAAGGCCCATCGTGATCAGCGGGAGCATTTCCTGTACGGTCTGACCGAGATTATAAGGCGTTCCGAGTGAACCGATCAGCATCTCGCGATAGACAACGAACGGATTATATCCGCACAATCCAATGAAGATGCCCGCTACCAGAATGGCAACGACGGTCGAAATTATCTTCTGCAGAGAGGCATGTGAAGGATTTGTTTTTCTCTCAATTCTGAACATATTACTTCTTACCTCCCTCTCCTGTCATCATCAGGCCGAGCGCTTCCTTGGTCGTCTGCTTTGCATCGACGACATCCATCAGCTCACCGCCGTGAAGGACCGCGATCCTGTCACACATACCGAGCATGACATCCAGATCCTCCGCAATCAGGAGAACGGCCGCGCCCTTTACTTTTTCCTCATTCAACTTCTCATAAACGAAGGTGGATGCGCCGATGTCCAGACCGCGGACCGGATACGCCGCGATCAGAAGCTCCGCTCCCCGGTTGATCTCTCTGCCGAGCAGGATCTTCTGAATATTTCCGCCGGAGAGTGTCCGGGTCATCTGATCGATACCCGCACAGGCAACGCTGTATTTCTCAACAAGTTCCTCCGCTTCCGCCTTCATCGCTTTCTTATCCAGGAACAGTCCCTTTTTGCCGCGATAGGAGCGGAGTGCAGCATTTTCCGTGATGCTGAGGCTGCCTGCCAGACCCATGCCGAGACGATCCTCCGGGATGAAGCCGATCTCGCAGTTCTCTTTCATCATCGCTCTCGGATTCATGCCGTTCAGTTCTCTGCCGTTCAGGCGTACGCTGCCGGTCGATTTGATCTGCCCGGTAATTGCCTCGCAGATCTCTCTCTGGCCGCTGTCGACAATGCCGGCGATGCCGAGGATCTCATGAGAAAAAATGCTCAGTTCTCCGATATGCAGCCGGTTCATTCCGTCTGAACCTTTGACTACGAGGTCTTTCAGCTCAAGCACGGGCTTTTTCTCTTCTTTGGAGGTATCTGCATAGGGAACCTCAATGTTCACCTGATGGCCGACCATCATTTCCGCAAGCTGATTCGGCGTCGTATCCTCTGTTCTGACAGCGGCGACGCTGACACCCTTGCGGAATACCGTCACCTCATCACTGATGCTCATAACTTCCGCAAGCTTATGTGTGATAATGATAACCGCGCAGTTGTCTGCCTTCATCTCTCTCAGGATCGCGAACAATCTGTCGATCTCCTGCGCAGTGAGGACGGCTGTCGGCTCATCCAGGATCAGTGTTCTGGCGCCCCGGTAAAGAGCTTTGACGATCTCGACCGTCTGCTTTTCACCGATCGACATGTCATGGATCTTCTTCTCGGGGTTCATGACAAGGCCGTATTTATCGCACAGTTCCCGGATCTCCCGAATCGTTTTCTTCTTATTAAGTAAAAAACCGTTTTTCAGTCCGCCGACGATATTTTCCCATGCGGTGATCGCGTCCACAAGTTTGAAATGCTGGTGGATCATGCCGATTCCGTAGTCCTGCGCATCCTTCGGCGATGCGATATTCACCTGTTTTCCGTCGACAAGGATCTCACCGGAATCCGGAGCATAGAGACCGGTCAGAATGTTCATTGCCGTACTTTTACCGGATCCGTTCTCGCCGAGGATCGCCTGGATCTCACCGTACTTCGCCTTCAGGCTGATTCCGTCATTGGCTTTGACTTTTCCAAAATACTTTCTAATATCGCGAAGTTCAATTGCCGCATTCTGTTCCATATACGAAATTTCTCCTAAAAAAACGCCCTCCGTTCCGAAAAACAGAGGGCGATCTTTATCTGTAATTACTGGATAGATCCGTTAACACCTTCAACGAAGAAATCAAAAGCAAACAGCTGTTCCGGAGTCATGGTGGAACCTGCTTCTACCTTTACGTTTCCTTCATTGTCTTTGATCTCACCGGCCCAGATATCAAGAGTCTGGTTCTTGAATCCCTCTTCTGCTTCTTCAACTTTTGCAATAGTAGCATCATCGGAATTGTAGATCTTGCCGAGGCTTACAAAGCCGTCAGCCATGCCGAGCCACTGGTTTGTACCGGTCCATGTGCCATCGATGATTCTCTGAACATCATTGATAAAGAATGTTTCCCAATCACATGCCGGGTTGGTCAGGTAGTAATCCGGAATGGTATCATGGCCGTCTGTTGCATAACCGAAGCCGTAAGCACCAAGCTTTGCGCCTGCGATCGCAGCGTTCAGGGAATCAAGGTAAGCGATAATTACGTCGCTGCCGTTGTTTACAAGCTCTGTTGCTGTAGCAGCTTCTGTAGACGGATCGAACCAGCTGTTTGTCCATTTTACATTTACTGTTACATCCGGGTTAACGCTCTTTGCACCGAGTGTGAACGCGTTGATCATACGAACACATTCCGGAATCGGATAGGAAGCGAGGTAACCGATCTGGTTGGACTCTGTCTTCGCACCTGCTACGATACCGCAGAGATATTCGCTCTCGTAGTTCTTCGGGAAGAAGGTTGCCATATTCTCTTTGTTGATGGATCCGGAGTAGTGGTTGAAGTATACATCCGGATGCTTGTCAGCTTCTGCTGCTACATACTCACCGTAACCAAAGCTTGTAGCGTAGATTACATTGGCACCGTTCTTGATCAGGTTCTCGATCGCGGTTTCGCACTCTTCATTCTCCGGAACGCTGGTTGCGTACTGAACTTCGTAGCCTTCGTTCTCAAGTGCCTGGAAGCCCTGATACAGCGCATAGCTGAATCCTTCTGTACCAAACTCTGTATTGAATACAACACCGATCTTGATATCTTCCTTTGTCAGTTTCGGAAGACCTGCTGCTTCTGTCTCAGCTGCTGCGGAAGTGCTCTCTGCTGCTGTGCTTTCAGCCGCAACGCTCTCCGCTGCTGTGCTTTCTGCTGCCGATGCGCTGCTTGCTGTCTCGGAAGCGGAATCTGCTACGCTGCCACATGCCGCAAGGGAACATGCCATAATCGCACCTAAAGCGATTGCTAAAAATTTCTTTCTCATTAAAAGTTGCTCCTTTCCTGGATCCACACGGTACAAAACATATTCTTGTACCATCAATCGTTATAGTAACTGTATGGTATATAGTTACTATATAGTCAATTGAGACATGCTTTGCAGAATATCCAAAGATTTTTAGAAAAAAGGAGTTTTTTTGTGGTTTTTTAATGGAAAGTCAAAACTTCTCACACAGGGCAGCCGCCACCGCCTTCTGCAGCTCCGGTACGACTTCCGCTTCAAACCAGGGGTTCTTCTTCTGCCATCGAAAATTGAGCGGACTCGGATGTACGATGGGAAAATACTGCGGCATATAGTTCGCATAGTTTTTCACCGTCTCCGTCAGATTCGCTTCCATCCGTTCCTTCAGATAATATTTCATCGCGTAATTGCCGATGAGGATCGTCAATTTCAGGTTCGGCATAAGGCTCAGTATCCGCTCGTGATACTCTTCCGCGATGAATTTGCGCGGCGGCAGATCCCCTGTCTTCCCTTTTCCGGGATAGTAAAAATCCATCGGCACGATGGCGATCCTGTCGGAATAAAAGGTCTCGCGGTCGATGCCCATCCAGGAGATCAGCTTTTCACCGGACTTATCATTGAAGGGGATCAGCGTCTCCTCGACTTTCTTGCCGGGCGCCTGACCGACGATCAGAACCCGCGCGTTTTCGCTGACCTGGTAGACCGGTGGAATATGCCGCTCCGTGTAGGAACGGTTCCGTTCATCCGCCTCGAGCTCTGCTGTCAATTCTTCTATTGTTAAATGCTCTGTCTTCATCATATTTCCCTGTCCCCTTAATCATCAATAAAAGGCGTCAATGAAAGGCCGCCAATAAAGGCCGCCAATAAAGGCCGCCAATGAAAAGTCACCATTGAAAGGCCGCCAATTATATGGAAATCACACCGAATACACTCAGGAAGGAAGCTACCAGAATGATAACGATAAATAGCGGGCACAGATAACGGATCATAAAGCGATAAATGCCGCGCTCACGGAACGCCGAGGATCCTTGAACTTCCTCCTCGATTTTCCTGATACCGATAACACGCACAATGAGGATACACGTCGCCAGCGCACCAAGCGGCAAAAAAATGGAGTTGACCAGGAAATCAAAGAAATCCAGAAAATCCATGCCAAGGATATGCACGAAATCAAGGATATTGAATCCAAACGCCGAGAGGCTGCCGAGACCGATCAGAATGACTCCCATCAGCACCGTTGCCGGCTTGCGTGACAGCCCAAGCTCATCCTCGAAGGTGGAAACCGCACTCTCCGTCAGGGCAATGGACGAAGTCAGAGCCGCAAAGAATACCAGGACGAAGAAGAGAATGCCAATCAATGATCCCTGTTCCATGTCGGCAAAAATTTTCGGCATCATCACGAACATGAGGCTCGGTCCGCTCTGCAGCACGTCCGGGTCGCCTCCGGAGTAGGCAAAAACAGCCGGAATGACCATCAGCGCCGCCAAAAAGGCGATCGCGGTATCGCAGAGTGAGACCTGGTGAGTTGACTTCTCGATGTCCATCTCCTTCGGCATATAAGAGCCAAACGTTACCAGAATTCCCATGGCGATCGACAGACTGTAAAACATCTGCTCCATGGCAGCAACCACCGTGCGCCAGGAAAAATCCTCAAATTTCGGGATGAACAAATATGCCACACCGGCCATCGCGCCGGGCCTCGTAACGGCATAGATCGACACGATGACAGCCAGGATGATCAAAATGGGCATCATGATTTTCGACACCCGCTCAATGCCCGACTGGACACCCATAAATACGATGACCAGCGTGCAGAGTCCGAAGATCAGAAATGTCACCTCTGCCTGCACAGGGTCTGCCATATAGCCTCCGAAGTAACCGTCCCCTGCCAGCTTATTTACGCTGCCGCGGCAGTACTCGAAGAGGTATTTGACGACCCAGCCGCCGATGGCGCAGTAATAAGGCACCAGGATCATCGGTGCGATGGCGTTGATCCATCCGCCCAAATGGAAACCGACACTGTTTCCGAAGAACCGGAACGCACCGACAGGACTCTTTCTGGTCATTCTGCCCAGCGCGCTCTCGGACATGATCATTGTATAACCGAAGGTCACGGTCAAAATGATGTAGACCAGAAGGAAGATTCCTCCGCCGTATTTCGCGGCCAGATAAGGAAACCTCCAGATATTTCCCAGTCCGACGGCAGAGCCCGCCGCTGCCAGAATGTACCCCAGCTTGTTAGAAAAACTGCTTCTGTGATTTTTTCTCTGCTCCTCCATGTAAATGCCCCCCATTGCATCACTGTCGATAACAGACTGCCCTGTTTCTCTCGCTATATAATCAATCTTATCGTCACAGCATACAAAAAGCAACTTCAACCGTGAAGGCTCCGGCTTGACATTTTTCCAAATGCCATGCTATAGTTTTTCTCATAGAAAACCTCGTCGGAGGGTATATTATTTAGGCACGAATAATAGACCGGATAAGGCGATTGCGTATGCTGCAATCGGCTTGTCCGGTTTTTTTGCAGGGAGGAAACTATGGATCTGAAGAAAGACCCTGTTCGCAGTTTATTCTTTAAATTTTGGAGGGCTGCATTTGGCAGCGCCATGATCGCTTCTGTATACGGTATCGTGGATATGGCAATGGTCGGACAGTATCAGGGACCGGACGGCGTGGCGGCTCTGGCTGTCTTTGCCCCGATCTGGAACATCATTTACAGTCTTGGTTTATTGACCGGTACCGGCGGCTCTATTCTTCTTGCCTTTGAAAAGAGCAGAGGTGATGAAAAACGTGCAAATGGGTATTTCACTAAATCACTGATCCTGTCCGTTATTCTCGCGGCATTTGCCTGGATCGCAACCTTTGTGTGGGCTGAACCGATCCTTCGCTTCTTTGGTGCAAATGACGTAACCCTGCCTCTGGCACTGGAATATCTGAAGCCTCTCAGATATGTATTCCCGGCTTATCTGTTCAACCAGATGCTCGCTGCGTTTCTTCGAAATGACAATGTTCCGGCACTTGCCACGAAGGCAACGATCATCGGCGGTCTGTTTAATGTAGTCGGCGATTATGTGCTGGTTTTTACCTTTAAGCTCGGTATCTTCGGTGCCGGTGTAGCAACTGCGGTCGGCTCTATGATCACACTCTCACTGATGGTGTCTCATTTCTTCAGTAAGAAATGTACGCTCAAGCTTGCTGCCGGTGTGGGAGAAATAACCGATTACGGAAAGATCCTGAACAGTGGATTCTCTACCTTCATCACAGACGTGGCAATGGGCATCGTCACCATCTTCTTCAACCGGCAGATCATGCGGTATATGGGGACGGACGCGCTTGCTGTGTATGGCGTTATCGTAAACATCAGCACCATCGTACAAAGCTGCTCTTACAGTATCGGGCAGGCTGCCCAGCCTCTTCTCACCGTCAACTTCGGTGCCGGTCTCAAAGACAGAATGAAGGCAGCGCTCAAATATTCGTTATATACAGCCGGGATATTTGCTGTGCTCTGGACCTCACTGGTATGGATCTTCCCGAACTTCTTTATCCGGGTCTTCATGACTCCCACAAACGCAATTCTGGAGATCGCACCTGCAATTTTGAGACGCTATGGATTATCATTCCTTATTCTGCCGTTTAATATTTACAGTATTTTCCATTTTCAGTCCGTCCTGCGCCCGGGAACTGCACTGGTTGTCTCAATGGGCAGGGGTATTATCATCAGTTCTATAATGATCTTGTGCCTGCCGCTCCTCGCCCCTTCTGCGATCTGGTTTGCCATGCCGGTTACGGAATTGCTTGTGGCAATTTATGCTTATACAAAACTTCGGACAACCATGCTGTCATCTCCGGATCGGTAATTCGGGCATTCGTCCTTCTCCTTATTTCCATCTTCCAAACCGGATCTGTTTATCCAGATCCGGCATACTCTGCTCCGGCTTCTTCTCCTTTGGATCTGCATAGCCGATTCCAATAAACGCAGGGATGATATAGGTTGGCGGGATCTTGAGCTTTGTCTTCACCTGTTCGTGTTCATCCTCCAGAGGAATTCGCACAGAACAGGACAGGCCTTCCGCCGATGCAGCCAGAAATTCTCCTTTGGTCACTCGTTTTTCTATCGCTTCATAAAATTCCATTCGGTCTCCCCATAGAGTTCCTTTCACCTTGAAAAACGGTCATGTTGAAGTACGATATGTACTTGATTTAGTCGAGGAATTTGATATCAAAATATTTTATCCATCAAGAATGGCTCTTTCTCAGGCATCATTGCCTCTGACTTGAACCTTTTTTGTAATCACCTGAAGGATCAGGATCAATGATGTGATCATCATGATTGCTTCTGTGATTGGCTGAGCACAGAGCATTCCGTCCAGAGCAAAGAGGTGATTCAACAGCAGAAGCAATGGGATATACAAAACAACTTGCCGAACCAGTGTGATGGTAAAAGAGTAAATTGGTTTTCCCATTGCCTGAAATGCCATTCGACACATGGAGACCGTGCCTACAAACGGCAGGGAAAACATCAGCCTGCGCATTACCTTCGTGCCGATTTCGATAACCTCCGCTGAATCGGTGAAGATACCAACCAGACATGGTGAGAGGATGCCATACAACAACATGAGAACAAGCTCTGTGCATGTTACGGTCAAAACTCCGGCTTTCAGTACCGCTTTCATCCGGTCAGCATTTTGGGCTCCGTAGTTATATCCCATGATGGGTTGGGTTCCGGAAGCAAAACCCTGATAGACATAATTACCAAGAGACAGCACCTTCTGCGCCACGCCCATGGCAGCAACTGTCAACTCTCCGTAGGATACCGCCAGATTGTTGTTTACGGTGAAGGCTAACGTAGTCAGCAGCGTTTCAAGTGATGCAGGAATACCGACGCTGTAGATTTCCTTCAGAATCTCACTGGTAGGTTTAATTTTCTTAACCGAAGGCCGCAGTAGTGTTTTTCTTTTCAGATAGTACAGAACAGAGATGCAAAAGCCACCGGCATTTCCCATAATCGTCGCGATAGCTGCACCACTCACCTGCAAATTGAAAGTGAAAATAAATAACGGATCCAAAACAACGTTCAAGATTGTTCCCACCACCATACCGGTCATAGAATAGCGCACCGAACCTTCACCCCTAAGCAGTGCGCTGACGGTATAGCTGCCCATGGTAAAAAAACTGCCGAGCAAAATGATTCTGACATACTGCTCAGTGAACAAGTATGTATTTTCTCTTGCTCCCAGCAGGCGAATGAGTATGGGAAGAAATGCCAGTCCAAGCATCATGACAAGAAGACTGTTCAAAAAAGTCAGCAGGAACGCAGCTGTCACCGTATGGTTCGCCTTTTCCGTATCGTCTGAGCCGAGGCAACGGGCAATGAACGATGAGGCACCGGTACCGATCATGTTTGAGATGGCAACAATTACCATCATCACGGGATATGCCAGATTTACCGCCGCAAGCTGATAATTATCACCGGTCAGTCCTATGAAATAGGTATCCACCAAATTGTAGAGAACCATAATGAACATGCCCCCGATCAGAGGAATGCTCATTTTAAGCACAGCCGTGACCGGTTTTTCCTCGCTGAGCGTATAAATTCGACTGTCTATTTTGTTGTCCTTTTTATGGAACATATTATTTTCCCCTACAGTCACTTTGTAAATCACACTTCCGGCGTAAAATAAATTGTATTTAATGAAATACCTGTCACTTTCAGCGAATACTGCTGCCTATTTTTCTTGCCAGTTCAAGATCATTCATAACCATACCAAGATCTTCCCACTGCATCCATTTTTCAAAGTTCCTGTACCAATCTGCCATATGATCTATGGTGGAGCCTCCGGAGGTCATCAGAAGCACAGTTTTCTTTGGCTTCAGCGTGGTAGAATTAAAGTGCGCCGCGTATAGGCGATCAATTGCTGTTTTCAGAGTTCCGGTGATATCCCACCAATACACCGGAGACGCAAATACAACCACATCTGCCTCTCTGAAGGAAGCATAGATCTGAACCATGTCGTCCTTTTGTACGCACGGTGGCACACTGTCTTTTGGCATTCTCCTGCATCCGCCGCAATCAAGGCAGCCATGAATATTCATTTCCTGTAAGTAAAATTCACGAATCTCATTTCCGTTAGCTGCAGCAGCAGCAGTAAATGCTTTGATTTCCTCTGCTGTTCTTCCGTTCCTCTTTCCTGCACCATTTAACACTATGATTTGTTTCATTCTTATTCCTCTTTGGCAGTCCATTCCTGCCTGCTGCTAATGCGCAGGTCTTATTTGCGGCTATGTATTTGTCGATTTCCTTTTTCAACTTATCGGGATTCATCTTTACCGATGCTGCATCGATCGGCTTCCAGTGATTCACTGCCCTCTCATAATCCTTATGAGTCAAGATTCACGCCTTCTTTCAAAATATAATACACGAATTCATATGGGCAGTAGTTGTCACTCTTCTTCCGGATACCTCATTCCCCACTGAGCCCTTGCTTCTGTCATCAGTTTCATAACGTCATTGGTATAATCAAGATGCGTGATGTTTGAAATGAGATCCATTTCTTTACCGGCAGCTTGTTCGGCAACTGCCTTTTCCATATCCTCCACTTCATAGGCGAGGGCATTTTCTGTCTTGCCGGCTTCAATAACTTCCTGATGACCATCCTCCGTGTAAGTAATCAACGCCTGATCGCCTCGAGGATATTCATAAACCTCAATATAGGCTTTATCAAAAGAGATGGTTCCTCTCTTTGGCTGCTTTGAATGCATGGAAAGGATAATGGACGCCATTTCTCCCTCCTCATTCTTTAAAATCATGCTGGCCTGCTCATCGACTCCGGTCGGGGCAAGTCGAACCTGAGATAGCATTTGGTCGGGGCAGGAACTCATAAACCATCGCATGAAAGAAAGAGCATAAACACCAATGTCAAGCATTGCACCGCCTGCAAGATTTCGATTAAAGAATCGATTGTTCATATTCCAATCTTTATAGCTTCCGAAATTCATCTGGATAACGTTCAATTTTCCCAATTTGCCACTATCAACGAATTCTTTTAATTTCTTATAGAGCGGCATATGAAAGATCGTCATCGCTTCTGCTAAAACCACATGATTTTTCTCCGCAAGTGCAATTGCCTCAGTCAATTCCTCTGAATTCAGCGTAATCGCCTTTTCACAAAGTACATGCTTTCCGGCCGATAAAGCTTTCCGGAGCAAATCAATGTGGGTATTATGGGGTGTTGAAATATAAATAATATCGACGTCCGGGTCGGAAAACATCTCATCCGGATCATCATAGACCTTTTCAATTCCATACTGCTTGGCAAAACTTTCCGCCTTCTCATGGGTTCTGTTACCCACACTGTAAAGACTGCCGCCAAGTTGTTCCATTGCCTCCGCAAGTTGATGACCAATAACTCCGACGCCGTATGTAGCCCATCTGTAATTCACTGACATATTTAATTCCACCTTTCTTTCAGTTTATTGTCTTTGAATTATGTTCCGGTTTATCCTCATATTCGATAAACTGGATTTTCGTTATTTAGCCAGCATTGCATCGTGGTACATTTGCTGCAATCGTTCAATAGATTTTCTAATGTTGTTAAAGCTCAGCCGGGCTGTCACCGGTTCATCCACTAACGCTGTCATTGCAGCGCTCAGTAGGCTGTCACCGGTGACGCCGGCTTTTTTTTCATTTCCGGGAAAAATCTTCCGCAATGGATAAC